>ENA-ORXT01001135-ORXT01001135.1-marine-metagenome-genome-assembly--contig:-NODE-1135-length-37157-cov-5.965804_pt1 | contig 37157 bp, 36 predicted proteins | sample MGYA00237868_ERZ511482 | MGnify/ENA metagenome assembly ERZ511482 | reverse complement strand
CGGCGATCGCCGCGACGGTGGCGGCGCCCGTGTAGGCGAACAGGTTCAGGAAACGCGCGTCCCGCGCCCGCTCGGCGATGGCGAGCCGCACGTTGCGGTGATCGGGGAAGAGGCCGACGTCGAGGTAGTCGGAGAAGTTCAGCTCGAGTCGGCAGCCGCGCTCCTCCAGCACGGCGACGGCGCTCTCGCCGCGCCCGTCGCGTTCGTACTGGTTCGTGCCGCGCTGCTGCTCGCGCACCTTCAGGTGCACACGATCGTTCGCGACATCCATCAGGTCGGGCAACGCCGCGAGCGCCGCGTCGAGCCGGGCCGAAGCCTGCGCCGCGTTCACGCTCGCCGGTGCGCGGTACTCCTGGACGACGAGGTGGCGGCCGTCTGATGGAAAGCGCCGCTCAGACGCGCCGGTTGGTGCGACTGAAACAGCGGCGCGCCCGCAGCGAGCTGCGGCTCGCCGCCTTGCGCAAGAGAGAACGCGCACTGGATGCGCACGTGAAGTTTCGGCTCGGTGCCCTGACCGAGATCGTGGGCTGGGACGAGCTGGAACTGTCAGCCCTGGAGAAACTCAACGAGGCACTGCTGGCCAGGCTGAAAGATTCATCGGAATCGGAAGTTTTCAGGATCGCAGGCGCGAACTGGTTAGGGCGCAACAAGGCCAACGGGAAGGAACCGGAACCGGTTCCCGGGCGATGGGGATCATCGCCCGACGGCATGCGCGCGCGGGCTCACCACCTCATCACGATCGGCGGGCTGTTCGTTCGCGATGGGCTGGACACCGTGGACCGGGCGACGCTGCTCGGCGCGATGTTCGATCTCGACGCGGCGCGCCACGCGCCCCGTACCGCAGCGCCTCTCGAAGCGGCCTCATTGCCGGCTGCGGCGCCATGAACGCCGCTCGGCCAGCAGGCGGTGCACCACCGATCCGCGTGCCGCAGGACGTCATCGACGAGCTGCTCGCGCGGGTCGATCTTCTGGACCTGGTCTGCGAGAGCATCCGAGTGCATTCCGATGCGCAGATACATCGCGCGGCCTGTCCGTTCCACACCGGACCTGGCGATCCGATGTCGCTGGACATCGATGCCGACACGAACCGGCTTCGGTGCAAGGTCTGCGAGTTCCAGGGCTCGGCGATCGGCTGGCTGATGTATCACGATGGGCTCACGTTCCAGGATGCAATCCTCGAACTGGCCCGGCGCACAACCATCGATGTCGGTCCGTGGATCGATGCCTCACGCTCGGTTCATGCGCGCCGCCTATCGCTGGCGCTCCTCGACCAGGTCGACCAGGTCTACGTCGACGCCCTCGCAGCGCACCCCGCGCCCGCGGCCTACCTTGCCCGTCGAGGGATCTCGCCGGGCACCGCCGCTCGCTACCGGATCGGCTACGCACCCCCGAGCATCGGCGTCTTCGACGGTGCGCTTGTTCGTCACCATCGGCGGCTCTGGCAGCAGGGGCTGCTGATCAGAAAAACCGACGGCGAGTACCGGCCCCGGTTCTCGGACCGACTGACGTTTCCGATTCGAACCGACGTCGGCGAAACCATTGGTTTCGGGGCCCGAACACTGCGTGACGGTACGGGCGTGAAGTACCTGAACTCGCCCGGCTCGCCGTTGTTCTCGAAACGCCACGCCGTATACGGACTCCACGAGGCGCTCCAGTCGTGGTCCGATCCATCGGACACGCCCTTCCTCCTGGTCGAGGGCTACCTCGACGTGCTCGCACTCGCCGAACACGGGTTCCCTCGCGCCGTGGCAACCCTCGGCACGGCCGTGTCCGAGCATCAGGTGCGCCAGATCTCTCGTCACACCAACACCCTGATCGCCTGCTTCGACGGTGACGCCGGCGGCGACAGGGCGCAGGCCCGGCTGATCGAGATCGCCCTGCCGTTGCTCGACGATCACCAGCACATCACCATCGCCCGACTCCCGGCCGGCGAGGATCCGGCCTCGCTCCTGCTCGCGAGCGGCCGGCAGCCCATGATGCGCGTGCTGGACCAGGCCAGACCGATCGAGGAGGTGCTCCTTGCGCAGCTCGGTACCGGTCTCGATCTTGACGCGATCAGCGGCAAGGCGGCCCTTGCGGCACGCGCGCGGCCGGTGCTGAAGACCGTGCGATCCCACGCCCTCTCCGCGCGCCTGATCGCCCGTCTCGAACACGTCATCGGCCTGTCCTGGTCCGAGGACTGAAGCCGACACCTCATCGGCACGCGATCCCGGGACGGCATCGATCTCGCACGCATGGCGACGAGCGACGCGTACCCCGCGTTACCCACTGGAGTCCGACCACACGATGGCCAGATCGAACGCGCTGCGAGACCTTGCCACCCTGCCCTGGCCACTCGGACTGCTGGCGGCCGGCATCGTCTGGATCGCGCTGCGCCACGTCGCCCCAGCGCTGCTGGTCGGCTCCGGCAACCCGCTCGGTGTCGGGCTCGCGCCGATGGCGCGCGGCGCCGCCCCCGTCGTTACCAGCCTCTGCCTGATCGCCACAGCGATCTCCTGGTGGCGCTCCCGATCCCGGTCATGGGATCGAGGTCGGCTGCTCGATTCGCGCACCGATCTGGCCTCGATCCGCGCCCTGCCCTGGGACCGGTTCGAGCACCTGGTCGGCGAGGCATTTCGTCGCCGCGGCTACCGTGTTCGAGAGAACGCCGTGGCGGGCGCCGATCGCGGGATCGATCTGGTCCTCACGCGTGCCGACGAAACGGTGCTCGTGCAGTGCAAGCGCTGGGACAAGCCGATCGGCGTGCCGATCGTGCGCGAGCTGCTGGGTGCCGTGACGGCCGAAGGGGCGAGCGGCGGCATCCTCGTGGCCTCGTCCCTGTTCACCGCTCCTGCGCGCTCGTTCGCGCAGGACACCGGCATCGAACTCGTTGACGGTGCAGCGCTGACGCGCATGATCGACGAGCTCCGACGCTCGGCGCCGCCCTCGACATCAGCTGCCGCTACTGCACCGTTGGCCGAACGAACGAGCCCGGGTCGCGAGCCGCCCGTCAGCGCATCGGGCGCATCGTCCGCATGCCCGCTCTGCGGCTCACCGATGACGCGGCGAACGGCGCGACGGGGCGCCCGTGCCGGTACCGACTTTCTCGGCTGCACGATGTTCCCCGGCTGTCGCGGCACCCGACAGCTCGACTGACCAGGTGGCCGCGGAGTCGCTCGACCAGCGTCCGGTGCCGGTCGGCACGCTCGCCGGTGTCCCGGGTACCGCGGGATCAACCGTCGGCGCTCATGAACTCGCGCACGCAGGCGCGCCTCGTCGTCCGAACTTCTCCGTGGCCACGACAGCCCGGCGTCCGTGCCGGGTGCAGGGTGTCGACGACGTGCGTGCCCGGCCTCAGTCCGCGTGTTCGAGAATCGGTTCGCCACTCGGTGCCATTTGCGGAGCCTGCGCCCCGTGCTCGTGGTCGGCGAGCCAGCGCGCGGCGCGCGACGCCTTCCCCGCCGCCTTGCCGATCGCCCGGCTGTCGCCCTTCAGAAGCTCGAGCCAGCCCGCAATGTTAGCCCGCGTGGTCCGCGACGCCGCAGTAGGCGAACCCGAGGACCGGGGCCAGAAACGCCGCCCCGAGCTCTGCCACGAGTTCCTCCCGGGCGTAGCCTGCCTTGCCCGGCGTGACCTCGCGATCCGCCCGCGCCTTCGGCGCCGTCCAGTGCACGAGCTCGTGCGCGAGGGTGGACACGTACCCTGCACCCGGCGTCTGCGTTGCGGTACCGCGGAAGTCCTCCCGTTCGAGCAGACCGATCTCGTCGGTCGACGGTCGGTAGAACGCTCGCGCGCCACCGCGCCGCACGTGCGCGCCGTGGTGTCGTGCAAGCTCGTCGACCCGATCCGCCGCCTGCCAGTCATCGCCGCTCGTGCTCGATACCGATACGACCGGCTCATCGTCGAGTCCGTCGACCTGGTCCCGGTTGGAGACGTTGAAGCTTTTCGCGAACGATCGGAGCGATGTCTCCCCCGTCGCCTGGTCCTTGGTCTCGATACGTCCCGCATAGACGACCACCGTACTCTTCTCGCCGCGTCGCACGCTGCCGCCCTTCGTCTTCCACGTGCCGAACCCGCCCCACTCGGCGGACCGGTAGCCGCGATTGGTGGCGACCGCCCAGAGGTGCAACACGTTCACCCCTGGTACGGCGTGCCGTCGGAGATCTTGATCGGCAGACCGCCCGCCGACATCCAAGGCATGTCGCTCGTCGTCTCACCGGCCTCGATCGCCGCGATGATGTTGTCGGTGATCGTCTGATGGACATCGCGTGCCCGCGTGCTGTGCGTGCGCTTGCTCATGGTCTCGGCTCCCGGTTGGAATCTGGCCTTCAGACAGGAGAGGCGACGCGGTCTGTCGCCCGCCCCTGCCGGCTAGGCCGGCGCCGATGAGCCAGGGGGTCCAAGCGGAAGGCCCCGGAGGGAAATTGTTGAGTCGAGCGCAGCTCGTGCTCCAGAATTTCGCGCAGCGGGCTTGCAGCGCGGTGGGGACCGGCAGCCCCAAGCACCCACCTCGGTTGATGCCGCAGCCAAGAGGGCCGCCCCGTCGGAGATCGCACGGTCGCCGCACCCGGCGGCCCGTGAGTTCGATGCGTGAGCGACGCGAAGGGGCGCCGCAGGCGGATCGCCCATGGGGCGACTGAGCGACCAGCGAACCGCGAAGCGGCGCAGCCGACACGTCGGCGTTCACGACAACGGAACGCTACCCGCGGTAGCCGAGCCGCTCCAGCACGCCCTCAAGCACATCCAGCCGTCCGCCGTAGTCGATCTCGAGAACGCCGTCCTGGTCTCGCACCGTGACCGTGCAGCCGATGAGTTCGGAAACGATCCGTTCCAGACGAACCATGTCCGCCGATCGGCGCGGTTCGATGTCGTCGCAAGGAAGCGATGGACCGGCGGCCTCACGCTCCAGGCGCCGAACACTCCAGCGCTCCTGGATGGCCTGGATAGCGAGGTTGAACTGCCGATTCTCATCACTGCACCCCGCCAGCACCTTCGCATGCCCGGTCCGCAGCGCACCGATGGTCAGTGCCTGCCTGATCGGCTCCGGAAGACTGCGCAACCGGAGGGCATGCACCACGGTCGTCCGATCGACCTTGAACTGCCGGGCGACCTCCTCCGGTGCACCTCGGCGCCCGACGCCGTTGCAGGCGACCAGGGCACGCCAGTAGCGCTCGGCACGCACCAGCGGTCCGTCCGCCTCTGCAGCGAGCATTTCATCGGCCGCTGCATCGTCGATGCCGTCGAGAACGACCACCGGCAGCCGGTCGATCCCGACCCGTTGAGCGGCCAGCCACGTCACGAGATTCGCCAGGATCTCGTAGCGATCTGCCTCCAGACGTCGCACCACCACGGGCAGGAACACGCCGTGGCGACGAACGAGATCGATGGTGCCGGCAGGCACCTCGGGCAGGAGCGTGCGATGACGCCGGCACGGGGCCAGGAACTCTATGGGTAGCTCCACACGCTCAGTTCGTGCCACGTGGCACGCTTTGCTGTGATTCAGGAGATGTCATGGACGGTTCCGCATCAGGTCGGAGGTTGGACGCATCTCGCGGTGCGCGAACGCCGGTGAAGGTACACCAGGCCCGTGCGAGATGCGTCGTCGCCCGTACGTGTCGAGATACCTGCTCGGGCGTGAAGGGCTCGGCTGACCCTGCTATGGAGCGCGCTCGAGGCTCTCGTCAACGTCATCGGTCGCGATCCTCCTGAGGAGCACCTCGAACTCCGAGCGCAACCGAGCTAGCGCTGCGGGATCCGTAGCCGTCGGTATCTCGAAGCTGAGCTCGCAGACATCCCCCTTCGCCCCCAGCGCCCATGAGAGCCCACCGATGACCTGTCGTTGCCCGGCCCTGTCAGCCTCCGTCCGCTTCTTTGCCGGGGCGATCGCGGTGCGCAGCTGACGCATGACGTCCCGACCAGCCAGGCTCTGCCCGTGCAACGCGACAGCGGCATTCAGCAATCGCTTCCGGCTGGCAGGTTCGCTGAGCGAGCGGGTATAGAACGTTCCGTGGTGCACGAGAAGATCACGTCGATCGCCGTACGCGCGGACGATCTCATCGGGCAGGTCCGCAAGCTGGAGCAGGCGGTTGAAGTTCCCACGATCGATCTTCAGATGATCGGCCATGCGCGCCTGATTGCCCTCGAAGTACAGCGGCAAGGCACGGCGGTAGTCGACCGCGCGCTCGTGATCGCTGACATCCTCCCGCTCCCGGTTCTCGACATCCTGCAACAGGAAGGCCTCGCGATCGTTGAGCCCGCGGATCTCGACGTGCAGATCACGCCCGAGGTGCGAGGCCGTCCAATGTCGCCGCGCGCCGCACACGAGTTCCCAGTCGTGGTCCGGATCATCCGGGATCGTTCGCACGATGGCCGGGAACTGCTGACCGATGCGTGTGAAGCCATCGATGAGATCCGCACAGCGCTCGATCGACAGGGCGCCGTAGTCCCGATTGTGTCCTGGCCACAGGCGAACACGATCGGGTGCGACCTCGAGCACCCGGACATTCCGGGACTTGCCGGCTGCCACTTGCGCGGTGGCTTGCCTCGCTTTCAGGACCGCGGAGCGTTTCGGCTCGGCACGTGTCGCTGTCGCATCTCGATCAAGAGCCTTCTCGACCAGGTTGTCGTAGCGGGACGCTGACTTCGCTCTCATGATGTATTTCCTGAATATCAGTTACTTACGATCGTTGTAAATTCACAATCAGGCGTCTGCGAGGTCGGCATGAGCGCCCTGCCCCTTGGTCGGTTCGGCAACCGTACGAACATTGTTTGACAGCATTCGCTCGGATCGACGGGCTTGCCAGATCGCCTTGATGAGGGATTCGATCTCCCCGAATACGGCGTCCAGAGACTCGATGCAACGTCGATAGGTCTGACGCGAAGCGGTATGGGTTGTCAGGTCGTAGACGGTGTGCCATTCGCTGGCAGCGTTGTCGATCTCGGCGGAGGCCACAAACGCGTTCTTGAGCATGCTGTTGCCGTACACCTCCTGCATCAGCGTGGCGACGAAGTCGTGGGACGGACGTCCGGCCACATGCTTCGACACCACCACCTTCAGAAAATCGAGCTCCACCGGCTCGCCCAGGGACTGCTCGATCTGCTCCATCACTTCGCAGAGCATCGAGAAGAAGCTCGAGGTCGAGTGGAAGTCGTACATCGCAGGCGGTGTCGGCACGATGAGTCCGTCGATCGAGCGCAGCACGCTGAGCGAGATCGCGCCAAGGGCGGGCGGGGGGTCGATCACCACGACGTCATACGCCCCCTCGACGGTACGGATGCCGCGATCGAGCCGACCGAGCCATTCACCGCCCTCACGCGCACCTTCGGCCATGAGTGCGTACTCGGCCGAATACAGCTCCAGGTTCGCGGGCACCAGGTCGAGTCCGTCCCAGTGCGTGGGCTTCACCGCATAGGCGATGTCGTCGTGCTCGCCGGTCAGGTAGGGAAGCAGGGTGTCCTCGTGCGTGAAATCCTCGTCGGGCCGATAGCCGAACGTCATCGTTGCCGAACCCTGGCTGTCGCAGTCGATGAGCAGTACCCGATAGCCCGCCCGCGCAAGGTACTGCGCGCAGTGGCAGGAGAGGGTGGTCTTGCCGACTCCTCCCTTGAAGTTGGCGAAACTGAGTCGGATCGGCTCGTCACCCTCGCCACGGCCAGGCCGCAGGTTCCACAGATCGCGCATGGCGTTGATCTGGGAGAGGGAGTAGGGCTGCCGCCGTCCGTTCTCTCGAAGGGCGGGCGGCTCGAGCTTGCCCGCCTTCTCGGCCTTTCTGATCCCTTCCGCCGTGCGGTTCAGCAGCTTGGCGACTTCGGTGATCGTGTAACCGCGAGCGGTGAAATCGCGCCGCGCCTCGGTCTCCGTAGCCACGTTGCGAAGTCGGGCGATCAGCGTATCGCTCGCCTCCGCCATCCGCTGGATGGCATCGAGAGTCACACCGGAAGCGGGCACGGCCGTGTTCGGTGGCGAAAGATCGACGCCGTCAGTGAGAGACGGCAGTTGCTCGGACATCGGAAACCCCTCTGGAATGCCGGAAAGTGTAGACGTGTTGGCGTTTTTTGGTGCAGAATCTCAGATAACGCGAACGATGGCAGACGCAACCGTGACCGGTTCCAAGAAATCACGTCAGGATCTGGACGACACGGGCCGCGCGTTTCTGGACAGCGAGCGCCCGAACGACCCGTCTGCGGCTCGTCTGTGGGATTTTGCCCACCGCGGCATGCAGATCACGGCGGAACGCGAACGGCTCGCTGCCGAGCGAGGCGCGCTTGTCGATACCGCCGCATCTGCACCCGAGACCGTGGCGGAGCTCACCCACCTCAGGCAGCAACCGCGTGAGGCTCGCCTGAGAACAGCGGCGCGCGACCTCAACGGCTTAGGCGAGGAGTCGGGTTTCACCAGCTACGTGATGACGGCAGGCAAGGAATTTCCAAGCCTGCTGACGAGGCTCCCGATCTTCCGTCCGAGTCAGCGTCGCACACAGCAGTCGATTCAGGATACCGACAACGCGGTCGCGTTCGATACACCGTTCGGACGGGGCAGGCGACTCGGACCGCCTCTGACCGTACGCGACGAGGACACGTTGATTGCGCTGATGCGCCTGCGTGATCGCGCAATCATCGGTCCGCAACGAAAGTTGCCCGCGGAGATCAGGGACATCTATCAACCGGGTTCCGGCACCGCGGAAATCCATCGAGTCGTATGCACGATCGACCAGGTGGTGGAGGAGCTCGAACTCACCGATTCGGGGACGAACTTTCGGAACACGTTGGCGAGTATCAAACGGCTCGGTGCCGCGCGCATCGAACTCGAACGGCGGGACTCGCACGACGACTCGATGATCGGCGGCATGTTCGACCTGGTGAAGGTGCAATGGCGCACCTACGAAGCGCACGGTCTGGTCGATGTTGTCTTCCCGCCGCTGATGGCATCTTGGCTTCGCCATTCGTACACCTACATCGACTGGGGCACGCGCCTGAAACTGTCGCCGCTGGCGAAGGCGATTCACCGGTATCTCAGCGGTCAGCGTCGGGAGTACGAGATCGATCTGAAGAAGCTCGGTGCCATCATCGGCTACGACGGTCGCACGGAGCACATGAGAACCAAGTTCTCGAAGGCACTCGACGAGCTCGTTCGGCAGCGCTGGCTGGAAAGCTACCGAATCCACGGTACCGGGCGAAGTCTGGCTCCCTGGAAGCTGTCGGTCGTTCGCCAGGGGTCCGGTACGTCGTAGCCCTGGCGTTCGCACTTTTTGGTCGGGAAGGCGCCAACCTACTGTTGTTGCTGAACTTCCGCAGATCAGGAGCCAGTCGGTGACGAGCAGCGGGTTCGAGGCGTCTGGCGACCGCACTTTTTGGTCGGGAAGGTCGTAACCCATTGAAAAGATAATCACCCGGTTCGGATACCTCGATCACGAACTTATCCACAGCCACCGCACTTTTTGGTCGGGAGCACCGCACTTTTTGGTCGGGAGCACCGCACTTTTTGGTCGGGAGCACCGCACTTTTTGGTCGGGAAGCCGTCGCCCAAACAGCTGTAACCTGTTGTTAGTAAAGTGTTAAACAGCTTTTCTGAAAACGGGGTAGTCCTTTTGTAGTCCTATTAGTAGTCCCCGGCAGAGTCGCTGCGGCCATCGGTTGATGGTATCCATGGAGACAGAAGAACGAATGACGCCTTCGGCGGGCGGTACGGCGAGTTTCCTCAGCGCCTGCTCCCCACTTGATGAAGTTCGCTCCAGCCTTGATTGCCACCTTCCGCCTCGATCTCCAGAAGGTGCTTCGCCACCGTCCCCCAACACAGACGATGCAACGCACGGACACGACAGACTGCAGGCCTGCTGGCAGTCAGAAAGGGCAGCCTTCGACAACCCTGGAAGTTCGAGCGGCGTTCAGGTCAACAGAGCGTGTGCTCGTCACAGGAGGTCAGAGGAAAGGGAAGCGCCCCGAGTGAAGGAAGCGAGTTCGGATCTCAAACTTTCTGTTCGACGGATCAGTGCCGGTTCAAGCGCCAGTGGTCTGACGGCAAGTGCTCGAATTTAGCTGCTACCGGTCAGGAACCTGCCTAGCTAGGTGCAAGGCGGAAACTCAGGGCGCCATGGTGAGAAAGCGCTGCTTCCTCGCCGCAGACATCAAGGTCGGTGCACTCTGGATGATGATGTCGTCCTGGGGTCGCAGCCGATCGAGAGATTGAAGTCCGACGGACCGTGCGTGTGCGACCAGAGTGTCGCGGCTCTCGAAATCGCCGAGCTTTAGAATCTTGGAGACACGCAGGTAGAGGCTTTCCTTCGACCCCAGTGTCAACCGCGCAAGCATCTCGTCCGTGTAGTCGACGTCGACGAGCAGAGCCTCGACGAAATCGATGTCCCGGGACGAGAAGCGTCGGAGCGTCGGGTCATGTGCCGCAAGCCAGCGATTCGATGCGGACACGGAAAGACCGTAAGGCTCGAGCATTTTGCCCTGCTCGATCTTGAGAAGCCCATCGACGACATCGGGCGCCATGCCAGGGTGGTCATGGATGTACCACCTTGCACCGAGTTCATACGCCGTCATCACTAGCCTGACATGTTGAAACGTCGAGCAGATGACGATCCTGGTTTTCAGGTTCGCACTCAACGTGTCGCGCACGAACCGAAAACCGTCCAGCAGCAGGTGTAGATCACCTCGCATCCGAGTCGGGAGAAGTTCTGTCAGCACGAGACTGCTGATAATCAGATCAGCAGGTTGCGACGATTTGTTGACACTTCGGTGAAATTCGCCGAGGCTTCTGACAAGGGTGTAGTCGCTGGTTCTCGGATCGTTCCCTAGATGTTGTTCGAGAGAACTCCAGTAGGGACTGATCATCACAATCCGCTTCACGGGCACCGCCTGGATAGGTTCTGTTCACCAAAAAAAGTGCGGGCAGTATGAGCCGAAGGGTGATAGCCTCCCAACCTATCGATTGCTTGGAATGGTTGTAGTCAGCGATGCCTGCCACTTCCAGGTAGACCCCGACAGGACGGAACCTGATGGCTGAGATGTCCTCGACGTCGCATCACCGAAGCGCTCCCGGCCTACACGTGCCCCTGTCGAACGGGTCATCTTCGAGTGGTACTCGATAGGACATCGACATGGGCGGTCGCGCAAGTCAGCTGAAGAGCCTTCGAGGAGCCCTGTATCTCGGCCTGCTGGCCCTTCTTGGCCTCGTGATCGGCACGCACGTCGCGGTGTCATGGCTCATCGACGCCGCCGGCGGCTTGCGTAAACAGAAGTCAGCTTGGTGGACGCCACTCGATCTCGTCCACCTCAGCACGCCCATCGATCGGTTCGGGCTGTGGACGGTGATCGAGGCCTGGGGTATAGGGCTCATTGTCGCCGCCGCCTTCGCGGCGGTGATGACACTCCTGCTGCTCGCATTGCTGCGTCCTACACGCGTCCTCGACAGCCATGGCACGGCCCGCTGGGCCAAGCGAGCCGATGTCGTCGAAGCCGGCCTACTCGAAGGCCGCACGCACGGACGCTCCCTGATCATCGGTGGTTGGGTGGACCCGCGGGCGAAGCCCGGTGCGATGCCTGAGTTCATGACGCACAACGGTCCGGAGTCGATCCTGAACGAGGCGCCGTCGCGCTCCGGCAAGACCGCGAGCATCGTCATCCCGAACCTGCTCTGCTACGAGTCCAGCGTGTTCGTGCTCGACGTGAAGGGCGAGCTGTGGGAGAAGACCTCAGGCTATCGCCAGCGCGAGCTCAAGCAGCCCGTCATGTACCACGACCCGTCCAGCGAAGAGCCTGGCGCCTGCTTTAACCCGCTCGCCGAGATCGATGCTCTGACGCGGCGCTCTGTCAGCGAGGTGCAGATGCTGATGCAGTACCTGGTGCCTTCGAGTGCGAAGGAGGGCAGTGGGAGCTCGAACGAAAGCCACTTCGTCACCTCGGCACGCAGCCTCGGGGTCGGCGTTTTCCTGTACGAGATGGTACAGGCCGCCCTCAGCGACGATGGCGGCACCACGACGATCAGCGCCGTGTTGTCGGCCATCACCCGACCCGATCGGCCGATCAAGGAGTACCTGCAGGAGCTCGCGGCGTTCAAACACGGCGACGATCGTGTGGCCCGTGTGGTGCGCGAGACGGCGGGCGAGATGCTGCAACGCGAGGACCGTGAATCCTCGGGCGTACTGTCCAGTCTGGTTACCCCGCTCACCACGTTCCGGGATCCGATCCTGGCGCACGCGACCAGCCGATCCGATTTTGCGATCGCGGATCTGGTTTCGATGGAGCGCCCGTGCACGCTGTACCTGATCATCCGCCCCTCGGACCGCGATCGGCTGAACCCCTACCTGGGCATGATCATCAACCTGGTCTGCAGGAAGCTGACCGAGCGGTTGCCAGCCGCCGGCGAGACCCGCCACGAACTCCTGCTGCTGCTCGACGAGTTCTCCAGCTTGCCGCCGCTGCCGGTGATCAAGCAGTCGATGGATGTCATGCCGGGCTACGGCATCAAGGCGGTGCTCATCGTGCAGGACTACGAGACGTTGCCAGCGCTGTACGGCGAACACGAGACCTTGAGCTCGAACTGCCTGATCACGATCTCCTACACGCCCAGCAAGCCCAAGACGGCCAAGATCGTCAGCGAGCGAACCGGCATGGCCACCGTGCTCCAGGAGACCTCCAGCGAGCAGCGAAAGCCGATTGGCATGATGCCGACCTCGAAGAGCGAGAACGAAGGGTTTCACTCCCGTGCGCTGCTGACACCGGACGAGGTGACGCGTCTGGGCACTCCGAAGCTCGACCAGAACTACCGGATGGTGAAGCCGGGCGAGGCGCTGGTGTTCGCACGCGGCTGCTTCCCGATTCGTTGCGTGCAGACCCCGTACTTCCTGCACCCCGAACTGGCGGATCGGGCGGGCCACGCCGCGCCTTCGCATAGCGACCGGGTGCGACGACTACGGCATGAGCCCGAACGCGAGCGCTCCGGCGACGGTGTGACACTCGAGAAGGCGCCCGCCGAATCGGCATCCGAGGAGGCGCTCGAAAATGTCTAGGCTTGTGCTGGTAGCCGGTCTGAACATCGCGCTCATCCTCCTCGTCTGTCGCTGGGCGGGCATTCGCGTCAACGTGACGTCCAGTGCTCCGATCGGGCTCTACCGGACCGTCGATGCGTCGGTCGAACGTGGGGATCTCGTCGAGGCCTGCCTGCCGGCCGCGGCGGCACGCCTGGCAACGACGCGAGGTTATCTGCTGGCACATGGCGCGTGCGGGGACTCCATGCCGGTCATCAAGCACGTGCTTGCCCTGGAAGGCGACGAGATCCGGGTGAGCGATCATGTGCACTTGAATGGTGTGGTGATCGACACCGCCCCGGTGCTGGACGTCGACCTCGGCGGCCGACCTCTCGAACCCGCCGCCGGCGGCACGCTCGGCACGGACCAGGTCTGGCTGATCTCCGACGAGATCGCGCACAGCTACGACAGCCGCTACTTCGGCCCGATCTCCCGCTCCGCGATCCGCTCGGTCATGAGGCCGCTATGGACCGTCTGATACCCGCACCCCTCTGCCTGGCGGCCGGTGCCGGTGCCGGCACGGCGTTCGGTTTCGGGCCGCAGGCCCTGCACGTCGCGATCATCGTGCCGTTCGTGATGGCACCCGGACGTGGCGCGGTGTCGGTCGCGACCGCCGTTGCCGCCACATCGGCGGCGACGCTGCCGGCCGGTCTTGCCGCGTTCGACTACACCGACTTGATCGCGACCTCGCTCATCGCCTGGGCCGTGCCGGCAGGCGTTACCGGCCTGGCATTCGGCGCAGCACTGGCAGCACCTCGCGCTTGGCGACCCCTCGCGGTCGGCACCGCGATCCTCGCGGTCTCGTTGCCGCCGCTGGGCAGCATCTCGCTGGTCTCTCCACTGCCGATCGCAGGCCTGCTCTACCCGGGATCTGGACTCTTCGGCATCGCGCTCGTCGTGGTGCTGCTCGCCGCTCTCTCGGTTCGGCGATCGGACCTGGCCACAACCGTGTCCGTTCTGTGCTTGGTCACGGCGGCTGCCCTAATAGCGCACGCGGTATCGGAGCCCGCACAGGGCAGGGCGCAGGTCGTCGGTGTCGATACGCATCGTGGGCAGCCAGACGCGGAAACGTCAGCACTGCTGTCGGGTGTGTGGCGGCGCGAGGAACGCCGGGCGAGCGAGTTGCTCGGTGCCTCGACGGTGCTGTGGCCGGAGAGCGTGTACGGGGAATGGACCGAACTGACCGGGGCGATGCTGACGTTGACGGCCACGACCGTAATCGGTGGTGCGCGCCACTATGTCGCCGAGAACGCCTACGTGAACACGCTCGTCGATGGCAAGAGCGGCGAGGTGCTCTACGCACAGCGCTCACCGGTCCCCCTGCCGATCGACGGTCGGGCCCGTGCGGTGTCGGTCGTGTCGCTCGAGGAGCCGGGACTCGTGCATCACGACGATCTCCATGCACTGCTGTGCATCGAGATCGCTCATCCCTGGCTTGCGATCTCGACGTTCCGGGCTGCCGCCCTAGACAAGCGCCGTAGCGGCGCCGGCATCGTCAGCGCCGAGCCGGTGATGTGGGCCGCGAACCTCGGCTGGTCAACCCGCCCCGGGCTTGAGCGACGCATGCGCCAGACGGCATTGCAGTGGAGTCGGCTGTTCGATGTGCCGCTCGTCACCGCGATCAATCGCGCGGAGGTACCCGGTGCTTGACGTGTCACTGCTGATCAGCTGCCTGTCGCTCGGCATCGAGCCGGCGCTGATGCTCGCGATCGTGAATCAGGAATCTTCCGGCAACCCGATCGCGATGAATGTGAACGCGTGGGACGGGGACCAAGTGGTTGCCGAATCCGTTGACGATGCCGTCGAGGCGGCCGGCCGGTTCGTGGAGGCGGGCTACACGGTCGACCTTGGTCTTGCCGGCATCAACAGCTGGAATCTGGAACGCTTGAACGTCTCGTTCGTCGAGGCGCTCGACCCGTGCACCAGCATCGCGCTTGGCGAGACGATCTTCATGGAAGGGCTGGACAGAGCGCATGCCGATGGGAAGCTCGGCGACGATGCGCTGCGCGCAGCGTTGAGTCTCTACAACACCGGCTCGATGACGCGAGGGCTTGCCAACGGCTACGTCGACCGTGTCTGGACCCGCTACGCCGCGTCCGATGCTTATCTGGGCCGGATCGGGAGCTCCCGCGTGGAATGGTTGATCGCCCGTGACGACGAACCGCACGAAGACCGCTCATCCGATGCTGCCGTTCCGCTGCATGCGGCGAGCACCTCGTCCAGCGTGCCGTGGGTCAGCCGCCGCACTGAGGTGGCGCTGGACACCGTGACAGACGGGTCGATCGAAACTGCATATAATTACAGCCTTTCTACGCCCGAGGGATCGCGCGAATGAACGAGCCGGTCCGAGAGCGTCCGACGCTGCTGGCGACGGCACCGGTCAGCCAGTACGACGCACGCGTCATGGACAAACTCCGGCGCGAGCTCGGATTCATGCTGCCGTTTCTCGAAGAGGAGAACGTGCAGGAGATCCTCGTGAACCCCAACGGTGCGGTGTTCGTCGACCGGGCAGGACAGGACCGGGTTCTGGAGGGTTACGTTGCCGCTTCGAAGATCGCGAGCCTGCTGGCAACGGTTGCCAGCAGCCTGAACACGACGATCAGCCGTGAGCGCCCGTACATCGATGGCGTTCTGATCCTGGACGGCAGCCGCATCAGCGGCGAGATCCCGCCCACGGTCACCGCCCCGTCGATGCGGATCAGAAAGCACGCAAAGCTGGTCGCGCCGCTGTCCTATTTCGTGGAGACCGGCACGATGACGCAGGTGCAGCTCGAAGCGATCCAGGCCGCGATCAAGGCCAAGCGGAACATCGTCATCGTCGGCAGTACCGGCAGCGGCAAGACGTTCCTGGCGAACTCGGTGCTGCGCGAGCTCTCCGAACTCTGCCCCGCCGATCGGGTGATCACGATGGAGGACACCGCGGAGCTGCGCTTGAGCTCGGCCGACTCGCTGTCCTGGGTCACCTCCCCCGAGGTCGATCTGCAGCTGATGCTCAAGCGCGTGCTGCGCGCCACCCCCGATCGCATCGTGATCGGTGAGGTTCGCGGCGGCGAGGCCTATCAGCTGCTGAAGATGTGGGGCACGGGCCACGGAGGCGGGCTGTGCACCATCCACTCGGACAAGGGCGCGCTCGACGGATTGGCCCGTCTGGAGCGCATGTGCGGCGAATCCCCCGAGGTCGTCGGCATGGGCAGGTCCTGGATCCAGCAACTCGTTGGCGATGTCGTTCATCTGCTGATCAACATCACCAAGGAGAGCGGGGGCCGAACGATTCCACGGCACGTGAGCGTGTCTGGATTCGATGAGGCGGAAGGAGCGTATCGAACCGAGGTGTTCGAGCGTTGACGTGCAGCGAGCCGACAACCCAACGACGAGAGACCTGATGATGAAAACTAGACAGACCGTCCTTTTCCTGTGTGTCGCGCTGTGCAGCGGGATGGCCGCTGCTGCAGCTGGCGCCGGTAGTGGCCTGGCGTGGGAGGCGCCCCTGGTGACCATCACCAAGTCCTTCACCGGCCCGGTCGCGTTCGCGGCCAGCACGATCGCGGTGGTGGTCTCGCTGGCCACGCTGGCGTTCGCCGACAACCTGTCCGGCGCCGGCCGGCAGCTCGTCTACCTGGTGCTGATCATCGCTGCCCTGATCGGTGTGGTGAACCTGCTGACGACACTCTTCACCGCGGGCGCGGGCGCTGATGGATCGGTCCATCTCACACTCTGGGGGGCAGCGCTCGCACTCTGCCTGGCAAGCGTTGCGCTGGCAAAGGCCCAGCTGCGGCTCGTGGCTGCCGTGCGCCGCCGACTCGTTGGCGAGCCGATCGCTCTGACCGTCTGATTCACTCGTGAAGTAGGGACCGGGCGATCTGCCCGGTCCCGATACCGTCCAGATCAACAGACCCTGCATCTGTCCATGAATACGACCCCGATGCGCGTGGCTCCCCTCAGACGCTCGCTCTTTCGCACCGCCACCATCCTTGGCGGCGAGCGCGCGCCGATGATGATGGTGATCGTCATGAGCGTGCTGCTGACGCTCTCGGCCATGACCGTGTTCTCGTTCATCGCGGGCATGATCATTCTGGTGGCAGGCGTCACCGGTCTTCGCCAGGCCTCGAAGCTGCATCCGCGGGCGACAAAGGTCTACATGGAGTTCATCAAGTACCGGCGTTACTACCCGGCACGCTCCCGGTACGCGGTGCCGATGCCGCACCGCAGCGCTTGCGAACTCGGCAAGAGGCCACCGGTATGAACGCCATCCGACGATTTTTCCTCACCTCCGATGAGGAGACCGCGTTCACCGACCTGATGCAGTTCAGGAACTACCGCTCGTTCGAGGAGGGCATCGTCGAGTGCAAGGACGGTGAGCTCATGATCGCGTGGCGCTACACCGGCGTCGATCACGAGTCGGCGAGTGGGCGTGAGCTGGAGTACCTGTCCTACCGGCTGAACGATCTCGTGAAGAGCTTCGGCAAGGGCTGGTCGATGTGGACCGAGGCGCTTCGGCTGCCGACCAAGGACTACCCGGACGAGGCCGATTGCCATTTCCCGGACGAGATCAGCCTGATGATCGATCGGGAGCGACGTGCCGCGGTTCAGGAGCAGGATGCCCACTTCGAGACGGTGGCCTTCGTGGTGCTCATGTACAAGCCGCCGCCGAGAATGACGCAGAAGTTCTTCGACTCGATGATCGAGCAGCCCAAGGGGGAGATGCTCTCGCTGGAGGAGAAGACCTTCCACTACTTCAGAAAGGCCGCCCTGTCGTTCGAAGGGGCGCTGTCCACCATCTTTCCGATCATGCGCCTGAAGCGGTTCGAGGACGATCAGGGGCGCGTGTTCTGCGACTTCGCCCGATTGTTGAACTACTGCGCCACCGGCATCATGCGGCCCGTTCGCGTGCCGCACGAGCGCATTGCTCTGGATGCGCTGATCTGCGGACAGGACTTCTACCCCTCGTTCTCGCCGCGCGTGGGCGAGAACTACGTCGGCATCGTGAGTGTCGAGGGGGTGCAGAGCGGTACCACGCCCGCCATGCTCGCCGCCTTCGACTCACGCCCGATGAGCTATCGCTGGTCCACCCGGTATCTGTTCATGGACCGGATCAACGCGATCGACTCGCTGGCAAAGTTTCGCAGGAAGTGGAAGCAGAAGGAGGTCGGGCTCAAGGACCAGCTGTTCCAGACCGCGAACCCGCGGGTCAACCTCGATGCGGTGCGCATGGTCGCGGATGCCGACGAGGCGTTCGCCGAGGTGTCCAGCGGAGATGTCAACCAGGGCCTGTACACGAGCGTCTTCGTCGTCTACTCGAAGAGCCTCGAGGCGTTGGAAGACGCAACCAACAACTTCAAGGACTTTCTGGCCGAGAACGGGTTCGGGGGCCGGGTCGAGACGATGAACGCTACCGGTGCGTTCCTGGGCTCGATCCCGGGCAATGCGGCGGTGAACGTGGACAAGGCGCAGATCAGCACCGCGAACCTGGCGGACCTGATGCCCGTGGCCACAGCCTGGGCGGGCGAGGAGTTCTGCCCGTGCGACAAGTACCCGCCGTACTCACCGCCGCTGATCCAGTGCGAGACCCCGAACAGCACGCCGTTCAGGTTGCACCTGCACGTCCAGGACGTTGCGCACACGCTCATCGCCGGCGCGACGGGCTCGGGGAAGTCCACGCTGCTCGCCTTGCTGGTGGTGCAGTTCCTGAAATACCTGCGCGCTCAGATCTTCGTGTTCGACAAGGGCATGTCGATGTTCGCCGTCGCGAAAGGGGTGGGCGGCAATCACTTCGAATTGGGCGCCGAGCCGGACGAGGCGGGCGGTGAGCGAGTAGGCGAACAGATGATGCCGCTGTCCGACATCGACACGCAGGGCGGGCTCCTGTGGACGATGGAGTGGGTCGAACGGCTGATCCTGCTGCAGGGTGTGGAGATGACGCCGCGCCGGCGCAAGGCGATCCAGGAGGCGCTGCTGTTGCTGAGGGACAGCCCGAGCCGGACGATCACCGAACTCAAGACCAACCTGCAGGACATCGAGCTTCGCGAGGCGCTGGAGTACTACGTGGTCGGCGGTCCCGCCGGACACATTCTGGACGGGGACCAGGAAACAGCCCAGTTCTGCAATGTCAACGTGTTCGAGATCGGTGAGTTGATGGCGCTCGGCGAGAAGGTGGTGATCCCGACGCTGCTGTACCTGTTTCGCCGCATCGAGAAGGCGCTCGATGGTCGCCCGACGCTGGTGGTGCTGGACGAGTGCTGGCTGATGCTCGATCACCCGGTGTTCCGCGAGCAGATCCGCGAGTGGCTGAAGACGCTGCGAAAGGCCAACGCGGCCGTGATCATGGCCACCCAGTCGATCATCGATGCCCTGAACAGCGGGATCATCGAGACGATCCTCGAATCCACGGCGACCAAGATCCTGCTGCCTCATCCCTCGATCGGCGAGGACCGGGTGCGTCCGCTGTACGAGAACGTGCTGGGCCTGAACGAGCGCGAGGTCGATCTGCTCGCACACGGTGTTCCGAAACGGCAGTACTACTACCGATCCGAATCGGGTAAGCGGCTGTTCGAGCTGCAACTGCGCCCGAAGACGCTCGCCTTCGTCGGCCGCTCATCGCCCGATGACGTGGCGACCCTGAAGGCGATGATCGCCGACCACCCTGACGATTGGAGAGACCGATGGATCGAACACTGCGCGGCCTGATCGGCATGATGAGTCTCTCGGCCCTGGGCCTGGTGTCGTCGCCGGCATCGGCCGAGTGCACGTTCGCCACGGTCTACACCGGCGACTGCGACTTCAAGAACGAGGACACGCACCTGTGGTGGTGGCAGCCCGGAGCGAAGTTCACCTCCGACGAGGTCACCGACACGCTCGTCCAGGACGCCTGGGCGACGATCTACAACTACTACGCCACGACCAAGGTCACGGGAGACGGAGCGATCCGCGGCGACATCGACAAGATGAAGGACGACATCAACGAGGCGATCGCCGAGGCTGCCGTCGATCTGGCAGCAACCGCCTACAACGATCCGATCGATCTGAAGCCGATGTACACCGACGTCATCTGCGACGTGTTCTGGGGTGCGGTCGCGGACCTGGACTGCAAGACGACCAGCGAGCTGGTGCTCGATGCGCAACGGCTGTGGGATCTGTCCGAGGTCCGCATCGCGATCGCGAAGCTTCAGACCGAGCCGTTCCTGTTCCTGGGCGAGGAGTGGGGTGGCATCGCCGATGACCTGATCGCCATCCGCGACCAGTTCGACGAACTGGAGACGATCGGGGAGAACCTGGACCCGGACACCATCGCTGCCGAGATCGGCAGACGGTTCAAGGGCTACGCCGAGGTGCTGGCCGGTCCGAAGACGAGCGAGGCCGACTGGCTGGCCTCGCAGCGCGAGATCTCGAAGACGCTGCACGCAACGCTTGCCGACACGATGGCGGCCTCGAAGGAGATCTCCGATCAGTCGATCGGAGACGAGGGGGAGCTGGCGACGTTGCAGCAGTTCAGCCGCGACTCGGTGGGGCGGATGCAGCAGATGGAGCTGGGCAACATGACCGGCACGCAGTCGAATCAGGAGTGGCTGAAGATCCAGCGGCTGATGACGCAGCGCGGGAATCTGATCGGCGTGGACATGGCCGCCGAGATGAATGCGCACGCAACGGCTCGTGCCGAAGGAGCACGCATGAGAGAGCAACTGCCTGGCGTCGGCACGATCGTCGGCAACGAAACCGGAGCGATATTGCCATGACTATGATGAATACTCGTTGGGCACCGGCCGCGCTGCTCGGTTTGCTGATCGCCTCCTGTGGCGGAGGAGGTGGAAACAGTTTCGCGATAGTACCCCCCGGCAACGACGGCCCGTCTGCCGGGGGCGCGTGCGACAACGACTACTACCAAGAGATTATCGGTACGTATAGCGGAACTATATTCTACGACGTCACGGGAATTTCCACCCCATTGCTCAGAAGCTGTCGATGGGAAATGACAGCTCGGGTAGAGATTGACCGGGAACTGGCTGTCTGTTCGCTCAGAATGGATACCGACTCTTCGGTGACCCAGGATATCGTCCTTGCAAACGATGATCCACAGAGATACCAGTGTTTGGCCGAACAGAGCGTAAGAAATCTGCGCGACCCCAATCAATCCTCAAGCCCTTCGAGATTTGATGATGTGACGTTCCCCGTTCTCATGAACGTCCAATCCGATCCTAGTTCGCCGAGACGCGGTCCGTATTTTGGCGATCTCGATCTTGACGCTGAACATGTCCAGTTATTCGACGGGCCTGTTTTTATTGTAGATGGAATTCGTTTCAATGGATCGAATGGGATTGAACTGTTTCAAACTTCACCCTCAAGTGAAGAAAGCCTTTCTGGGGTCTTGATAAAAGAGTAGATGGAGATGAGAGCAATGAAGACTTGTGCGGTTTCTGTCGTATTGTTCATTTGCACCGGCGTCCATGCTGGCGATATTGCTACGGAAAGAACACAAGTAGCCACTGCCGCCATAATGACTTTCATCTACGACATGAATCAGAAAATCGCTGAATTTAGCGAGTTGGTTTCAGAATACGAGAAAACTGCTAGTAAACTTAAGGGTCTGGCTGATTGGAGCGGTGTTGACTCTATTGACGACGTCTTCGATACCTATCGTCAGATCGAGGGAGTAATTCAACAGGGCAATGCGTTCGCGCACAGCACGGCGAACACAGACCAGTGGTTTCGAGACAATTACGATACCTACGACGCCTACTACAACGAGATTGCGAACCGCGGGTTCATCGACGAGCAGCCGGTCATGGACAGGATCGACGGATGGACCGAGACGCATCGCTCCACGATCATGAACGTGCTGAAGGCGCACGGAATCCATGCTGACCAGGTCGACACTGCCGAGCAACGGCTGTCGCTTCTGCAAGATCAGTCTCGAACCGCTGAGGGCCGGATGCAGGCACTGCAAGTCGGTCAGGAGATCGCGGCCGAGGAGATCAAGCAACTGCACGGGTTGAAGGAGATCATGATGGAGCAGAGCGATCTGCAGTCGTCGTACCTGTCGTTCAAGGTGTCCCTGGATTCGGAGAAACGGGCGCATGGCGAGTGGATACGACGTCAAGTCGGGAACGGCACGATCATCGGCAACGAAGTCGGAGCTATCCTGCCATGAGGCGCGAAACGATTTATTCCGCTGTCGTTGCGGCCGTCTGTGTCGGCCTTGTTCTACACAGCGGTGACGTGTCCGCGCAGATGGCCGAGGACAATCTCGTCGCCGGACCCATCGAAGAGTTCCGTCTGCGAATGCTCGCCGCTCAAGGCGCCATCGCCGCTTTGCTGACGGGCACGTTCTGGTTGTTGGCCACGATCGAGTTCACGTTCGCGCTGGTGATGGTGGCCGTGCACGACGGCAGCATGGAGACCTTTGTCAAGGAGATCGTCATCCGCATCCTGTTCATCGGCTTCTTCTTCACGCTGCTGACCAACGGGGCGAGCTGGGTCAACGCGATCATCTCCACGTTCACGACACTGGGTGCTGCGGCCGGAGGTATTCCGGTCAATGGTCTTTCGCCGGACAGAATACTCGATATTGCGACCGATATGATGAAGCGCTCGACGTTCAACTTCTCTATACTAAATCCCCTCGATAGCGTGGCCTTGATCGTCGCGGCGTCGATCGCCTTCATCTCCCTATTGCTGATTGCCGGCAACCTCGCCCTCGTGCTCATCGAGTTCTACATCGTGGGCTACGGCGGGATCCTGGTTCTCGCGCTCGGTGGCAGCCGCTGGACATCGGACTACGCGATCGCGTACTTGAAGTACGCCTTCTCGATCGGCATGCGTCTGTTCATCTTCTACGTGCTCGCGGGTATCGGCTTCAGCGTGATCGAGGGCTATATCGCGAGTGATCTGTTGATCGACAACATCAACCAGTTCTGGTCGCTGGCAGGCTTTTCCGTCATCCTTTGCTATGTGTCCTCCAAGGCACCGGATGCGATCTCCGGGCTGCTCAACGGTGTGACGACACAGGCCTCGGTCAGCGTGGCCTCTGCGGCGCGAACGGCTGCCGCCACAGCAGCTGCTGCTTCCAGCGGTGGTGCAAGTGCCGTTGGCGGAGCGGCGGCTGTCGGTCAAGCGTTCCGACTCGGCAGTCAGCAGTCCGGCGTAACCGCTTTCAACGCTGCTGCGAACCTGGCAAAGGCGGGTTATGCGGAGGCCAAGGCCGGCGCCACGGGTGGGTCGACCAGCGGGAGTGCCTTCCCGGGTCGCGGTACGGTCGGCGGCAGGATGGCCGCGAACCTGTCCAGCCAGGTCAAGCCGTCGGCCACTTCGTCCGGCAACACCGGCAGCAGCTCCGCACCGGCGGCTTCCAACACGCCCACCTCCAACCCCGGTTCGGGTAACTCAGGGGCGCCGAAGAGCTGATGAACACCGACGCGGTGAGCCTGTCGAAACGCCCCCTTCGGGAGGAGGAGGTGGGCGCGGACTACACCTCGCTCCAGCACTCCTGGACCGACCAGCTGCAGAAGAGTAAGAACCGGGAGCGTGTGTTGATCGGCACCGTCGGGCTGCTCGTCGTGGCCCTCGTGCTGTTCGCCGTCGCGGTGCTGTACCTGGCCCTCTTTCGTGCCCCGAAACCCTACGTGCTGAAGGTCGACGAGGCGAACAACGTGTCGCTCGCCGGCTATCTCGAGGACGGCTTCTCGATCACCGACGAGATGATCCCGAGCCAGATCATGCGTTTCGTGGAGAACTGGCGAACGGTGACGCCGGACAACACGCAGCAGAAGCGCATGGCCACGCGCCTGTTCTGCATGGTCACCGACCGGGCGCCAGCCCGAAGCGAACTCATCGAGTACTTCCGAACGCCCAGCAACGACCCGTTCGAGCGCAACCGCAACGCCTCGGTGACGACCGACATCCGACAGATCTCCAAGCTGTCGGGCTCGACCTGGCAGGTCGAGTGGTACGAGACGAAGCGTGCGCACGATGGGCGGGTCGAGGGTGATCGCCAGACCTGGCGCGCCACGATGATCGTCGAGCCTGGCAAGACGCAACCGGTGTGCCTGGAGGGCAATCCGCTCGGTCTCTACGTGCAGCAGCTCAACTGGACACAAGCGCGATGAAGCCACACATGATCCTGCCGCTGCTGGCGGCCCTCGTAGCGCCTGTAGTGCTGCAGGCGGCCGGCGAGTCGGACAAGGCACTGGAGCTTGCCAGAAGCTGGCAGTCGGCCGATTCCACCGTCATCCGGTCCCCCGACGGACGCATTCTGTTCAGCTACGGACAGTCCCAGCCGACCATCGTCTGCGCGGTGTTCCAGCTTTGCGATCTGCGGCTGGAGCCCGGCGAGATCGTGCAATCGGTGAACGTGGGCGACGCCCAGCGCTGGGACATCATCCAGGCGCGTTCCGGCGCGCAAGGAGCGACCTCGGATCACGTCGTGATCAAGGCGCTGGCGCCGGACATCCGCACCAGCCTGTTCGTCGGCACTGACCGACGCAGCTACCTGATCGAGCTGGTCGGCACCCAGAACGACACGATGGGATCGGTCGGGTTTCTGTACGGCACGAGCCGCAGCGGCACGCGCGCCGCTCGGGGGGGTAGCGACATCGAGCTGCTGTCGCCTCCACCGCAACCGGACGAGCCGCAGACGATCGCGGCAGCTCCGGCTCCGGTGGGTCAGGAGGTACTCGCCGGCAACCTGAACTTCGAGTACCGCATCACCGGAGACCGCGTGGCGTGGCGCCCGATCCGGGTGTTCGATGACGGCAAGCAGGTGTTTCTCGATTTCGACACCTCCGACGTTCAAGGCCGCGAACTGCCGATCTTTCTGGTCAACGACACCGAATCGCGTGGTGCGATGATCAACTACCGCTACGATCCGCGAGGACGGATGACCGTCGACGGGCTGTTCGATCACGGCACGCTGATGCTCGGCAAGGGCCGCAAGGCCCAGAAGGTTCAGGTGAAGCGGGTAGGCGGCGCCGGCGACGTCCAGCAGACGGCAGCATCCTGGTGAGCGTTCCAACGGGTGGCGGTGCGCCGGCCACCGGCCGGCGGTTCAACAAGTTGCCCGCCCTGATCGCCGTCGCATTGGTCGGGCTCTTCCTGGTCGCCTTCTTCTACGCCGTTGCTCAACGCTCCAAGGAGCGTGTCGCGAGCACAGGGCCGGAGAAGGTGTTCGACGTGGGGACAGCTGATCCGGCGATCGATTTCCTCGAAGGCAAGCCCGATGGGCTTGCCGGGGCGAATCGCGACGACATCGGGGAGCAGGCCGTCGAGCAGGATTCGGACGATGGGCTGGCCGAGAGCCTGCGCCAGTACCTGGCGGATCGCGAACTCTCCACGCTCAAGCGCAAGACCGAGCAGCGCGACCAGATCGAGCAGGCCCAGTACGAGGAGTACATGCAGGCCATGAAGTCTTCGAGCAAGGTCGAGGGCTTCAAGGAGCGCGAGCGAAACGATGCGTCGATTCCCGATGTCATCATCCCCGCTGCAGCGAACGACGTGATGGCCTCGTCCCAGGCGAACGATCCGATGGCGGCGATCCTCGCCTCCCTCACCGGCGGTGGTGGCAACGCTTCCGGCGGTGGCACGGGCGGTATCGATCCGGAGCGCATCTCTACCTTTCTCGCCTCACCACAGGGGCAGTCGGCGCTGGCGCAACTCGGGGTCGGTGGTGCTGCCCAGGGTGCTGCCGGGGCGAGCCGATCCGGCAGCGCTCATCGTTCCGCCACCGATACCTCGGCAGCCAGCCAAGGCCAGGCGTTCGTCGCCCAGCAGGCACCGCAGAACGATGACCAGTTCGTGCTCCAGAACCGGTCACGGGCACCGCGCAGCCCGTACGAACTCAAGACCGGCGCGATCGTCTCCGGTGCGATGATTTCCGCGGCGAACTCCGATCTGCCCGGCGACATCCTCGCCCAGGTCACCAAGAACGTCTACGACACCGCCACGGGACGCTTCGTGCTGGTTCCGCAGGGCACGAAGCTCTTCGGGCGCTACGACGCGTTCACCCAGCTCGGCCAGGAGCGGCTGCTGATCGTGTGGAACCGACTGGTGTTCCCGGACGGCGAAACGCTCGACATCGGCGGCATGCAGGGCTACGACGATCGAGGCCTGTCCGGCTTCAAGGACAAGGTCAACACGCACTTCCTGCGCACGCTCGGCAACGCGCTGCTGATCAGCCTGGTGAACGCATCCGGGCAGGCGCTCATCGACAGCGTGAATGAACCCGGCGACTCGGTCCTCACGCTGAACCTGGCCCAGGACTTCAGCGACACCTCCAGCCGTGCGTTCAACGAGTACCTGCAGAATCGGCTTCGCATCAAGCCGACGCTTGAGATCCGTGCCGGCTACCGCTTCAACATCATCGTCTCCAAGGACATCGATTTCGAAGGCCCGTACGAACGTGGCTTCGCGGCCTACCGCGTCGGTCAGTAGCCGGCGACCATCGAGAACATGGACATGCAGGCAGGGAATCGAACGAACAAGGGGCGTGCCCGCGTCTTCGCCTTCTCGCTGCCGCTGATCGCGGTGCTCGGCGGTTGCGCCGGGATGGATCGGCGGGCCGAGCCCGTGGAGACGGACCAGGCACGACTCGTGGCCCGGGACTTCGTGAGCGCGCTCACCCAGCTGCGAGGTTTCACGCCCACGAACACGATGCTCCAGGTGCGCCCACCGGCGACGCCGTTCGGCGAGGAACTCACCGACGAGCTTCGTCGCGCCGGATTCGGGCTGCAGATGGTCGCCGAGGATGACTCCGGACCCCTGCTCGTCTCCTACGACGCCAAGGCCTTCGAGGCAGACGATGCCGGGCGCAGCGTTGGCTATCGGCTGCGCGTCGGGGCGATCGAGCTGGGACGCGAGTACGAGGTACGCGGCGGTCGTGTCTTTCCGATGACCGCGCTCTCGGTGCGCGGCACGCGCATCAGCGAATCCCCGCTGGACAACGCGATCTTCGACAGAAATGTCGCCGCGGAGGCTCGGACTGCGGAGCCGATGCCTGAGCAGGAGCCCGGGCGCGTAGACGGGACTGACGGTGTCGATCCGCCGATGGAGCCGTCGATTCTGCTCCCGCCGCTCGACGACAACCGATCGCAAGCGGGTTGGCAGGAAGTGTCTGATTCCGGCGGGCTCCAGAACGATGCAGTGACTTCCCGGGCGTCTCGTCCGGAGATCCCGCGTGCGGATCCGGATAGGCCTGCCACAGTACCGCCGGCGCGCGGACAGGCGCCGATCGAGTGGGGACCCCAGGACGTTCTCTCGCTTGGCGGTGAGTCGTTCGCAGCGGTTGCCGACGGGTACGAGATCGAGGAGCAGGAGGTGCTGATGTTCTCCGACGACTCGACTCGGTTGCGCAAGGCGAACCGGCCGCGACTCGAGTCCCTCGTCTCATCCTTCGATCCCGCTACCGAGGTGATCACGGTACTGGGGGCGAGTCACGGTCCAACGGGCATGCCGGGTAGGAACCGTGCGCTGGCGATCGGCCGTGCCGACCGGATTCGCGTCGAGCTGCTCGCACTCGGCCTCGATCCGGACAAGGTGATCGAGGGAGGTTCCTGGAGCACGGAGAAGTCCCCCGGCCTCGATCGAGGCGTGATCGTATCGGTGCACCGACGCCTCGACCCGAAGAGCGAAGCCGAGCTGAACGATCCGCAGAACACCTGAGCGGCGCATCCGCCGCGCGCTCGGCAGAACAGGAGCAGGGCATGACCAGCTACATCGAGGAGCGCATCAACCACGGCGCCGGCGAACGCATCGTCTACCTGACACGTCTGAGCCTGTGGAGTCTGTTGCCGCAGTTCCTGTTCGCCGCGCTCTGCTGCGTCGTATCGCTGGTTCTGGTTCTCTACCTGCCCGAGACCGGCGCGCTCGCCCGGTACGCCCTGCTGATCGCGATCTGCCCGATCCTGGTGGCCGGTGTGATCCTCGTGAAGGCGTTCGTCACCTACTACACGACCGAGATCGGCTTGACGAATCACCGGCTGATGATGAAGACCGGATTCATCGCCAGAAACACCCCGGAGATGCAGTTGGAGAAGATCGAGATGCAGGAGCTGCAGCAGAGTGCCGCAGGCCGGATGTGCGGGTACGGCACGTTGCACGTTCGGGGTGCAGGGGATCAGAACATGGTCATCCGAAGCGTCAATGAGCCGATCCTGCTGACCGATCGGATCACCGACGCCATGGGTGCCCGGAACCGAGATCTTCTGGAGCGTGCCCACGCACGGACCACGGCGGCCGACGCTGCCTGACAGCAGGCTGCCGGTCGTGCAGGCATCGGTACCGACTCTACCTACCGCTCCAGCCCACCACGCCCTCGGTCCTGCCCGCGATCGCGCCCTCGCTCGATCGTCTCGCGCTGGCGCTCCATCCTCGCGATCTGCACCGCCGAGAGCCGCGCACGGTTCGCTGCAACCCCCTGCAGTCGGTTGATGCTGTCGACAAGCTCGCTGGCGGCCGCCCGGTTCTCCGGTGCCGCCTCGTGCCCCTTGAGCGCCGTTCGCCATCGATCGATGGCCTGGTCGAAGGACCGCCTTTCCTGGCCCTGCTTGACCAGGGCGGCGTCATTGGGGAGGTCCTTCGCGACCTCACGGCGCACCTCCGATTCGCGGTTCTGGCGATCGTGCTGGAAATCATCCCGGCTGTTCAGCACGGCAACGTCGGTGTCGATTCGCTGCCGGTCCAGTTCGCGCCCCGTCAGCTCTGCCTGTTCGCGCTCCGGCCGGCGCCTGGGCGGCGAGGAGATCATCACCTCGACGTGCGTCTCATAAGCCTCTTTCGCCTCATCACGCGCTTGTTCGAGGGCTCGCAGGTCGGTCACGTGGTGCTCGGTGAGCGTCTCAAGACGCCGCTCGGTTTCGAGTTCGAGCCGAAACGCGGCATCAATGATTTCCTGTAGCGGCGGCTCGGGCGCGCGGCGCTGACCCTGAGCGAGATCGAGCCCTGCGTCGATCTGGGCCTGCAGCCGCTCGTAGTCGCCGCTGGCGGCGGCAAGCGCGAGCGAATCCCGGAAGACGCTCGGGTCGGGGGGGAATTCTTTCGCGAGCGCGTAGCCAGCCTCGTCGGCAAGCTGTCGGCAGAAGGCGGTCGTCGTCCGGGTGTTGCCCTCGCGGAACTCGTGGCACTCCCAGATCTCGGTCATGTGCTTGGCGAACGTCGATGCGAAACGCTCCGGGTCGTCCTCAAGCCCTTTCAGGTGGTTGTCGGCCTTCAACTGCTGGAAGGTGTAGGCGAGCTGCTCGCCAAGTCCGAACGGCACGTTGGGTGAGGGGTATTCGACGGACCGAAGTGTCTTTGCGTCGGCTTTGAATCCGAGCACCGGTTCGCCCTTCTCGACGCCGTACAGGCGCTCCTTGCCAGCCCAGTCGTAGACATCGCCGAACAGGTGCTGGTGGACCTTCTCGAGGTGCTCTCGATCAAAGTCGCCCTCGATCGGTTTCGTGTGGAGTTCCCGCGCCTTGAATCGCGAGATCTCGAACTCGGCTTTGGCAAGTTCGGCAGCATCGGTGATGCCGAGCTTGTTGCGAAAGATGCCCGTGGCCGGATCGATGTACGGGTCGGCCATGCGCTCTATCGGGTGTGGAGATAGGCGATGATCGCCACGCCTTCCTCCGATGTGATGACGTCGCGCTCAGCGAGCACCATCAGCTTGGTGACCAGGGGGTTCGGCTCGATACCATCCCCGTTCGAGCTCGCGATCGCCGTGCCGACGACGACCGAATCCGGCCAGGGCTTCGTCAGGTCGATCGCGTCGAGCTCGTCCTGCAACGACGCGAGCAGTGCGGCCGGATCGGACCGGTCGACAGCAGTGATCACGGCGGGGGAGGTGGCGCTCATGGGAGATTCACTCGATGACTCAGAAGCGGAATGTCGCACTGTTTGCAACCATCATGGTGCGCTGCCATTCTAACATAAAGTGCTTTATAAATAACTACTTACGATATTTTCAGATGCGCAGATCGGTTGCTGGCCGCAAGAATTGGCGGCCCTGCCACGGCGGCTCGAATGACCTGGTCAGCCGGTATGATCGATGCACGACCGAGGGGTGAGAGCCAGCTGCCACGCTGGTGTCCGAACACGCCCATGGTCGACCGATGGACAACCGACGTCGCGCTGCCAATGCGGTACGAACTCCCCATTGAAGTACGTGTGCTGCTCTGTCTCTTCGCCGGGTGCCTGGCACTGGCAGGATTCGCTCTGGTGGGCGGTCTGGAAGGACTCGGGTTCGCCTGCGGCGCAGTGCTGGCTCGCGTCGCCATCGGCCCCGACGTGTTCGTACGGCTCGTGGCGAGGCTGAAGCGCCGGCAGCTGCTACCGGTCCGGACACTGCACGAAGGTGCCGCCGTACGAGCCGAGCTCTCGATGCTGAGCGCGCGCATCGGATGTCGCCCCCCGATGCTCGGCGTCCTCGCCGGGCCTGACGTCAACGCGTTCGCGCTCGCCGGCTTCCGAGGAGATGCGATCCTCGTCACGCAGGGGTTGCTGCGTCTGCCGGCCGATGAGCGCACCGCGGTGCTCGCTCACGAACTGGCACACCTGAGGCGGCGCGATGCGTTGCTGGTGACGTTGCTGCTGATCGCACCGATGACGCTCCTGCTCGTCACGGCGGGGCTGGCGTTCGGCGACGGGGCGCTCGTGGCCCGCGTCGCGCGGCTCGGAGAACTTGCGCCGATCATGCCGAATTTGCTGTTTCTGATCGCGATCGCGCTGCTGCTCATGAATCTGTCGTTACGCGACCGTCTGGAGTGGGCGGCCGATACGGCCGCGGTCGAGTACGCCGGAGCGCGTCAGCCGCTCATCACGGCGCTGAGGCGCCGCATGGCCGAGCTTGGTACCGGGCCTGCCTGCGCGCCGCTCCTGGAGCGTGTACGGCGGCTGCAGAACGAACTTCGCTGCTAGCCGGGCGGGCAACCGCCAGCGCTGTCGTTGCCTCCCGGGTGAGGGGCGCCGTCGGGGCCCCTCGAATCGTCACGTCAGCCGGCCGATGATGACGCCGGCCAGCAGTGCCACCGTGGCTGCACTGGTTTCGTCCACGCATCGGGCGATCACGATCGACGGGCGCCTGTCCGTTCGACCACGATGTGCCAGGCATCGGGATGGTCCGATGCCAGAACCTCCCGCAGCTCGCCACCGATCTGCTTGACCGGGTGAACGGTCGCCGAGTGCCAGCCATCGAAGTAGTTCCCCGGAGCAAGCGGCGCGGTTCGCGCGCGCCTCTCTATGATCGCCACCACAGGCTGAACGCGCGTCACCCGATCCATCACGCTGCGTGGGCCGTGTCGTACTGCAGTCCGATGTAGTCCATCGTCTGCGAGTACGACAGGATATAGCCGGCGTTGCAGACCACGGTATCCGACGCCCCTTCGGAGCTCGTCTCGCGGCACTCGTGCTCGCCGAACGCATGCCATTGGGCGAGGAACCGGATCGCGGCCTCGTCGCCGTGCGCGTCGAGTATCGCCAGCGCTTCGGTGGATGCCTCGTCCTGGATGAAGATGATTTGCTCGTATCGGTCAGCGTCCATGATTCGCCTCGTTCGGTAGTGGGCCGGGGTGGCAGGGCAAGCGACGCGAGGAGCGCATCACCTGCCGGCTAGGCCGGCGCCAATGAGCCGGGGGAGGCAAGGGCAGGGCTCGGGACGGAGGCCGCATGCGCCGAGCGCGCGCGAAGCGGGCGAGGGGAACGGGTGAGCACCCGACCCGAAGGGCTCGGCCTTGCTCGCGCCAGGGGCCGCGGCCCCTTAGCAGCCGAACCGATGGGCGAGCGCAGCCGAGCACCGAGCTGTCCGCACCGGTGTCGTCGAGGCACCGTGGTGCCGACGACACCGACACTCCCCGTCGGGAGAAGCGGTGCTCACGTCAACCGACGCGCGTCGAAACCGCACGGCTCGACGCCGCATCCCGCCACACCGGTCCGGATCGAATCGCATCCGTTCATCGCGATCAGCTCACGCCGCCGATCGCGCCGGCGTGGCACACGCGAGCAAGTAGTCGCACGCCCTGGACGCACACCGGGCGGCCTCGAACAGCACACGTGGGTCGCTCTTCACCACGTTCACCCATCGCTGCAGGTCGTGGACGTCGGTTTCCACCCCGGCGTACGGGAAGCCGAGCTGCGCGCACACGAAGGCCGCCCCTATATCGGCCACGAGGGACTCGAAGGCTGCCCTGTTCCTCACGATACGAGGTGCACATCGATCGAGTCGGGAGGCGTGCCCGGTCCAGCGAACGCACTGGTTCGCCAACAGGGCGGCACGGCGGGCGGAGACGCACCGCCCGGACAGCGTCGAGAAGTACGCCGCGTAGGGCATGCGTATCGCGTCGTGCCCGGGGTCGTAGAACGCCTCGACGCCCTTGCACTGCAGCGTGATCGCCTGGCGCTCCACAATCGTGTCCAGAGCCAGCGCAAGCCCTGCAAAGCGGTTGTCGTCGCCGAGCTCCGGCGCGGCATCGGCCATCGGGTACTCGATGCCATCGACCTGCTCGGCGTTGAAGATCGATTTCAGGCGAAGTGTCCAGCCGGCACCGCTCGTCCGTCCGCTCGTTGCTCGGGTGCGCTCGAAGTGCGCGACCCGCGTACCGCGCTGGTCGCGGCGGACCTGGCCGCCGCGGCCTCGCCATCCCGAGTAGCTGCCCCAGAAACTCGAGCGGTAGCCTCGCTGTCGCTGGGCTACCCACAGCGCGAGCTGGTTGATGCCCGGATGAGCATCACCAGAGGGGTATCTCGGCAGTCCCGACACGTTGACCCAGGGCAGGGGCGTGCCATCGCGGACGTCGCGGATTGCCGCGATAACGGGGTTGCCGATGGCGGTGTGCGCATCGGGTGTACGGCTCGCGGTTGCGTTCATTGGGGTGTCTCGTGCACACGGGGTGATGTCCGGGCGACGAGACGTGCGCCGTGGCGCACGCCTTGCCGCACACGGCTCGGGCTAAGGCCGGGGCAGGGCGTGCGGCACGGTCGCGGTGGGCTCGCGCTCGGCGTCACGACCGAGCTGCGTGTCGAGCGACACGCTCTGGCCGTCGGATCGACCGACGTGGACGGCATCGGCATCTCGGGCGGCGCGTCGCGCCACCGTCTGACGCCGCAGCCCCGCCCCGCATCGCGCCTCGACCAGGGCGAACTTGCGAACGACCAGTGCGGTGCCACCCGTGTCGCTCGGCCGCGCCACCCGACGCTCGGCGGTGATCGCCGAGATACGTGCTTGCACGGCGGCGCAGTACGACACGCGGTAGTCATAGCTGGCCGACCGGCCGGCGGTGAGCGACCCGTCACGCTTGCGCCGGCGCAGTGCGCCTTCGAGTGCCTGCTGCAGGTAGTCGAACGTCAGGCGTGCAACGGATGCATCGATCGCGTAGCCACGGAACTCACAGTGCACGGGGCCGCGACGGCGACGGGATATCACGAACAGGCAGTCGTGCAGCTCGGCGGACACGGCGCCGAGGATGCTCACGTGGGTTGCCACCTGGCGGCCCAGGTCGATCTCGACGGTTTCGAATTCGCTGGTCTGCAGATCGTCCTCCCGGATGCCGAACCGCGCCATCAGCGATTGGCAGCGCCGCATCGCGATCTCCGCCTCGTGCGGCGAGGCGTCGGTCTCCTGGCCCATCGCGTAGAGCTTGCGGATGCGATCCAGCAGCTTCTCGCGATTGACGACGGCGTCGGTGGACGGTGTGTCGTTCGAGTTCGTGGTGTGCATCGAGTCGTTCCTCTCTTGGCAGGAATGGGCCGGGGTGGCAGGGCAAGCGACGCGAGGAGCGCATCACCTGCCGGCTAGGCCGGCGCCAATGAGCCGGGGGAGGCAAGGGCAGGGCTCGGGACGGAGGCCGCATGCGCCGAGCGCGCGCGAAGCGGGCGAGGGGAACGGGTGAGCACCCGACCCGAAGGGCTCGGCCTTGCTCGCGCCAGGGGCGCGGCCCCTTAGCAGCCGTACCGACGAGCGAGCACCGCGAGCACGTAGCCGTTTGCAACGACGACGTCGAGACACCGCCACCGCGGTGCCGAGGACACCGACTCCACGTCTTGAGGGAGTGAGCGCGAAGACGCGAGCGCGTGAGGGATCCGAAGGGGCGCGGATGCGCTCCCGGCGCGGGCGTGTGTTGCCCGCAGAGGGATGAGGCCGCTGCCGATACCCTGGCAGAGCCCGACCCGGCGTCAGCCGGGGCACGCACGCCCCGATCGGCCTCTCAGGGGATAACGGATCGGTGACACCAGCGGCGTCAACATCGGAACCGACGATGAATCGTCAGGCATCGGCGTACTGCAGCGCATTCGTCAACGCCGCTCCGCCGGGAGGACATCCCCGCGCTAAGCGCGGGGATGAACCGGCTCAGCCGGTCATGACGGCAGCGCCGTCGATGCCACGAAGCGTCAGTTCCTGATCAACCGCGTTGATCAGCTCGACGATGCGGTCGTCGTGATCCTCGATCGACAGATCGTTCAGAAGGCTGGCGAGTTCGGCGTCGGTGCACAGGGGGAGAAGGGAGGTGGCCATGGCGTGTCGGTCGCTCTTTTCCGGGGGGGGACACAGCGACAGCGCCCCTCGGAAAAGAGCGATTGACCCAGCCATCACCGCACGCCGAGCGCACCGACGTCGACGGCGTCAGCCGACCACGGGCAGGCACAGCCTGCTCCCAGCTGTCTGGCAACCAGTCCGGCGAAGCCGCCTCCTTCGAGATGCTCCGCGCTGTCAGCGACTATGAGCCGGGGCAGGCATGGGCAAGGCTCGGGGCGCAGGCCGCATGCGCCGGAGCGAGCGCGGCGAGTGCAGGGGAACGGGTGAGCACCCGACCCGAAGGGTTCAGCCTTGACCCGCGCCAGGGGCCGCGGCCCCTTGGCAGCCGAACCGATGAGCAAGTGCAGCGAGCACGTAGCCGTTGGCAACGACGGCGTCGAGGCACGGCGGTGCCGAGGACACCGACACCAGCTCGATCAGCGCTCGACACGACGCCGGCAGGCGACCTTCGCGTCCCGTGCGGCCGGCCCCGTCCGCTCGACACCAACGGTGTGCCGCTCCGGGATCGGAGCGGCACACCGCAGCGCGGTCAGTAGTTCGCCTTCTCGGCGTTGTAGTCGTAGACGCGAGCGCGGCAGACTGTCCAGTCCGGTGTTTCGCCGGCAGTCAGGTCGCGCGTGCGCATCGACTCGATGGACGCTTCGAGCACGTCGTGATGGTCGACCCGGCCGTCGCAATCAATGCAGCTACGGTACGCGTGCCAGCTGATGCACCCTTCGTGCACTGTGAAGGTATCGCCCCGGTAGCTGGCACCTTCGTCGTGGCGCTCTGAGCGGTGCAGGTTGACGGGCTGGCCCGCTCGTAGCGTGAGCTTGACCGGGTGCTGGCCGTAGTGGATCCAGAATCGCACCGCGCACGGTGCGGTCGGGTTGATGCGATCGATCGAGGTGTTCGGGTTCATCGTCGGTGTCTCCCGTGGTGCACGGTCGAGGTGGGGTTCAGGCTGTCGTCCGGTCGTCGGGCAGCGTCTCGCCGTAGTGCTTGGCGATGATCCGGTTCGCCCGATCCCGCAACGTGTCGTCCTTGAACCAGACATGGGCGTTGTTGTTGCGGTACACCCGGCCGCGCAGGTACTCGCTCTCGAACTCGAACGTCTGCCCCTCTCGCCAGCTGCACGGGTTCGCGGCCCGGATGACGGCGCGGATGCCGTCCTTGTCGTGCGCCGGTGGCGTCTTGCCGTCCAGCACGTAGAGCACGCGCTCCGCATCGACGAGTTCATCGATACCGCGTGCGTGCAACCCGCCGCAGTGGGTGACGATGATCTTCGGGCCGATCTTGAACGCATCGTTCGTCTTGTAATGCGATGAGAGGTGCGCGAAGGCGTTTACCAGACCCTGCTCGAAAATCAGACCGCGCTGTCCGTACAGGGACGAGAACGTTGCTTCGAGCGCGTCGCGCGTGCATTCCGGTGCGTGCTTCTGGATATCGTCGCGCCACTTCTTGCGCGTCTGCGTGTCCATCACCGCCAGCAGGCCGGTCTTGTTGCCCAGGTGTTCCCACAGCGAGCGGTCGATCGTGCGGCGCAGCTTGTCGACCTGCTTCGTGCGTTCGCCGGCGTTCTCGATGGCGTAGCACGAATAGTCCCGCATCGAGGATCCGACTGCGTACTGGGCAAAGCCTGCCGCCGCGAGATGCTGCTGGGCGATGGCCAGCGAGCGCAGAGCGTTGTCGTACTTGGCAAGCGCTGCCTGTCGGGCGTCGAGCAGATCGTCGACAGTCGTCATCAGGGCCGGTGCGTGGTCAAGGGTCATCGAATCGTTCCTCGGTAGGAATGGGCCGGATGGCAGGGAAAGCGACGCGAGGAGCGCGTCACCTGCCGGCTAGGCCGGCGCCAATGAGCCGGGGAGGCAAGAGCCAGGCTCGGAGCGGAAGCCGCATGCGCCGAGCGCGCAACGCGCGAGGGGAACGGGTGAGCATCCGACCCGGAGGGCTCGGCCTTGCTCGCGCCAGGGGCCGCGGCCCCTTAGCCGCTCACCCGACGGGCGAGCGCAGCGGAGCACCGAGCTGTCCGCAACACCGATGTCGAGGCACCGCGGTGCCGAGGACACCGGCCCTGTGTTCGGGAGAGGAACGAGCGCAGATGAGCGAGCGCGTGAGGGATCCGAAGGGGCGCGGATGCGCTCCCGGCGCGGGCCGTGCGCCCGCAGAGGGATGAGGCCGCTGCCGACACCCTGGCAGAGCCCGACCCGGCGTCAGCCGGGGCACGCACGTCACGATCGGACACATCCAGACGCCGCGCAACAATCAGGAGCGCGCAGCGGTTGCGTCACGTGCAAGACCCCACGGGTCCAGAAAGAAACGGGTCGATGATGACAGCACCGGCAGCCAGAATCGATTACGAACCGCCCGACACCGTTACATCACCTCGGGTGCGTCGACGTTCCCGAGGCGAGGCCTCATCCCCGCGCGAAGCGCGGGGATGAGCCGGCTCGTCCATCACCGCACGCCGGGCGCACCGACGCCGGAGACGCCAGCCGATCACGGGCAGGCACGGCCTGCTCCCAGCCGTTTCCCAATCAGCCCGGCGAAGCCGCCTCGTTCTCGGCCGACGAGGGGTGATCCGTCGATGCTCCCTCGAAGGGCGGGGTGCGTTCCGTCGCACCGCCCGCCCCGCCGGTGCCTACATCAGGCCCTGCTCGGCAAGGGATGTGAACTCGCCT
>ENA-ORXT01001134-ORXT01001134.1-marine-metagenome-genome-assembly--contig:-NODE-1134-length-37185-cov-9.232834_pt1 | contig 37185 bp, 29 predicted proteins | sample MGYA00237868_ERZ511482 | MGnify/ENA metagenome assembly ERZ511482 | reverse complement strand
GGTAACTGACAACTTGGGAAATAAAAAAATTGCGTAATTATTTTGTTAACCTGTCAACCTATTTCAGGACCATTCAATAAGGTAACAGGCGTATCTAGTCAACATTACATCGTCAATACTACGCTTTACCCCCGAACCAATAACCACCTCTTTTTCAGCGTCCAGAAAGTGATCTTCTATTTCATCCCCTGTATGGTCACACGCTGTTTTTCCTTTTAATATAATGCTTTGAAAGCTTTGCCATTTGGCGTATCCTAGTACGTGTTGTAAGTCCCTAGCGAACCAAAATTCTATACCATCATCTGTTTGTTGAACTATCCCCTCAAAATCATTAAATAATCTACTAATAGCTGTATTTTTCATAATGAATAGTTTTAAGCAAAACCATTTTACGCAGTCGGGTAAAATGGTCAACAATTTATTTACATTTTACTGATTCTCCCCCTTCTTCAACCACTTAAACTTCGACACCACAGAAATCCCCGTCTTCTTCTCCAACCGCTTACGGCTCTCCCCTGTCTGTTTACCCGCTTCATCCGCTACCTCTTTATTTTGGTCAAAGCCCATTGCGTCTAAGCGTTCCGTCATTTCTTTAGTGAGCGTTTCAGAAAGCGTCGTAAAGACCAGCTCTAGGTCCGACATATTTTCTCGTAGGCTATCTTTGGGATCGAGTCCTTTGTAGGCTTTATGGTCCCTAGTGGTCATGTCAAAAGTACCGCTGTGAATGGCATCTGTGAGAATGGCGTATTGAGAACCTTTAACATCCCTATTCTTCCAGGTATCCGTCAACTTATTTCTAGCAGCCAAAGCCCGTATTCTAGCATGTATCCAATCTTCCGTTCTACCTTGTACTCGATAAGCATCCACCATTTTGTCAAATAGCAAAGCTGGATTCTCCGTCTCTTGGATATTTTGTTCCCCTGCATTAGCAAGCCACATTTTGAAGGGTTCGGCATTGGGAGAAGGAATGGATTGAATCAGTCGTAAAACGCCTTCCCTATTAAGACAATCCGTCTTATATTTTTTACCGTCTGTGCCTTCTAATTTCAGTGATACGATATATGCGTATAACTGACTTCCTTCTTTATCCATTCTCCTTTTCATATCCGACCAGTATCGGTTAGGATTATTAACTTCCGTGATAGCTCCAATTATATCTGTAACAGAGTAACAAGTCTCTCCATCAGATTCAATGGTTCTAATTTCTTTGTTTTCAAAGTTGATAATTTCCATAGTTATTGTTTTTATGGTGTAAGCTCTTTTTTGAAAAAATACCTTTTGCTTCTTTTGATACAAATGTATCATTTATATCAAAAGAAGCAAAAGAAGCAAAAGATATATCTCTTTATCTTTTTACTTTTTCTCAAATTTATCGGGGTACTTACTCTTAATTATTTTATTTATCATTTCTTGACCTATATTGCCATACTTCGCTCTAATCTGAGATTCTAATTCGACATTACTAAAAAGAATACCATTTACTCGTTTCGTCACTTCTGCCTCACTTAGTTGCTCTTTTTTGGTAATATCCTTATCTAGGATAGACAATAAATAAGCTGCTGGATTATTGACTCCTACTTGCTTCTTCATATACTTAATTCTATCTAATATATGTTGGTCACTATATTTCTTCCGCCACTTGGTAAGCGTTTTTTCTGTCACCTTAAAAGCCGATACTATCGTTAAAAGCGTATCTTTTGATTGTTCTTGTACGATAGTAGGTAATACCTTGTCGGCATCCTTTGCTCTAATTGTAAATTCTACCTTCGCTACTTTTCTACCCTCTTTAATTTCTTTAAAGGACAATTGAATATCTGTATGCTTATTAATTTGTTTTACTGCAGGTTCTAAAATCCTAGTACGAAGATGACTATACTGTTTATATTTATCAGCAATCATCAACATTTTCTTAATTTCAGCTAAAGAAATAATACGCTTGCCTATCGTTTGATACTGTTTGGTTAATTCATAAATCCGAATAGCATAAGGAGTTGGGAGTTTAATAATATCCTTTAGATCATATTTTAGGAATTCCGTTTTCAGTTGCAATAAATAGGGCTTCATTTTGGGATGAAAAGAAATTTTGATATAGGTCTTCTTATCCAAGTTTCGAGTGTAATCTGTAATAAGATTAATCTTGCTCTCTTCCATCGTACCATCTTCTAGTTTAGTTCTAATGATCATTTGCTTCCCTAGCAAGTCATCACAAGCTTCCTTTATTCGCTGATAGGCACTCCCGTCATTATCCAAGCCAAATTCCTTTTTGATTCGTTTTAAGTCAAGTGTATATTCTTGAAAATCTTTATCCTCTCGTTTAATTAAACTAAGCATAATCAGGATAACTCGCATCTCCCAAAGATTTACATTATATATTCCTTCTACAAAGCGATTAGATTTTTTTATAATGAGACTATTAGCCATACGCAATCTGTGTGAGTTAAAGTGAGTTTGTACGTAATCTGTATGAGTTTATGGATTCCATACGCAATCTGTGTGAGTTAAAGTGTTTTCATACGCAATCTGTGTGAGTTCATACGCAATCTGTGTGAATAGCATACGCAATTTGTGTGAGTTCATACGCAATTTGTGTGAGTTAAGCTTGTAAACATTTAATAGTCAATACTTTATAAGCAGCTAAAAGGTTTAAAAGGATTTATTTAAAAGAAACAAACAAGCATCAAACCTATTCGTTTGTTTTTTCTCTAATAGAGAAATGAAGATAAAACAAAAAAACTTACTGAACACACCGTTCAGTAAATTAGGACAATTAATTTTCGTACTATATGAAATAAGTATTAGGTAAAATCTTTTTCAACTCACACACATTGCGTATAGAAAGCTTTGTATAGGTAAATCTTTTTTCACACTTACAAAGCGCTACCTATTTATTTCCTACTTCCTCCCTCCCTACTTGGGGTACTTTCGGGATACGCCCAAAAAGTTGTCACTTCTATTAATTGTTTACTTCTGTTTTTGATTAACCGCATCATAAAATGCCTTTTGAGTATCTATCGCTGCAGTATTAGTATAAATCTGAGTAGTATCAGGCTGATCATGTCCTAGAAAAACTTGCAAATAATCTTTAGCCATTCCATCTTCTGCCAAAAAAGTAGCTCTAGTATGTCGAAGCGTGTGAGGCGTAACATCCAAGGAATAGATTTGAGCATTACTAGCAATTTCCTTTACAACTTGTTGGATACGCCTATTAGTGTATCGGTCATTTCTGCGAGTTCTAAAAACAGGACCACTTTTTCTATCCTTTAAATGAGTAGATAACAGTCTGCCTAAATTTTCTTCAATTGGTATTTCTCTTCGCTTACTCCCTTTACCAGAACGGATGATAATTCTCAATTCATTAAAGTAAATATCATTGGCATTGAGGGAGGTAAATTCATCCACTCTCGCTGCTGTCTCAAACAAGGTTTGCATCATCAATCCTACTTTAGATGATTTATCATAAGCCGCATTAATAAAATCCTGCTGCTCTTTTCTAGACAAACGTTTAACCGTTCCTTTGTTTTTCTTTTCTGGTTTAAGTTCTAATTTCTTTCTGACTTCTTTAAAAATATATTGAGATTGACTATAGCTAACATTCTGTTTGGCAAATTTCTTTGCAATAAGGTTAATAATTGGTTTAAAATTTGATGATTCCATAATTTCGCATCTTTATTTTGAGTGGCGAAAAAGTAATGCTTTTTTATCAAAAAAAGAAGGGATTATTGATTAAAAACTGGCTTGAGTTTCGCACTCTGCTTATTATGCGAAATTAAAATTTTCTCTTTTTATAAAAAAATAGACATGGCATCTATTGAGCAAACTGCTTATCCAAGATTCACCAATGAAATTTTAGAGGAAGAAGATTTACAAAAACTATTTGACCCAAGCGAAGAAGAACTAAAATTTGTTAAGCTTCGCTCTAGAAAACCAAGCGGCAATCTTACGCTCTTGATATTATTAAAGGTACATCAATATTTAGGGCAAACAACTTCCTTAAGTAAAATTCCCAATCAGATTCAAGCGTACCTGGCTGAACAATTGGAGTTACCCGATACTGTCCAGCCACTAGAAGAAATCGAAACAAATAAAACTTCCTTTCATAGATACAGAAAAGCTATCCGACAATTTTTAAAGGTACAACCATGGTCAGAACAAGCAGAGGAACTTATTATCAAAGCAATGAAAAAAGTAGCTTTTACTAGGAGTGACCCGTCGGACTTAGTGAATATTGCCCTCAGAACACTCGCTAATAATAAATACGAAATTCCTGCTTTTAGGAGATTGGATGATATGGCCAAACATATTCGCCAGATAGTACATGAACAAATATATGAGCAAACAGCAAAATCTTTAACGGCAGAAGACAAACAAATATTGGAGAACTTGTTAGTTGTTCAAGGGGAAGATTACCAAAGTGATTTTACAAAAATGAAAGCATCTCCTGGAAGAAATACCCTTAAACAAATGAGATTGTGGGCACAACGTTTGGATTGGCTATATACGATTATCCAAGCCGCCGATTTTACCAAACATATAAAATATACCAAACTTCGGCAGTTTGCCTCACAAGCTAAACAATTAGAAGTAGGAGATATAAAAGATATTAGTAATCCTGATAAACGCTACACTTTTTTATTGTGTTTTTTGCAGGAAGCTCAAATGAAGACTCGGGATGAATTGATAAATATGTTTTTGAAGCGGATGCGGCAAACGCATAATCGAGCCAAAGAACAATTGGAAAAATTAAAAGCGGAATATCGACTCTGGGAAGAACAAATGATGGCGACACTTAATCAAGTTGTTGATTCTGCAACTAAAGAACCAGAGGATAATATACTTGGCAAACGGGTAAGGAATATTTTGGAAGAATACGGTGGAGCGGATACTATTTCCAAAAGATATAAAATTGTGTCCGCCTATCATGGCAATAATCATCTACCATTATTATGGAATAAACATAAAGCGCATCGAAAAGCTATTTATCAATTATTGAACTTGCTAGAAATCAAAGCAGCTACTGAAGATACTAATTTACTAACGGCTTTTGAATTTATTAAACAACATCAAAATACTAGACGGGATTATCTACCCAAATCCATCAACTTGGATTTTTTATCAACCCGTTGGAAGGCTTATGTACAAACAAAACACGAAGGAAAAATGGTACTCAAACGTCGGGAACTAGAGGTCTGTGTATTATCCTATTTGGCGGACGCTATTCGGTGTGGTGATTTATATGCGACAGGGTCAGAAGAATTTACAGATTTTAGAGCGCAATTATTACCTTGGGAAGAATGCTTGACTTACTTGGATGACTATTGTGAAGGGGTGGGTTTACCCAAGACTGCTGAGGGGTTTATAGCTGAACTTCAACAAAGACTTAGAAAAGCTTGTAAAAAAACAGATGACTTATTTCCAGAGAATACACATTTTACAATTGATGAGTTTGGACAACCTCATTTAAAAAGACTTAAGGCTAAAGAAAAACCAGAAGGGCTTAAGGCGTTTCAAAAGAAAATGCGAGCACAAATGCCTGAACACCATTTACTGGATATGCTGAAAAACGTTCAGCATTGGAGTGATTTCACCAAACATTTTGGTCCGCCATCTGGCTCTAAAACAAAGATGCAGGATGCTGTTAACCGTTACCTATTTACCGTTTTTGGCTATGGTTGTAATCTTGGAGCCGCACAAACGGCTAAACATATCAAAGGAGATATAACGCTACGTATTTTAAAGAGAATTAATGACCAGCATATTACCTCTGAAAAATTACAAGAAGCTTCGACTGATATTATCAATCAATATGATCGTTTTGAACTACCATTTCTATGGGGAACAGGTAAAAGTGCAGCCGCAGATGGCACACACATTCAGCTTATCCAAAACAATTTAATTGGCGAACAACATATTCGCTATAAAGGATATGGAGGTATTGCTTATCATCACATCTCTGATACTTATGTTGCTTTGTTTTGTAATTTTATTGCCTGTGGTGTCTGGGAAGCAGTTTATATTTTAGATGGATTAATGAAAAATACTTCAAAGCTACAACCAGATACGGTTCATGCAGATACGCAAGGTCAAAGTGAACCAGTCTTTGGTCTATCTTATTTATTAGGTATCCAATTAATGCCAACTATGCGTACTTGGAATGATGTTATTTTTTACAAAGCTGATAAAAACGATAACTATCAGCATATTGATGAACTTTTCTCAGATACTATTGATTGGGATTTCAATTAGGAAAACCGAAGGGTACTATTCAGAAAAGTATGTATGATAATGATTTGGAAAAAATAAAAGGTTGGCTAGAACTTGGCTTATCTGGAAGGAAGATTTCTGAGAATTTGGGCTATGGGTCTTATATCTCTTTGAATACTTTTTTGAAGAAGAGGAAACTACGGCAATTGGTTAAGACAAATTAGATTTATTTAGATGTTTTACCTTTTTGTCGCTATATTGATGGAGACCCATCTTTTAATAAGGAAACTATCTGGTCATGATTAGCAGCTAAAGTGGTATTGGTAGATTGCTTGCCTTTTGGTCTTCCTAACACCTTTCCATCTTCCTTTGCTTTTTTTAATGCCTCTTTGGTTCGCATTGATATAAAGGAGCGTTCTATTTCAGAAGCTAGTGATAAAGTAGTTGCAATAATTTTAGAGTTAAGCGAATTATCAAAAATCATTTGTTGCTTGGCTACATGCACGATTAATTTTTTATCAGCAGCAATTTGTAAGACCTGTAAACATTGTAAAGTGCTTCTAGCAATTCTCGATACCTCTGCAAAAATCAACAAATCACCTTCTTTTGCAGATTGAATGATATTACCTAAAGCTCGCTTTTGCCAATCCTTCGTTCCCGATACCACATCCTCTACAAACTCATCAATCTCAATATTGCGAGCAGTTGCATATTCAAGTATGCCAAATTTTTGATTTTCAGCATCCTGTTTATCGGTAGAAACTCTTAGGTAGGCATAATTCATAAAGTATTGATTGTATCTGCTAAAATAGAGGTCAAATTTACTGTTTTTTTCAATTTGTCCTTAATAAATACATTTTACTAATTTTATGACCCAATTATAGGACTATAAATAGATATATAGGTTTTTCCAGTAGTAGGGTTATTAATAGGGTCGTTTAAATAACCCAGTTAGACCATCTTTTCCCTCCATTCACCAGTAAATTTATTTTTTAATCACATAAAATAAAACAGATGTCAAAACAGCTAACGATTTTATCGGAAGGTGAAATTAGCAAATTGTATGACCTTCCCAAATTCGATGAGGATGCTCGACTAACTTATTTTGAATTGACGGAGGCCGAAAAGGTAGCTATGAATGAGTACAGTAGGATTTTTACTAAAATCTACTTTTCGCTCCAATTGGGTTATTTCAAAGCCAAACAATTATTTTTTGTTGTTGAAGTTGAAAAGGTAGTTAAAGATGCAGAGTATATTCGGCAGCGGTATTTCCCACAGCATGTACTTAATTTATCAGGAAAAGTATCACAGACCACTCGTCTGCAACAGCAAAAGGTGATTTTGGAGGTATACGATTATCGGGTAGCCGATGAAAGTATTCGGGCTAATTTGATAGCAAGAGCAGAAAAATTAGCCATGCTTTACGCTCGCCCGGTCTATATTTTTCGAGAGTTATTGAATTATTTGGAACAGCAAAAAATAGTCTTACCTGGTTATAGTGTGATGCAAAAACATATTATTGCTCAGGCATTGATTAGAGAACGAGTAAGATTAGAAACCCTAACAGGTCAACTGTTAAACCAACAAGCCACCCAGCAATTGCAACAGTTACTGGAAGAAAAAGTGATGGGGAATTATTTATTGACTTGGCTGCAACAGGAACCCAGTTCTTTTAAGTGCTACCAAATGCGAGGGCAAGTATTGCGTAAGCAGCAGATGGAAACAATTTATCTGGTAGCTCAACTAGTGATTCCCAAACTGGAAATATCCAATGAAAATATTCGATACTACGCCTCCTTAGCAGAATATTACAACGTTTTTCGACTCAAACGAATGAAGCGGAATATGGTCTATATTTATCTACTCTGTTTTGCTTATAGTCGATTCCGACATATCAATGATACCTTGATTGAAGCCTTTAAGCATTACATTCGCACTTATGAAAAGGATGCGGAAGGGTATTGCAGAAACACCATTTATACTTACCAATTAGAAGGGATGAACAAACTTATTAAAGTGCCTCGTATTTTGCAACTGTTTACTAATGAACAAATAGTGGATGCCCTTACTTTTGGGTCCGTTCGTAAAAAAGCATTTAGCATACTTGGGAAAAAACAATTCCCGATTGTCAGCGATTATATTACCAATAACAAGTTAGATAACAAAGAATTGAAACGGATTTTCTATCAAAGCATCCAGCAAAAAATCTCCCTCAATATTCGCTACCTGTTTCTACATCTCACCTTCAAAGGTATGAGTGGCAATATGGATTTGATGCAGGCTATAGATTTCATTAAACCTATTTTGGCTAAAGGTAAATCTTTAACTACTGTTAAGATAGACCAAATCCCTTGTCTTTTTATTCCCAACCATCAGAAAAAGTATTTTTATAAAGATGGTGTTTTGATGGTAAAACGCTATGAATTTTACCTACTGCAAACCCTTCGTAATCGTATTGAAAGCGGAGACCTGTTTATTCCTGAGAGTTTCGTATTCAAAAGTTTTGATCAAGATTTGATTCCAAAGGAATATTGGCAACGTAATAAGGCGGCTATTTTAGGAAGTATAGAAGCCCCTCGATTGAAAATGCCCATTAAAGAATTATTAGCAGAACTCAAACAGGAGTTAGCCGCAAAATTCAAGAGCGTTAATGAATCCATTTTGAAAGGAGAAAATAAGTATGTGAAAATTGATGGACAAAAAACAGATGGTTCTACCAAGTGGACCTTGCAATATCCAGGTATTAAAGACACAGTCAATCATGATTTATTCAGTCAGTTTGGGTCTAAGAATATTGCTGAGTTAATGAATATGGTACATCAGTATACAGGTTTCATGGATGAATTTACTCATATTTTAGGTAAAAATGCTACCGATGTAATTCCAAAACAACAACTTATTGCCGCTATATTAGCATTGGGCACCAATCACGGCGTAGGGAAAATGGCACAGATTTCTGATATTACGGTACACCAGTTAAAAGCTGCTGTCAATAATTTTATCCGAAATGAAACGCTGGAAAAAGCGAATACAAAAATCGTTAATGCGACCAGCAAATTGCCGATGTTCCAATACTATAATATCGAAGAAGACCAAATTCATTCTAGTAGTGACGGTCAAAAATTTGGGACTAAATTCGATACCATTAATTCTCGTTATTCGCCTAAATATCATGGTCTGGGTAAGGGGGTAAGTGATTATACGATGGTAGCCAATCATATTCCTGTAAATGCTAGAATTATTGGTACTCACGAGCATGAAAGTTATTTCGTCTTTGATGTGCTTTATAATAACGAAACGGACATCCAACCAGAACGGCACTCAACAGATACAGACGGAACGAATCAAGTCAATTTTGCTATTCTAAATTTCTTTGGCTATCAGTTTGCTCCTCGGTACGCCTCCATCACCTCTAGGGCAAAAATGATACATACTTTTGAGTATCCAAGTACTTATCGGGACGAGTATTTGTTAGTATCCAAAGGAAAAATTGATACGCAATTGATTGAAGAGGAGTGGGATAACATTCAGAGAATTGTTGCCTCCTTAGGACTTAAAACCACTACTCAGAGTACGATTATCAAAAAACTATCTTCTTATACTCGTAACAATCGCACTCAGCAAGCAATTATTGAATATGATAAAATTATCAAATCGCTATACCTATTAGAATACATCGACTCCCCAAGTTTGAGAAGAAATGTTCAAAAAGCATTGAATCGGGGGGAAGAATACCATCAGCTAAAACGGCATATTTTCTATGTGCATGGTGGTAAATTTAGAGTACATACCGTGCAAGAACAACAGGTGATTGCTAATTGCACGCACTTAATTGCCAATGTCATCATCTATTATAATACATGGTTGCTGTCCCAATTGCTGGAAAAGTATGTGCAAGAAGGTAACATGGAGGCTTTAGAAAAGATTAAGAAAATTGCTCCTATCGCTTGGCAGCATATCAATGTTTATGGTACTTATAAATTTATCGTACCTCCTAGTCCGATAGACCCTTCGGATTTGTTGAGAAATATTAGAATATAGTTCCGACCTGTGAAAAAAGCCTAGTCTGTAAATGTATTGTTTATAAACTAGTGCTTTTTTACGCTATGTGCAAAGAACCCCAAGAAGTTGTTTTTTTGAGAAAGAAAATAGTATTTGATATATTGCGGTTTTTTAAAACATCTTTTTATGAAAAAAAAACAATTTATTCCTTATCAATATAATGAAAAGGTCTTCTTAATAAGAAAAATAAGAAAAAACTTTGATGCTATATCTATTGATGAACAGCCTCACCGACATGGTTTTTATGAATTCTTATATATTCGAAGTGGAACTGGAAAACATGAAGTGGATGGGATTACTTATGAATTAAAAGCAAATACATTTTACATTATTTCAAAAGGTCAGGTTCATCAATTTTTATTTGCCAAGGAAATCGATGGTTATCTGATTCGCTTCCAAGATAGTATTTTACCAACCGTCTTATCTGAAAAGGAAGGTTATTATTATAACATTTTATACCAAATTAGCCAGCATCATGACCTATATGTTAGAGAGATGGATAGACCATTGGTTAATGTATTAGTAGGAAGAATGTTGAAAGAATATGAAATGCAAACTGCTAAGGTCTTAGATTTAAGTCTAATACAACATCTATTATATCCTTTATTGATATTAATGCATCGTTACAGTACCATTCAAGTAGAAAATCAAGATTTCCAACAAAATCAATATGTTCAATTTGTTAATTTATTGGAAATACATTACAAACAATTTCATCTACTCGATTTTTATGCCAAACAAATAGGTTTAACTAAACGTCAATTATCAATTATTTGTCAAGAGAAAACGGGCAAGACAGCTAAACAATTATTAAATGAAAGAATACTCACAGAAGCCAAACGATTATTAAAATATACGACCCTTTCTCTAAAAGAAATTTCAGATAAACTAGGCTTTAAAAATTTGGCCTACTTTTGTAGGCGGTTTAAGAAAGGTATAGGGAAAACGCCTACTGGATATAAGAATAGTTGACGTTCTAATACTCTGTATTAGAACGATTATCCGTTAATTCCTTTTTATAATTCTCAGCCAAACTTCTAGTACCCTTCGCCAATATAAGCGTATCCAATCCCACACCAAGCATTAAAGCTCCAGCCTCCGTATATTCTTGAATTAATTGCTTAGACCCTGTTAAAAAACCAGCGACTTTACCGGCTTTTACTATTTTTCGAATACATGCTTTCACTAGTTTTACCACCTCTGGATGACTAGGTTGCCCTAAGTAACCCATTGTAGCACCTAAATCAGCGGGGCCTAAAAAACATACATCCAAACCAGGTACTTCTAAAATCTCATCCAAGGATTCTACGCCCTTAATAGATTCTATTTGTCCAATGCAACACATTTGGTCATTGGCCAACTTAAAATAATCATTAACCCGATTCCATTGAGCTGCTCTTGCTAAAGCGGTGCCAACTCCTCGAATACCCGTAGGAGGATAAACCATTGCTCTAGCAATCAAGTTGGCCTGTTCTGCTGATTCTATCATTGGAACTAAAATATTTTGCACCCCAGCATCTAATAATTGTTTCATTAAAGCAGGGTCTATGGAAGGTATTCTCACGATTGCTGGTACATCATGCGATTGAATAGCTTGAGCATTGTGCAAAATAGTTCTCAAATCAAAAGGTGCATGTTCTCCATCAATACAAACCCAATCAAATCCTGCTCCTGCACAAATTTCTGCGGCATAACTATCCACTAACCCATTCCAAATACCGTATTGTTTTTTGCCTTTTTGTAGCTGCTGTTTGAAAGTATTAGTTCTAATTTTCATAAAATATTGAATTTGAAATTTTTATTCGAAGTAACAAGAAATACTCCCCATTTCCTTAAAATCTGCATGAATCGTATCGCCACTTTTAACTTTAATAGCACTAGTAAAAGAGCCCGCTAAAATAACCTCTCCAGCTTTTAGGGACAAGCCAAAAGCTGCATATTTTTTGGCCAACCAAGCAATCCCATTCGCAGGATGGTTTAATACAGCAGCAGCAACGCCAGATTCCTCAATCACGCCATTTTTATATAATAATGCGCCAACCCATCGTAAATCAATCGCATCTGGTTTCATAGCTCTACCGCCCATAATGATACCCCCATTGGCAGCATTGTCTGAAATGGTATCTTTTACCGTTCTTTTATAGCCTGTTTCTGGGTCTAGCCTAAAAGAGCGAGCAGCAATTAATTCCAGCGCAGGAATCACATAATCTGTGGCATTCAACACATCAAAAATAGTCACATTTGGACCACTCAAATCTTTTTTGAGCACAAAAGCTAATTCCACCTCAATCCTTGGGTCTAGAAAATTAGAAGTTTGAATGGTACTTCCATCTCCAAAAACCATATCGTCCAACAAAAAGCCAAAATCAGATTCGCTAATATTCATCATTCTTTGCATCACCTTGGAAGTCAAACCAATTTTATGACCTACTATTGTTCTTCCTTCTTTTAATTTGATTGTTTTCCAAGCGTTCTGAATGGCATAGGCATCTTCAAGTGTCATATTCGGATGTTCTACCGTGACAGGTTTGATTTGCTGCCGATTTTTTTCTGCTTGATGATGTCTTTCCGCCTGCGCTTTAATCTGTTTTTTCGATAACGTGACCATTATATTAATGTATAACTGATTGAATAATAAAATGAGCCGCTAAGATAACGCTTACGGAAAAAAGTATTTTCCTTAAAAACAAAAAATATAATAAATACTTACAAAAAGTATAGTAAAATAACTAAATTCTTGACCTACCTTTGTGGCTAATAGATAAGAAATAAATCCTTAAAATTGTTTTTCCTGATTTTTTATAAAAACAATTATAAAAGTTAAACAATCTCAAATATGTATCAAAAGAATAAAGAAATACTTGTTGGTATTCTGCCTAAATTACAAAAAGAAGGGATTCAAAATATTATCAATGGGGTAGTCACTCCTGCCCAATCAGGAGCTACTTTTGAAAACCACTCACCCGTTGATGGCGAATTTATTGCTAATGTGGCTAAGTCAGACGAGAAGGATATTGACGCAGCGGCTAAAGCGGCAGCTAAAGCATTTAAGACTTGGCGAAATATGCCGCACAAAGAACGTCGAGATATACTATACGCTATTGCTGACAAAATTGAAACAAACGCAGCTGAAATTGCTGTTTTGGAAAGTTACGATACGGGGCAGCCCATTCGTTTCATGAAAAAAGCAGCCATTAGAGGGGCCGCAAATTTCAGATATTTTGCAGATAAAGTGATTGATGCACCGAATGGTTTATCTACGCCTGACACAAATCATTTAAATTTTACAGTTCGACAGCCTATTGGGCCAGTAGGAATAATTACTCCATGGAATGCGCCTTTTATGCTGGCTACTTGGAAGATTGCCCCTGCTTTAGCAGCAGGTTGTACCGTTGTACATAAACCAGCAGAATTTAGTCCTGCCTCTGCCACTTTACTTTGCCGTTTGGCACATGAAGCTGGTTTACCCAAAGGCGTTTGGAATTTAGTACACGGTTTTGGTCAATCAGCAGGAAAAGCATTGACGGAACACGAAGCTATTAAAGCTATTGCCTTTATTGGGGAGACAGGTACAGGAAGTATGATTATGAAACAAGGTGCACCGACCTTGAAGAGATTACATCTTGAATTAGGTGGGCAAAATCCAACCATTATTTTTGAAGATGCCGACTTAGATAGAGCATTAGATGCTGCTATTTTTATGAAATATAGCTTGAATGGGGAGCGGTGTACTTCTGGAAGTCGCCTTTTATTGCAACGTTCGGTTTATGATGAAGTGGTTGAAAAATTAATTAAGCGAGTTGCCAATATTAAAGTTGGAAACCCTTTAGACCCTGCTACTGAAATTGGCCCTATGATTCATCCAACCCACCAAAATAAAGTGGTGAGTTATGGCGAAATTGGACAACAAGATGGAGCCAAGTTAGTAGTGGGCGGAGGCAAACCGAAGGGAAAAGGTTGCTACGTCAACCCAACCCTTTTTATAGATGCGACCAAAGATATGCGCATAGCTCAAGAAGAAGTTTTTGGACCTTTTTTAACGGTTATTCCTTTTGATACAGAAGAAGAAGCTGTTGAAATAGCTAATTCTGTAAAATATGGTTTGACCGCTTATATCTGGACGAAAGATTCTGCTAAAGCGCATAGAATGGCACTCAACGTAGAATCTGGCATGGTCTGGCTCAATTCTCAAAATGTCCGACACTTACCAACTCCTTTCGGTGGCATAAAATATAGTGGTATCGGAAGAGATGGTGGTGAATATAGTTTTGATTTTTATATGGAAACGAAGAATATTTCGGTAGCACTTGGCGACCACCCGATTCCGAAATTGGGCGCATAATTTTATTTTAAAATTTATTCATCTAATAAAATTGACTAATGGCACTTAAACCACATAATTTCGATTTACCTTTTAATATCATCCGATGTAGTCACGTAGAATATGCGGTGAAAGATTTGGATGCTTCGCAAAAATTCTATGTAGATACGCTAGGATTTATCTTAACAGAGCGAACGGAGGATGCTATCTATTTAAGATGTTTGGAAGAACAACAACATCATTCTTATATTCTTAGAAAATCTGATAAGTCAGAAGTATTAGCAGTTGGTTTTAAGGTAGCTTTTGAAAAAGATTTAGATGCTTTAAAAGCGCATTTAGACAATCTAAAAGTGGCTACCGAATGGGTTAAAAAATACAAAGAGGATAGAACCTTAAAAGTCGTCACACCACAAGGGTTCATATTAGAATTCTACGCTAGAATGGCTAAAGTGAAAGATATGAAACGGCAATATGCGGCTTACCAAGGGATGCACCCACAACGGTTTGACCATTTTAATGTATTTACGCCTAATGCTCAAGAAACTTATGAATTTTTTGTACGAGAATTAGGATTTAGACTAACCGAATATACGTTGACAGAAAAAGGAGAAATGTGGGCCGCTTGGATGCATCGCAAAGGAAATGTCCACGATATGGCATTGACCAATGGAGATGGGCCAAGATTGCATCATTCTGCCGTTTGGGTACCAACTGCCTTAAATATCATCCATTTGCTAGATGTTATGTCTACTACGGGGTATGTCAATAATATTGAAAGAGGGCCAGGCAGACACGGTGTTTCTAATGCTTTCTTCTTATACATCAGAGACCCCGATGGTCATAGAATTGAAATTTATACCTGTGACTATATGACAGTTGACCCTGATTTAGAACCATTAGGCTGGGATTTAAGAGACCCTCAACGACAAACGCTTTGGGGTGCACCTGCTCCAAAAAGTTGGTTTGAAGAAGGTAGTACCTTTGCTGGGACACCTGTCTTGGAAGCTAAGATGGAAGCTCGACCTATTATTGCGGAATAAAAAATTGAACAACTATGCCACATATAACTTTTGAATGTACTACCAATGTAAAAATGGATTTTCAAAGCTTTTTTAAAGAATTAGCAGAAAAGTTGATAACTACAGGACATGCCTCTAAGATGGGCATTAAATGCAGAGTAGTAGCGGCGGATAACTATTATATTATAGACGGCGATGCTAGTTATAAAATGGTAAACCTTTTGTTTCGATTGCGAGAAGGAAGAAGTAAGGAGACACTTGCTAATTTTTCAAACATTGGGATGGATTTGTTACAAAATTATTTGAAGGAGGATGTACAGGCTAAGAAGATTATTTTGTCAACAGAAATAAAGGAACTAATCAAGGGACAAGATATTACTAAAAATTCGGTTAGATAGTTCTGAAACAGACATTCAAAATTTGTCATCATTCAAAATTCGTCATTCAATTATGATACAACTAAAGAATCAATCTTTATATAAAACCCAATGCTATATCAATGGCGAATGGCGTGCGGCTAATTCTGGTGTAGCCGTTGATGTGAATAATCCATACAGCAAAGAAATTGTGGGAACGGTACCAGATATGCGAACCGAAGAATGCGCTGAAGCAATTGAAGCTGCTTATGAGGCTTTTCAAACTTGGAAAAACTATTCTGCCTCAGAGCGTGGTCAAATTTTGAGAAAATGGTATGAGCTGCAAATGGAAAATATAGATGACTTAGCTAAGATTTTGACCATTGAACAAGGCAAGCCATTGGCAGAAGCGAGAGGAGAAATTCGTTATGGAGCAAGTTTTGTAGAATGGTTTGCTGAAGAAGCACGGCGAATATATGGAGATGTAATTCCAGGGCATGGAAGGGACAAAAGAATTACTGTTATTAAGCAACCGATAGGGGTAGTAGCTGCCATTACTCCGTGGAATTTTCCCAATGCGATGATTACTCGAAAAGTGGCTCCTGCTTTGGCAGCAGGTTGCACGGTAGTCATTAAGCCTGCTACTTTAACACCACTATCTGCTTTAGCTTTAGCAGAATTGGCAGACCAAGCAGGGTTTCCAAAAGGGGTTATTAATATTATTACGTCAAATAAAGCTAGTACTATAGGGACGGAAATGACCCGTAACCCCAAAGTCAAAAAATTGTCTTTTACAGGTTCGACTGGTGTAGGCAAAATTTTAATGAAACAAGCGGTAGATACCGTAAAAAAGGTGTCTATGGAATTGGGAGGAAATGCCCCATTTATAGTTTTCGATGATGCAGATATCGATGCCGCAGTAGAAGGAGCGATTGCCTCTAAATTTAGAAATGCAGGGCAAACTTGTGTTTGTACCAATAGAATTTTTGCACAAGCGGGCATTTATGAGGAATTCGTCAGCAAATTGGCCAAAGCAGTTAATAATTTACGATTAGGAGATGGTTTGGAAGAAGGGATTACAGTTGGACCTTTAGTAGAACCAAAAGCAATAGCTTTTGTAGAAAAAGTCGTAGATAATGCACGGTCTAATGGGGCGACCATCCTTACAGGTGGAAAAGTTTCTGCTATAAATAACTTGATTTACGAACCTACCGTAGTGACGAATCCAACTACCGATATGATGGTTTTTCAAGAGGAAATTTTTGGTCCAGTAGCACCTGTCTTTAAATTCAAAACAGAAAAAGAGGTCATCGAAATGGCGAATGACACCCCCTATGGATTGGCTTCTTATTTTTATGGTCGGGATTATGCTCGAATCTGGAGAGTATCAGAAGCTTTGGAATATGGTATGGTTGGTATCAATACAGGAATGATTTCTACTGCCGTTGCCCCTTTTGGGGGTGTCAAAGAAAGTGGGTTTGGTAGAGAAGGGTCCAAGTATGGAATAGATGACTTTGTGAATATTAAATATATGTGTTGGGGTGGAGTGGAGTGATTTTAACCTCAACTTTAACTTCAACTTCAAACTCAAGTAAAAAAATACTATGAAATTTGCTACTTATAAAATAAATGAAAGAGTAACCTATGGTTCTGTCGTGGAGACAGAGAGTGGAGTCAGCTTTACGGATATTGGAGCTATTCATGGCAATGACCTTAGAAAATGGATAGAGTTAGATGCTTTAGACCGATTAAAGGAAATTGCTAGCCAACTCCCTGTCGTCTATACAGAAAAAGAAATTGAATACTTACCACCAATTATTACTGGTCAAAAGGTAGTTTGTATTGGTGTAAATTATGCCAAACGAAATGCAGAATATAAAGACAATTCAGCTTTACCAAAATACCCAAGTGTCTTTTTAAGGTATTTAGATTCTTTTGTTGGTCATAGCCAAAATATTGTGCGTCCACCAGAATCCGATAAATTGGATTATGAAGGAGAGATTGTCATCATTATAGGAAAAGGTGGTCGTCGAATTCCAAAAGAAGAAGCCCTAAATCATATCGCAGGGCTGACCTTGATGAACGAAGGTACGATTCGAGATTGGGTTCGCCATGCTAAGTTCAATGTCACTCAAGGCAAAAATTTTGATAATACAGGCGTTATTGGCCCTTGGATGATGACGGCAGATGAAGTATCTGATTATACCAAGTTGTCTATACAAACTAGAGTCAACGGGGAAATTCGCCAAAATGATAATACAGATAACCTAATGTTTCCTTTCGACTATATCATTTCCTATCTCAGCACTTTTATGACCTTGAAGCCTGGAGATATGATTTCTACGGGTACACCAAATGGAGCAGGAGCAAGATTTGACCCACCTATTTATTTGAAACCTGGAGATATTGTGGAGGTGGAAGCAGCTGGAATTGGCATTTTGAGAAATGGAGTGGAAGACGAGGTAATTTAAATTTCTCACAAATGTAACCTTAAAACAACACCTATTCAAAATTGAGCATGAAGTTCTGGTTAAAATTGAGAAACACTAGAACCTCATTGCTTTAATTTTTATTATTTCTTGCTACACCATTCAATACAAAACCTATCATCAACTGCTCCAAATCATTAGAATTAATAGAATAATTATCAGGATTATACCAACTATACAACCATCTTATAGAAGATAAAATGCAATTAGTCGTAAAGTCCAAATTTTCACTTTGTAGTTCCCCTTGTTCAATACCTTGACTAATAATTGCTTTTAGTTTTTGTTCATAAGTATCTCTAAATTCAATAAAATCCTGCTGTTTTTCTGGCTTTAAATGCCGCCATTCGTTTACTAATAAAACGACCTGATAGGGGCTTTGAATAGTTAGTTGAACATGTAAAGAAATGACCGCTTTTAATTTTTCCAGAGGACTATTAGCAGATAATTCAATAGCCGTCATACCATCATGGAATTTATTAGATATTTCAAAAAGCAATTGTTCTAATAAAGCGTGTTTAGACTTAACATAGTTATAAATATTAGACACATCACAATCCAATTTTTTGGCTAAATCTCGCATGGTCATTGCCTTAAATCCTTTCTCGTTTATTAATTGTAAGGCGATATTAAAAAATCGTTTTCTCTTTTCTGTTTCTTTCATATCCTAAATAATTTCTTCCTTTTATCGGAATGCTAGTTTCGCTGTTTGTTAGCTGTATTCATTATTTTTTACAAAAATAAACTATCTTTTTTTGGAAATGAACATTTGTTGATGTAAATTTACATCAACAAATGTTCACCTCTTAAAATTTTATTATGCAACTAACTAAAATAGACGGAAAAAAACTGAGGCATGTAGCAGGTGCTTTCCCTACTGGTGTAACAATTATTACAACTGAAAAAGAAGATGGTAGCATTCATGGAATGACCGCTAGTTCTTTTCTTTCGGTTTCTTTAGACCCTGCTTTGGTTGCTTTTTGTGTCAAAGAAAATGCCGCTATTTTTCCTTTATTAAAAGCGGGTAAAGCAATTGGTATAAGCATTTTGGCCGCTAACCAAAAGCACATTAGTAACCAATTTGCTGGCTTTAATGGCGATGAAATAGAAGTACCTATGAACAAAAAGGTGACTGGCTCAACTCATATTAATAAAGCCCTAGCCTGGTACTGTACAGCTATTCAACAAATCATACCTGCGGGTGACCATTTTTTAATACTCTGCGAAATCCAAGATTTAGGAAGAGCTGAGGATGGGCAACCATTAATTTATTGGTCGGGATATCGAACAACAAGTGACAATATTTAAACAATACCAATTACATTCTCCATATTAACTTCAAAAATAACATCATGAAAAATAAGCCATTTTCCACAACAAAAGAGAATAAAATCTATACAGGACAAGCATACTTAGACTCCTTAGACGATGGCAGAGAGATTTGGTACGATGGCAAAAAAGTCAAAGATGTTTCTAAGCATCCTGCCTTCAGAAATTCGGCTAGAAGTGTTGCTCGTTTTTATGATGCAATGCACAATCCTGACTTACAGGACGATTTATTATTGGAAGATGAACATGGTATTATTACGCATAAATTTTTTGCACCTAGTCATAGTAATGCAGAATTGGATGCAGCGAGAAAAGCCATTGCTATTAGTCAACGAGTGAATTATGGATGGATGGGAAGAACGCCTGATTATAAGGCGGCATTTATGGGGCATTTAGGAGATAACGCTGGTTTTTACGATAAACCTTATCAGGCCAATGCTTTGAATTGGTATAAAAAGACCGCCGAAAAGTGTTTGTTTTTAAATCACGTATTGGTAGACCCGCCTGTTGACCGTTCGCAAGAAAGAGTGAATGTAAGAGATGTTTTTGTGAGTGTAGACAAAGATGATTCAAAAGGAATTTATGTGAGTGGCGCAAAAATGGTAGCGACAGGTTCGATGTTAACCCATGGTACTTTTGTTGGTTTAACGGGAAATATTACCTCAAGAATGCAGGAGGGTAGGGATGAGGATATGGCAGTTATTTTCTTTGCGGATATGAATACTCCTGGCTTAAAAATGGTGTGCCGGCCTTCTTATGAGGCTAAAGCTACGAGCGCTTTTGACAATCCATTGTCTAGTCGATATGATGAAAATGATGCGGTGTTGGTGATGGATAAAGCGTTCATTCCTTGGGAAAACGTGTTAGTTTATCGAGATATTGAAAGATGTAAAACATTCTATGCGGGCTCTGGTTTTTTCAATCGGTACAACCTACAAGCAGGCGTAAGATTGTCTGTTAAAATGGAGTTTATGGCAGCTTTGCTAGAAGAAGGCACTAAAACTTCGGGTACTAGTAAATTTAGAGCTATTCAAGCTGCGATTGGAGAAGTGGTAGCTACTAGAAATATTATTTGGGGCATGACCACCGCAATGGTTAACGATACAATTAAGTTGGGAACAGATGGGGTTATACCTAATCCAGAAGTAGCGGCTAGTTTGCGTTACCACATGGCAACTAGTTGGGATAAAGTAAGAGATATTTACCAAAAATATTTAGCAGGCGCACCGATATATACTATTTCTAGTGCGAACGATTTACACAATCCAGAATTCCGTCCAATCATTGACCAATACTACCGAGGAACGGGCAAACCTGCGATTGAGCGAATCAAGTTATTCAAGATGGTTTGGGACGCCATGTATTCGGAATTTGCTGGGAGACATGCACTTTATGAAAGAAATTATTCTGGAAATCATGATATGCAACGAATAGATGTTTTATCAATGGCAGAAGGTGCAGGGTCTATGAATAAATACCGTGGGATGTTGCAGGATTGTTTGAATGATTATGATGATTTTGGGTGGAAGAGTGATTGGGTAAATCCTGAGAAAAAAGGAAAGATGGTCAACGCCTAAACGAAAAATTGATTGGGAATGAAATAAAGGAGGAATTACCTGATTGGTAATTCCTCTTTTTAGTATATTTAGGTCTGATTTTGAGTTAAATATAAAAAATTGCAAAAAACAAAAAACAAAAACCTACCACTCGAAGACCTCCCAAAGTCTATCCATCCTTTTTTTATCACTCCAATAAAAGAAGAAAACGGGCTATGGCAAAAAGCCTACCGACCAAATTATCAAAAAATTATCTGGGTTAAAGATGGACATGGACAACATTTAATTGATGATAAATTAATCGACATTAGCGACAATACCTTTTATTTTATCAACAAAGGAAAGGTCTATCAATTACAAGAAGATAGTCAGATAGAAGGAATACTCATTCGCTATTCCAATGAATTTCTCCCTTCTATTAATCAAAATTTTAATGACAAATTTTATTCTTCTCTTTATGGATATATTCGAGATGTAGGTCATTTTCAATTAGAGAAAAAAGGGGAGGTTCAAGAATATGAAACGATATTAAATCAATTATTAAACGAATTCCAACGACCACCTCAAATCTTTGGCAAACGAAATATTTTGCAACACTTATTATTGACACTCCTATTATTATTAGAAAGAAAAAGTAGAGCAATAGTCACTGAAAAAGTAGCTGGAACAGAAAAAAAAGACAAAGCGGTATATTACCAATTTTTAGAATTAATGGAATTGCATTTTTTTGAAGAACATCAAGTAGCATTTTATGCTAGACAATTAGGAATGCGCCGACGTAGATTATCAGAAATTATTAAACTTTTTCATGGACAACCTGCCAAAATTATTATTCAAGAACGTATTATCTTAGAGGCCAAACGGTTATTAACCTTTACTAATTCCAATTTAAAAGATATTGCTTACCAACTAGGTTTTGATACACCTACCTATTTCTCCAGATATTTTAAAAAACATACCCAAGAAACACCTTTAGTTTATCAGAAAAAATTAAAGAAATAAACAATTGTTGATACAAAAGCACAAAAGTGACATCAATCATACACTTTTGTGTCATTTTCAATTAGTTTTTATCTTTTTCTTTGCATTATAATTTTTTCAATATTTAAGTATGCCAAATGTTCCCTTGCACTCTTAAAATTTAACTTCTATATAATTTTACTAAAAATCATTTTTTAGAACTATTCTGATTTTGACTTATCGGATAGACAAAAGGAGTATCTCCTTTTTTGTCCTAGCCACTTTTATGCTCAAAATCTATTAATGACTTAAACGATAAATCATGACAAAAAACATTTTTACAATTTTGATGCTAGTGAGTTTACCATTTTTCTTGGTGGCTCAAACACAACTAAGTGGTAAAATTACTGATGCCAAATCAGGTGAAGGTCTAATTGGAGCAAATGTACTTATTCAAGGTACAAACAATGGGACAGTCACAGACTTAGATGGAAATTATGAATTAAGTATTGACGGGGATGTAGTTTTAGAAATAAGTTATACAGGGTATGCTGACCAAACCGTATCTGTCAGTAATAGTGGCGGTTCAATTACGCAAGATATTACCTTAGCTACCGATGCTTTACAGTTACAAGATGTAGTAGTAACAGCAAACAAACGGTCACAAGCTGCCCAAAAAGTGCCTTTAAGTATTAGTACTTTAAGCCCTGTTGAATTAAAAAGAACGGGCGCATTTGAGTCTAAAGATTATTTTTCTTCTATTCCAAATTTGAGTATTACCGCCTCTGGTGGTGGTGGAAATGCTGGTTTTGGTGATGGTCGGTCTTCTGGAAGTAATATTGCCATTCGTGGGGTTTCTGGAGATAAGACGACTGCGATGTATTTAGATGATACACCACTTCCAGAATTTGCGGACCCTAAGTTATTTGATGTAGAAAGAATCGAGGTTTTAAGAGGGCCACAAGGGACACTATATGGTTCTTCTACGATGGGAGGGGCAGTAAAAGTGATTACTAAAAAGCCAAATGCTTTTAAAACAGAAGGAAATATTGATGTTTCTGTTGCATCTGTAACAGAAGGGGATTTAGATTATAACTTACAAGGCGTTTATAATGTGCCATTAGCAGAAGAGAAAGCAGCCTTAAGAATTGGTGCTTTTTATAATTTTAAAACTGGTTTTTATGATAGAATCAAACAAAGTCAATTTAATGGTTTTCCACTAAATACAGGAGATGGTTCAGGCCCAAATACAGGTGCAGGAATTTGGGACCATGATGAAGACCCTGGTTCTCCAAGTATTCCATGGACGGATGGTTCTCAACCAATTAATTTAATAGATACAGGAAGTGATGTGCAAGGTGGTTGGGAAAACGGAGAAACTCGAAGAGATAATATTAATGATGAAACTAGTTTTGGATTTAATGTTGGTTTAGGATTTTATCCAAATAAAAATGTAACCATTATTCCAAAATTGATTTATCAAAAAACCGTTGGTGATGGTTATGATTTCTCTGATTTTAGACCAGGTAATTTTGAGCAATACCGTATTGCAGGTTTAGATGAAACGTATGAATTAGACTTATTACATGGTGGATTATTAACAAAATTTAATCTTGGTAAGGGAGAATTAGTGAATAGCTTTTCTTACAATAGGGTGAATCAAAAAGATATTGAAGATGTAACGGAAAGAGAAAGTTCTGGTCCAAGTAATAATGAAATTCCAGGCTTTTTGCCAAATGGAGATTTTAGAGACCCAACTGGACCTGTCAATTATTACCCAGAATTTATTGAAAGAACAGGTACTTTGACTAAATTGGTAGAAGAACTTCGGTATTCTTCTAATAATACGGGGAAATTTAACTTTACTACTGGTTTATTCTTTAGTTCAGAGGAATCTAAATTTAACGCAAGCCAAGAAAGAAATGAATATTTAGGTGGCTTGTCAGGCTATTTGAAAAACATCGTAGAAGTGGCAGGGTTACCAGATTTTGTCAATGACGATTTATTAGGCTTAGCTGGATTTATTGATAATGCAACGGGTGGTATCTGGTACTCTCAAGATACAAAAGTAACCACGAATGAATTTGCATTATTTGGCGAGGCGTATTTTGATTTGACAGAAAAATTGTCTGCAACTGCTGGCCTTCGATACTTTAACGCCTCTCAGGATTTTAATCAATTGATTGGAGGATTTGTAGGAAATGGTGTTTTGTCTGAACCAGATAAAGTATCTGATTCTGGTATCAATCCTAAATTGAACTTGACCTTACAGGCAAGTCCAAACTCTACTTTATACATAAATGCTGCAAAAGGCTATCGTTTAGGTGGTTTGAACCCTGCTGTGCCAATCGTATTTGCGGGTGCTGATTTAGCGGCAATAGGTTTAGAACAAGCACCTCCTACTTTCGAATCAGATGCGATTTGGACCTATGAATTAGGTTCTAAAAATACTTTGGCTAATGGCAGAATGATTTTCAATGCCTCTCTATTCAGAAGTGAATGGGACAATTTACAACAAAGAGTATTCTTACCTTCTGGTTTCTTATTTATTGATAATGTCGGTAAAGCATCTATGACGGGTGTAGAAGTAGAAGTAAAAGGGAAATTATCAAAAGAATTAGAAGTGAATGGCGCATTCGGATATGTAAAGGCGACGATTGATGAAGGTAGTGTTTTAACAGGTGCATCAGATGGTGACCGAGTATTAAATGTTCCTGAAATAACTGCTAGTGCAGGTATCCAATATACAAAAAGCATTAACGAAGATGCAGGGATGTATTTTAGATTGGATTTGCAACATACAGGTGATAGAGTGAATACTTTTGACCCAAGAAATAATCCAGAATTTGTCTTTGATGCGTTTACTGTTTTAAATGCAAGAATCGGTTATACGACTGAAAAATATGAAATTGCGTTATTCGCCAGAAACTTAACGAACACCATTGCTAATTATGGCGATATTACTTCTTTGGCGGCTGTTCCTTTTGGTAGAACTCGTTACCAAACGAGTAGACCTTCTTCTTTTGGAGTGAATTTGAAGTATAATTTTTAGGAGAGACCACTTCCTTGAGAGAAGAGAGACCATAAAGTAAACTTTACTGTCAGACCGTCTTCGACTGTCAGATTTACCATATCTGATAATCGAAGATGGTCTGACCTCTAATAATACAATGGCCTGACTTCTTAAAAAATAACTATTTTGTCTATAAATTATAACTGCATTTTATGAATATTAGATTTATTGTCAAAATAGTTTTATTTCACTTAGGCAGTTTACTATTGTTAACTAACTGTACGAGTAAAAAACAACCTATTGGAAATACCACTCAGCACCCTAATATTTTACTAATTGTCGCAGACGATTTGGGATTTACAGATTTAGGTTGTTTTGGTAGTGAAATTCCTACACCAAATTTGGATGCATTAGCAGCAAAAGGTATAATAGGTACTTCTTTTTGTACCGCACCGACTTGTTCGCCAACCCGTTCCATGTTGCTATCGGGGGTAGTCACCCATAGAAACGGGTATGGTACAATGGAAGGAGATTGGGCAGACAATCAAAAGGGACTTCGAGGATATGAAGGTTATCTAAATTGGGAAGTGGTAACTTTTCCTAAATTATTACAAGATGCTGGCTACCATACCTCTTTAGCAGGAAAATGGCATCAGGCTTTTCCTGCCAAAGAACAAACCCTATGGCCCTATAATCGTGGATTTACTCGCTCTTTTTGTATGCAACAAGGTGGGGCAGGGCACTTTTTCGATAAACAACCGCTACTTTCTTTTATTCCAGAGGCCATTTATATTGAAGATAGTAGCTATGTAGAAAAGCTACCCAAATATTTTTATTCTAGTAAAAATTACGCAGATAAAGCGATTCAGTATATTGATGAAAGTGTTGAAAACCAACAGCCGTTTTTTCATTTTTTATCTTTTACTGCACCGCATTGGCCACTACAAGTGCCAGATGAGTACATAGATGATTATAAAGGAAAATACGATGAAGGCTATGAAGTATTAGCTGAAAAAAGATTTACAAAGGCTCAATCTTTAGGTATTATTTCTCAAAAGGCAATAGTACCACCTCTAAGTCCCAATGTCCTTCCTTGGGAGGAATTAACGGTCGAACAAAAAAAGCATTCTATCCGAACAATGGAAATTTATGCCGCAATGATAGCTCGAATGGATTTTCATGCTGGTAGAGTAATTGACCATTTAAAATCCATTGGAGCTTATGAGAACACGATGATTGTTTTTATGGCAGATAATGGCGCAGAAGGGAACACCATTATGGGTTATGAAGGTACAGGTGAATGGGTCGATACTACTTTTGATATTAGTTTTGAAAATATGGGACGTATCAATTCCTATGTTGAATTAGGTGCTGCTTGGGCACAAGTTAGTTCTCTGCCTTTTAAATGGTATAAAGCCTTTGCGAACGAAGGAGGGGTAAGAGCACCTTTAGTTATCAAATATCCCAAAAAGAAGGAAACGGAGCAGGTCATGAGCCATGATTTTTTATCTGTGATGGATTTAGCCCCTACTTTTTTGGAATTAGCTGGCACTCAACATCCAGGGACTACTTATAAAGGAAGAAAAATATTCCCCATGAATGGCGTATCTATGCTTCCGTGGTTAGAAGGAAAAAAAGAGAGCGTTCATCCAAAGGGTAAGGCTCATGTTTGGGAATTATATGGACGAAGAGGGGTAAGAAAAGATAATTGGAAAGCCGAATGGTTGGAGAAACCGTATGGTACTTCCGAATGGGAATTATACGATTTATCAAATGACATTACTCAACAAAATAATATTGCAGCTAACCATCCTCATGTATTGGAGGAGTTAATTAAAGATTGGGAAGTTTATGCTAAAGAAAATAATGTGACTTTACCTGACCGTCCAACAGCTTATTCGAAAGAATCGGTGTGGAGGGAATAAATAACCACCAAACTATTGCTAATTTCCCATAGATATTTAACCAGCCAAATAAATTTAGCGGTTACGAATAGACCGCCAAAAATCTAAATTCATTAAAATTTGACACTAACAAATAAACAACAAAGCCCATTTATTAATGGTAAATTCCAAGACCAATTAGACGCTTCAACCATTGCAGTTATCAACCCTGCAACGGAAGAAATAATAGCAAAAGTGTCAAATTGTGATATAGCGATAGTGGACAAAGCAGTTCAAGCAGCTAACCATGCTTTAGAGAAAGGAGCTTGGTCAAAATTACTACCCAACCAAAGAGAAAAGCTATTATTAGATTATGCAACAATAATAGAAAATAATAAAGCAAGTCTAGCTGAGCTTTTAGTCTTAGAGCATGGTAAATTATTGGTCGATGCCAAAAAAGAAGTAAGTGCAGCAGTCAATTGCTTTCGGTATTATGCAGGTTGGACTACAAAAATTACGGGTGATACTTTAGATGTTTCTTTGAGTGGAGGCAAGCATTTTGCTTTTACCAAACGAGAACCAGTTGGAGTCGTCGGTGCCATTGCGCCGTGGAATGTACCGATAATGATGTACGCTTGGAAGATTGCACCCGCCTTAGCTTGTGGTTGTACGGTGGTCTTTAAACCATCGGAAGAAACCCCTCTGACTGCTTTGAAATTAGCTGAATTATCTTTGGATGCGAATATTCCAGAAGGCGTTATTAATATCGTTACTGGAACAGGTGCTATTACTGGTCAAGCCATTATTAACCATCCATTAGTGGCTAAAATAACATTCACAGGCTCGTCTGCTACAGGGCGAATTATTGGACAAAATGCCGCTAAGTTACTCAAGAAATTCACTTTAGAATTGGGTGGTAAAAATCCAGTATTAGTACTAGATGATGCGGACTTTTCCAAAGTGCCAGCAGGCGTTGCCAAAGGCATTTTTTATAATCAAGGTCAAGTTTGTGTTTCTGGTTCAAGACTTTTCTTACCAAAAAAGCATTTTGATAATACGTTGGCAGATATGTCAATAATAGCTCAAAGTATGCCTTTGGGAAGTGGCTTAGATGCCAAAACTAAATTAGGTCCTGTTGTTTCTGAAAATCATTTTAAAAAAGTGATGTCTTATATTGAACAAGGAAAGCAAGATAAAATTGAGCTTGTTTCAGGAGGCAATCGAGCTTTTGATAAAGGCTATTTTATTGAGCCAACCATTTTTGCCAATGTGGATAATAAAAAGGTCTCCATTAGCGAAGAAGAAATATTTGGCCCTGTCATCGTAGCGATGCCTTATGACGATTTGGACGATTTAATTGCCAAAGCGAACGACACATCTTATGGTTTGTCGGCGAGTATTTGGACCCAAAATATGAGTAAGGCACATCATTTAATTGATAAAATAAAAGCAGGAATTATTTATGTTAATTCTGCTGTTCGCTCTGACCCTGCTTTGCCTTTGGGTGGATACAAGCAAAGTGGTATAGGTCGGGAATTAGGAGAAACAGCTATTGATGCTTATACTGAATTGAAATCTGTTTGTATTTCGTATTAATTGGACTAACGACTGAGTAAATAATAGTAAATATCTGATACTGCTCAAACAGAACTGTCTATGCTATCTACAAAAAAATGAAATTATGATAATAGGAGTACCTAAAGAAATTAAAAACAATGAAAATCGAGTAGCTTTAACTCCTGCAGGAGTAAGTGCATTAGTCCGTAAAGGACACACAGTATATGTACAAAAAAGTGCTGGAGAAGGAAGTGGATTTAGTGACGCTGAATACAAAGCAGCAGGCGCAAAAATGAAAAAAAACATCGAAAGCACCTATAAAGTAGCGGAGATGATAATGAAGGTAAAAGAACCGATAGCAAAAGAATATCCACTTATTCGAAAAAACCAATTGGTTTTTACTTATTTTCATTTTGCCTCTTATCAACCATTAACAGATGCTATGATTAAAAGCGAGGCCATTTGTTTAGCTTATGAGACAGTAGAATTAGCGGATAGAAGTTTGCCTTTATTAGTGCCTATGTCCGAAGTGGCAGGAAGAATGTCTATACAAGAAGGTGCAAAATATTTAGAAAAACCCATTAAGGGTAGAGGAGTCCTGTTAGGGGGCGTTCCAGGAGTACCCGCAGGTAAAGTTATGATTATTGGTGGAGGCATTGTTGGTACGCAGGCGGCTAAAATGGCCGCAGGATTAGGGGCGCAAGTAACTATTCTAGATGTCAATCTAAATCGCTTACGACACTTAGCGGATATAATGCCCGCCAATGTGACAACCCTATATTCTAATGAATATAATATTCGTCAATTGATAAAAGAAAGTGATTTAATCGTTGGAGCGGTACTAATCCCAGGAGCGAAAGCACCTAATTTAATTACGAAGGATATGTTGAAAGACATGCGACCAGGAACCGTTTTAGTTGATGTAGCAGTTGACCAAGGAGGATGTATTGAAACTTGTAAACCTACTACACATGAAGACCCTACTTTTATTATTGATGATATAGTGCATTATTGTGTAGCGAATATGCCAGGAGCTGTACCTTACACTTCTACTTTAGCTTTGACTAATGCCACGTTGCAATACGCTATTCAATTAGCCGATAAAGGTTGGAAAAAGGCTTGTAAAGAAAATGCAGCTTTAGCAAAAGGCTTAAATATAGTTAATGGAAAAGTTGTCTATAAAGGAGTTGCAGATGCATTTAATTTAAAATTTCAAGACCCTAGTTCCGTACTCAACTAAAATCAACAAGTCTAATACTTATCATCATTTAAATATGTCCAACCATCAAAATAAAATCGGTTTAGCTACAGGAATTGCCTCTATTCTTGGCTTAATGCTCTTGGGGACTTCTTTCCTGACTATTACCCAAGGAATAAGCATGGGCGGTTACGTGTTTTTTATTGCTTTGAGTATTTCTTGGGTATTGATGATGTGCCAAGCGACCAGTTTTGCAGAACTATCAAGTATCATGCCTTCTGAAGGAGCAGTTTATAATTATGTGGCGGCAAGTATGGGAAGATTTATGGGGGTAACGGCTACTTTAGCGGCCTATGTTATTGTGACCATATTTGCATCGAGTGCGGAAGTTGCCATTGCGGGTATTTTTGCCAAAGCCAATTTTAGTTTCTTGCAATTCATACCCGATGGACAAACCTATTTAATTGGCTGGTTTATCGTTTTAATTTGTATCGCTATTAATATTAGAGGTATTGATTTTTATGCTAAAGCAGAAATCTTTATGTCCTTTTTCAAATATATTGTGATGGTGATTTTAGGCTTAGTTGGACTATTTTTAGTAAAGAAGGTCGATTTAGATTTTATCTGGGGAATTTCTGCTATTGGCACAGATATGACAGCCCTTTTTAGTTTAGTGGGCTTGACTTTATTTTTGTTTGTTGGCGCAGAATATGTGACGCCACTTGCTCCAGAAATGGGCAATCATCACCGAGACATACCCCGTTCCTTATTTTTAGGATTGACGCTTTCTATCATTGCGATGTTTATTTTTGGTACTAGTATTTCTTGGCAAGTTCCGAATGAAATAGTAGATGAAGCTAATGGTGTTCGATTATTAGATACTCCCGAGGCGGCCTTAATATATGGAGAATCAGTAGCAGGAACAGTTGGTAAATGGGGTTTTGCTATTATCATTTTTATAGCGACTGTTGCCTTGATTAATACACTAATTGCTAGTATTCCAAGGATTCTTTGGGGCATGGCACAAGATGGCATGCTACCATCTGTTTTTGGAAAATTGCATCCAAAGTATAAAACGCCTTGGGTAGGAATTCTTTTTATAGGCATTATTCCCATGATTGGTAGTTTTTTAGTTGGCGATAATATTGATGGGGTGATTTCGCTCATTCTTTCCGCCATCTGTTCGTGGATTTTCTTTTATATTTTAATTAATATTTCTGTCCTGATTTTAAGAAAGAAACGACCAGATTTGAACCGTTCTTACAAAGTCCCTTTGTATCCGTTACCTCAGATTTTGGCATCATTGGGGTTAATGATTACTTTCTTTTATTTAGCGCCACCAGATATTTCGGCAGGGCAAATTTATATTCCTTTTTTCTTGATGCTAGGTCTTTGTGCGGTATATGCTTTTTTTAGAATTAAGCAATCTAAAGATGCAGATTTGTGGACGCCTGTTCCAGTAGAGGAATTAATGGAAAACGAGGCGAAAAAATAATTTATATTTCAATCAAATAATATGAATAAGAAAACCATATTAATAGTTGGTACAGCCGACACGAAAGATGAGGAGTTACAGTTTATGAAAGCTTGTATTCAACAACAAGGAGGACAACCTGTTGTAATGGATGTAGGCGTATTAGGCGACCCAACTTTTGAAGTCGAATATTCCAAACATGAAGTCGCGGCGGCAGCAAACACCACCAATCAAGCCATCATTGATTTAGGAGATGAGAATAAAGCCATGACCAAGACCGCTGAAGGGGCTTGCAAACTAGCAAGGCAACTTTGTGATGAAGGAAAAATTGATGGTGTGATAATGTTAGGTGGTACAATGGGGACAGATTTATCCTTAGATGTCGCAGATGCTTTGCCTTTTGGTTTCCCAAAATTCATCGTTAGTACGGTCGCTTTTTCTCATTTGATTCCACCAGACAGATTAAGTCCTGATTTAATGATGATTTTATGGTCAGGTGGTTTGTATGGTTTAAACTCTGTTTGTAAAGCTGGTTTAAGTCAAGCTTGTGGAGCAGTTTTAGGTGCTGCTAAAGCAGTTGAAAAGCCGAAATTTGATAGACCCGTCGTTGGTATGACTTCCTTAGGTAGTTCTGCTTTAACATATATGAAAACCTTAAAGCCTGAATTGGAAAAAAGAGGTTTTGAGGCAGCTATTTTTCATACGACAGGACAAGGTGGACGGGCTTTAGAAAATTTATCCTCCAAAAAGCGATTTGCTTGTGTGATGGATTTTAGTGTTCCAGAAGTAATTAATGGTTTGTGGGGGTCTATTGTCAATTCAGGAAAAGATAGATTAGAAAATGCAGGGAAGGCAGGCATTCCTCAAATTGTTTGCCCTGGTGCAGCCTTCTTTATTGATTTTCCAACATGGCAACCGCTACCAGAAAAATATAGCGACCGTCCCTATCATGCACATAATCGTTTGATTGCTTCCATTACTTTAGGGCATGAACAGGTAGCAGAGTCAGGTCGATTTATCGCTTCCAAGCTCAATAAGTCTAAGGAAAATATTAAAGTAATTTTACCACAAGAAGGACTGATAGAATGGGATAGAGAAGGAGAGATTTTTCACGATAAAGAAGCTTTGGCAATTTTTAATAAAGAAATAAAAGCCAACCTTGAACCACATGTGGATTTAATTGAATTGGATGCACATATATGCGATGCAGCTTTTTGTGATAAAGTGTTAGAAATTTTTGATGCTTGGGTGGCAGATGGAACGATTAAGAAATAAGAACCGTAGCTCAGGTTTCTAGCCTGAGAGTTTGCGAGATTGCTTCTCAGGCTAGAAGCCTAAGCTACATAAATACAAAACGATGAATCAAACCCACAAAATAGGAACTGCAACGGGAATAGCGTCCATTTTAGGTTTAATGCTAATTGCCTCGTCTCTCTTGACGATAACACAAGGTATTAACATCAATGCACCCATTTTTTTTATTGCCTTGATTATCTCTTACGTCCTAATGATGTGTCAGTCAACTAGTTTTACAGAATTGGCGAGTTTCATCCCTACCGAGGGAGCAGTCTATGATTATGTAACCGCAGGAATGGGCAGATTTTGGGGCATTACAGCTACCTTAGCAGCTTATGTGATTGTGACTTGTTTTGCGTCCCAAATTTATATTCCATTTTTTATCATGTTGGCGATTTGTGCGGTTTATGCTTTTTTTTGGTTGAAAATACAAAAAGTAGATTTGTGGAAGCCTGTTGAACCTGAGGAAATATTGGAATCCTAACGTAAGTTTTTAAACGCTTGTAAGGAGACCTGTACTAAGAACGTATAATTAAATTAACCAAAAAATAATGCAAAAAGAATACGATATAATTATAGTCGGTGGAGGTTTTGCAGGCATCACCGCAGCAAGAGAATTATCCCAAGCAGGAAAATCGGTATTGATTTTAGAGGCGAAAGACCACATTGGAGGAAGAGCATGGTCAAGTGAATTAAACGGTATCCCTATTGAATTAGGAGGAGGCTATGTTTTTTGGAGTCAGCCGCATGTGTGGGCAGAAATTAACCGTTATGGGTTGACCATCAAAGAACGCCCTTATTATGCCCGAACTAATTCGATGCAAGAGACTCGTTTTTTAATAAACGGAAAAGTAAGAAAACAATTTACAGAAGTAGAAAAAGACCAAATTAGTGCAGCTTTTAACGAATATGTTGCCCCTGCAAAGTCAGTTTTTCCACTTCCATTTACGCCTTTTTTAACAGAAGACTATAAAGAATACGATGGTTTATCCAATGCAGATAGAATCAATCAAATGGATTTAACTGATTTGCAAAAAATCACGCTTTTAAGAACGACGAATATCCAATGCAATAATTCCCCCACCGAAGGAGGCTATATCGAAGCACTTCGCTGGTATGCTTTAGCTAATGGGCATGGAGATACTTACGCAGATAGTTTGAGCCGATTTTCCTTAAAGGAGGGAACGACTCATTTACTAAATTGTATAGCAAAAGATACTACTGCTGACATCCACTTCAATTCGTTGGTTACAAAAATTAACCAAGTTGACGGAAAGGTAAAGATTAGTACTAATTCAACCAATTACTCAGCAACTACTTGTATTTTGGCTACCCCCTTAAATACTTGGAAAAACATCCAATTTAGTCCTGCCATTTCTACTGAAAAATTGAATTTTTCTCAAGAAGAATTATCTGGTAAAGGGAATAAGATTTACATCGAATTAGCAGGGAAATTTAAGGACAATCGTTGGTCCTCAGTTAATACGCCTATACTTAGCGTTTTGCCGCATTATATTAGTGAAGAAAAATCGGTAGTCGTTGCCTTTACAAACCCCGAATATCCTTTAGCGGAGATAACCACCACCACATTACAAACCGAAATTGCTAGATGGGATGATAGTTACAAAGTAATAGATTTTAAATACCACGATTGGTCGAATGATCCCTATGCTTTAGGAACATGGGGAAATTTCAAACCCAATCAGTTCACTAAATATTTCAAAAATGCACTAGAACCAGAAGGAGAAATTTACTTTTCAGGTAGTGATATTGCCCTAGGATGGCGAGGTTTTATGGATGGGGCAATAGAGAGTGGTATTAAAGTCGCTCGACAAATTATTAATAGATACGATTAACAGATTACTCTTAGAAGACCAACAATCTATTAATTTAACAGTCGTCAAACCATCATAAATAATGATAAAAGGATTACTACTAGACTTCGGAAGTGTCATCAGCAAATCTTTATTTGAAAGACACCAAGTAACAGAGGCCGCATTAGGGCTGAAACCAGGAACACTCAATTGGCGAGGTCCTTTTGACCCAGAAAGTGATGACCTATGGATGTCCATGCAACGGGATGAAATTACAGAACGACAATATTGGGGTGCTAGAGCAAAAGAAATAGGCGAACTATTGGGGCATAAAAATTGGACGATGCTCGATTTACTACGAGGCATGGGCGGCGAAACGGATTATTCAAAAGTACTAAGACCACAAGCGTTGAAGACTATCCAATTAGTAAAAGCAGCAGGCTTAAAAGTAGGTATTTTAAGTAACGAGATAGAATTATTTACGGGCAAAAAATTCGTAGATAATCTTCCTTTTATTAAGGACTTGGATAGTTTTTATGATGCGACTCACTCTGATATTTTAAAACCTGACCCTAGAGCGTATGCAGGAGCAATGAAAAATATGGATTTAAAACCAAGAGAAGTCCTCTTCGTAGATGACCAATTACGGAACATCATGGGCGGAATGAAGTTTGGTTTAAAAACATTGCATTTCGATATTACCGAACCTGATGCTTGTTATGAATATGTTTTGAAGGTAATGGGCTTAGGAATGAGTTAAAAATAAATTTACAATTTTGGCTGCCTCTTTTGACCTTATTTTCTTCTTTGAAAACGCTCATTATATCAACATAACTCCCGTTTTCAAAGAAAAAACTAAGAACAAAATAGACTACCCAAATTTTGTAAATTTATTTCTACCTCATTCCTTAGTACCAAAAACTGATTTGTTCAACTGATTTAAAAAATGAGTAGCTGAATAAATGGGGAAATGAATAAATGTTTTCCTATTAGCTAACATTTAATCATGTACTCATTTTATCATTTATTCATTCTAATAAAAAAATTAATATGCCAATCTCTACAAATCGTACAACGGAAAAAGACCAGCAAATAAACTTACACCACGCCCAATTAAAAATGTGGAACGCCAAAGAACAATGGCATCCAATGGGGCATCCAAATGATTCTTTAAAAAATCCACCTTTAATTATTAATAAAGGAGAGGGAGTGTATATTGAAGACTTGGAGGGCAAGCGATATGTAGATGGAGTCGGTGGACTTTGGAATATCAATTGTGGCTATGGTCGTACCGAAATCAAGGAGGCGATTATTAAGCAATTGGACGAGTTGGTTTATTATTCTACCTTTCGAGGGACTTCTCATCCTCGGTCAATAGAGTTGTCGCATCGGTTGATACAAATGACTCAACCCGAAAATATGAAACGGGTATTCTACAGTTCTGGTGGTTCAGATGCAATGGAAACAGCAATGAAACTAGCCAGACAATACTGGAAAATATTAGGGCAAAAAGACCGTTATAAATTCATTTCTTTGAAAGACGGCTATCACGGCACCCACTTTGGGTCAGCGTCTGTAACGGGAGGTGACCGTTTTAGAAAAGGCTGTGAACCCGCTTTGCCAGGTTGTTATCATATTGAATCTCCGTGGATGTATCGAAATATGTTTACGGAAGACGACCCTGTTTTATTAGGACAGAAGTGTGCCGAGATGCTGGATAGAACGATTACCCATTTAGGCCCAAAAACGGTGGCTGCTTTTATTGCAGAACCTGTTTTAGGTGCGGGAGGTGTGATTGTTCCACCAGAAAATTTCTTTCCACTTTGTCGAGAAATTTGTGATAAACATGGGGTATTATTTATAGCAGATGAAGTCATCTGTGGTTTTGGTCGAACGGGCGCTATGTTTGGGTCAAGAGGGTGGGGAGTTGCTCCTGATATTATGACCATAGCAAAAGGTATTACGTCTGGTTATATTCCATTGGGCGCTACCTTATTTAATGAACGAATTGATGATGCTTTTGCTAATAATAATGATGCAGATGGGTTTATCGCCCATGGGTACACCTATTCAGGTCACCCTCTTGGTTGTGCTGCTGCTTTAGCTGCTTTGGATATAGTAGAGCGTGAAAAATTGCCAGAAAACGCAGGAAAGCAAGGCACTTATATGATAAATCGATTGTTACCTTTTGTGGACAAGTTTGAAAAAGTTGGAAATGTTAGAGGAAAAGGATTGATGATAGCCATAGAATTAGTAGATGATAAAAAAACTAAGACGCCTTGTGCAAAGCCTTACATTAATGCGATTTACCAAGAAACTTTAAAAAATGGGGCGATTGTTCGAACCTCTGGTAATAAAATTATTATTTCGCCTCCTTTGGTCATTCAGAAAGAAGAAGTAGACGTAGTTGTGGATGCTTTGGAAGGAGCTTTTAAAAAGGTAAGTACTTAAAAATTGTTTGGATAAAAAGGATTAAGATAGGTATCTTTCTCTTAATCCTTTTTCCATAAATCCACTATTAGCGGCCTACCATTTTTACGACAAGATAATCAAAAAATAGCCCTACTTAACATAAATACAACAGTAGGCTTTTTTTTTAAAAAAGTCATTTTTCGTCAATAAACTATTGATTTTCAATTGAAAATAAAATTAATTTTAAC
>ENA-ORXT01001133-ORXT01001133.1-marine-metagenome-genome-assembly--contig:-NODE-1133-length-37224-cov-6.288691_pt1 | contig 37224 bp, 24 predicted proteins | sample MGYA00237868_ERZ511482 | MGnify/ENA metagenome assembly ERZ511482 | reverse complement strand
GAGCCGACGGTCATCAGATCGTAACGCCGAAATCTAACAAAACTGTGCAGCACCAATTGGCTCAAGAACAAGAAGACGTTCAGCGCTCGGCCGATGGGCTTCTTTTTGTCTTCTTTGAAAAGCGAAACGCGAATTTCTTCAATGCCGTCACGCATCACGCGGCGAGGCAGTTTTTCGGTGGTAACATTGTTGTACCCCGGTTGCGTAGAGAAAACGGTGACTTGATGTCCCCGCGCAGCAAAACGATCGGCCATAATCCGAAGCATTTGCGGATACGCACCTACATCGGGCGCGTAGTAACGATGGACAATCAAAATCCGCATGGAGAACTTAACCTACCAAACTCAAAACGTGGGAAGTGAATAAAAAACGACGGCCAGAACCATGTGTTAGTTAGCCTACCGCTTGGGCACCGCTGTTGAGTTCTTCCGCGTGTCTCTGAACCCAAGCATCATCCTTTTCATACCCGACAGAAATCAGTTGCTTGCCGGCGTAGTGATTAAACGCCTCACAGGCCTCAACTGAAAAGTGATTCTTCCAGTCGCCCGCAATTCCCTTTCTCACGAACGATTTTTTATTTTCTTCTCCCTGCTTCCGCCCACTTAGTTTTTTGAAACTGTAATTCTCGACGATTTCGTTTGCGCGTTCGATGCCAATATCTTTGCCAGTGAGTCGCATCGTCGTATCGACGAGAATTTGAGCGGCGTCGGTTAACAGGTCTTCGTACCTGATAACCGCAACGTCATGGCATAGCCAATCATCAATGAACTGCGACCAACTGAAGTGAAAGGTCTCTTTGACATGGGTGTCAAATAGCTGTTCAATGAATCGAGGCATGTTTCCGCGGATGTCATCGTAGTCATCGAAGACTAAATGCTTACGATAGTGATCAACGCCGAACTGCTTGTTAATCTCATTTTTATTGAGCATGTAGTAGTAAGCCGAAACCATGATATCACGTCCATCACGGATGACGACGGTGACGTTTTTGAATCGTGGGCTGTAGAGGTGGTGGCCCGAAAGAATACAGGGCTGTAACTTCGCCGGATTCGAGTTGCGTGGAAACGGCAATTCCAAACAGTCAGACAGCATCTGGCTGAACCAGGTGCCACCCGATTTTGGATATTCAGGTACCAAGTAAATTGGCTTCACGCCAGAAAAGCCATGCCACATGGCTAAACGTTTGAGGGCGCGTGCGCGGTGGAGCGTTCTAGCAATCATTGTGTCAACTCAAGCGGGCGGGGGAATGGGGTTTTTGTTTCTGTATCAAACGTTTCGGCATTATCCAGCGGATCTCGAACAGGTCCATGAACCATGCCGATGAACAAAAGGATCATGTAAATTGGGGCGAGGTCGAGCCCTGCCTTGACGATGCCGGTGCCGAGATCATTTCCTAAGGAAAAGATTACAAAACGTGTGGCGATCATCGTGTAGATTAAAATACTAGTTGGATTGTGGCGATGCGGGTAAAACGAAAGAAAGATCTGCCGAAACAAAAGTCCCGTACAAAACAATCCGACCCAGACACCTCCGAGTCCAAAGTTCCATTGGAGTTCGCCAATCAAACCAGGCGGCACTCCGGACAGACTTCCTCGATAGCCAAAAATCTTTTGATTGACCGTCAAGCCTTGATTAGCCCAAATCGGTTTGTCGGGCCAATATTTCCTTGGTATCGGAGCCGCCATCCAGGCGTACAGCATTTCGCCTTTGCGGTAACCCATTTTTCGAGGCACACCATTGATAATATGGCAACACTTTGAGATGTCCAACATATTTCGTCCACTAAGTGTCTTCTGAAAGAGCATGCCCATGTCATTAATGTTGACTTCGTTTCGCTGCCCTCGCGCGAACAGCATCGCAATCATCAACAAAGAGGCAACCGTCAGTGAACCCAGCATCAACTTGATGCTGACCTGCCGAAACATGTAGTAAGAAATCACGGCACAGTCCAGCAGTATCAAAGCAACGCCAGCGCGACTGTTGAGAACCACCGCAAGAGAGATCGATTGCAACATCGCAAGGATCATTACCAGACCCATGAATGAAAGGAACGACTTTTTATTTTGGATTATCCAGAGCAAGCAAAAGTAAACGATGAACTTTGAAAAAGCGGCTCCACGGCAAAACAGATATGCAGTGCTATGCATTCGTTCTGCACCTTCGGCGCGGGCGTCTAAAAATCTTTTCTGTGATATCGACGTAAAACTACTGAAGCTAACACCTGAGGTGACAACAAAAGCAGCAAAGCTCAAGATGGCGATGCCCCCGACGATCAAGATCACAATCTGCAATCGTTTTCCATTCCATTGGACGACACGAGGTAGGAACACCCAATCGAGCGGTGTCTTGGGAAACCGAAGCATGTACCCCATAACAAACAGGGAATAGCCGATCAATAAAACGTAGGCTCCTTTTAGGAAAACCTCCGGTTCTTGGTGCAGGAGAACATGTTCAGCAATGTATGGATCTGTCTCGCGCACCCAAAAGATGTAAATCAGCTTGATCGGAGTACCAATCAGAACCAAAAGGCTCACCAATACGATCGGCTCGAATACGCTGACCGGTTTTTGGGCGAACAAGGGAATCGAAATCACAATAAGACACATCGTCCCAAGCAATGAGATGATGAATTCTTTCTCGTTCTGCGCCACCACAAATGTCAGAGTCAAACACGCCAACGATGCTGCGATGATCATTAGCTTATAAAGCTCGATCGGCCACTGGCTTTCGGTTTGTTCGATATTTTCCATTTATCCTAAGTCGTAGTTCGAAACAAAGATCGGTTTGACCAAAATTTCGACCACCCAAATCTGGATTGCAAAGTAATAAGAGAGCCTGAAGATATTTTTACGCGGAACAAAATCAACGCAACGAATATCAACAATGCGATCGCTTTTAGTGGAATCAGCCAAACTATTGTCTCAGCCGGAAGCAACCAAGCAATAGCACAGAACGTTAAAAACACAGCGGTCGACTGCAGCATCTCTCGGGTTTCCCACTGGATGTCGTAGATCCTGCTTGTCACCAGCAGTGTCGTGATGGCCATGACCGAGTAAGCGGAAATATTTGCCACAACGGCACCCCAAATGCCAAGCATTGGAATAATAGCGAAATTCACTCCGACACTCACTAGCAATCCGGTGCCGGAAATCATCGAGAGAATTCCAGTCTTCCGCTGGTAAAACAGAGGTTGATTTACTGCCAAAAAGACAGCCATCGAGACAAAACCAAGCAATATGAACTGCATCACTCGGGCTGATTGCGTATAAGACGCGGTCGAAGCCCCTCCGAACATGGAAACAATGGAAACAATTTCGGGGGCGAAGAAGATTCCAAACAACGCCGTGAAGAACGTTGCAACAAAATAGATCGACGCCATCTTTCCGAACTGCTGGTGACTATCGGCAGACTTAGCATTCCTAAAGTACGCAGGCAACCAAGCTGCTCTCATTGACTGGACGACGATCGAAAGAAAAGCCGCGAGCATGAATCCAATTGAGTAAATCCCAATTTCTGAACGGGGCACGTCTAACTGATGAAGGATCAACCGGTCTACCGATATCAGGCAACCCATAAAAAACGCATGAGGCAGGACCGGCAAGCAAAATTGAAATATTTCCCGCCATTTGACGATGTTCAAACGCGGCATTGCTCTTTTAAATAAGACGATCGCCGAGAAGATCACAAAGAGGCTGTAACTGGTCAATTCACCTAAAACGACCCCCGCAACTCCCCATCCTCGCCAGGCGACGAAATAGATAATCAGAATCGTCGTCACTAAGAATTGGCCCAGCGTAAACGCGCGATAGGCTAAGGGCTCCTCGCGGATATTGAGCCAGAACTCAACAATATTAATGCCCCCGCGCAAGTATCCCGCCGTGATCGCCACAAGAATTAGGTACAAGGGGATAGACTGGCCAGAAACGTGGTAAAACCCCCATCCCAGCAGCATCATCAATCCGTAGAACGGCAATCCGCCAATCAATCTTGTCAGCCACAATGAACTGGCCAGCGTATCTCCTTCGGCCTCATATTCGACGTAGAACTTCTGCACTGCGAACGAGAATCCAAATCCGAGAAGTGTCCAACAGCAAAAACTAATGGCTTGTAAAACGGCCAGTTCGCCAATTTCGGCTTGGCTCAACACGGACACATAGAAGGGAAGCAGAATGATCCGAGCCCCTTTTGCCAGCAAATCTCCGAAACCGTAGATCAGCGAAAACCGCAGAAATCGGCCCATGCCGCGCGGCGTTTTAGTCGCCCCCTGGGCTGACTCTTCTTCGTCGCTCATTCTCAGCCGCTCTTGTGTGAAGTTGGAAGAAGCGGATTCCACCACTGAGCCAGTGGAGGATGCAGCTCAATTAGCCGGAGCATATCATTTTCTATTTCTTGGCAAACATCAGCTGGCAACGAATCTCGCAAATTTACCTTTTTGCCAATTGAAGCAGTTTTTGAATAAAACAGCTTCTTCACCATCCGCGACTTCTTTAGTTCATCAAGTATTTTATAGGCACCGATCCGCCTCAGGAAAAAAGCAAAATTCATCGCAGCCTGAGCCACGACTTTTGATTTAGGCTCAATCGCCTCGTTGACTCTTTCCTTCGCCACCGGCGGATGGAAGCTTTCATCAACCTCCAAGAAGCGATAGATCTCTTTTACGATTTCGGCTGATTCGGTTTTCAACCGCTCAAAGACAAAGACGTAAATTTGGTTCTCTGGGAACGTCTCGAAAAATGGCTTTAGATGCTGAGACAACATCACTGAATTGAGAAGCGTCACGGTGTCGCCATAAGTCAACGTTCCCTTTTTTAGGCGGTGCTCGTAGCCGCTGCCCATGACTCTCCCGACATGAAAATCGAGATCATTCTTAACTTCGCCCAGCGGCAACCCGCGGCGTACGCCAAAACCATGAAATGAATTTAGCAACGAAAACGGATCACGAACGTTGATGATGATTTTTGTGTGTGGTGAGTATTCCCAAACTCGCTGGGCTACCTCAGGTTGCGTATAGTAGCAATTTGAAATTTCACCGATTACTTTTCCATCACTGTTGGCTGGGAAAAGGCTTTGATACCAGTCAGTCCCACGCTCGTAATTCGTATTGAAGAATTCCGTTTCCTTAATCTTGGCCATACCAATTTCTGGGTGGGCCTGCAGGACTTCCAGCAGCCATGAACTTGCACATCGCCCTGGTCCAATATTGATGAAGTTTGGACCTGCGGTCACGTTATTGATTTCAGACCTAATCATAAGCACCCTGCTATTAGCGGGATCCTTTCATAACTGTCCCGATAGTGCGAAGGACAATCTGAAGATCCAACGCCAAAGAGGCGTTCTTTATATAGTAGAAATCATAAGTCAGTTTGTTGTAAGCGTCTTCGACACTTGCTCCGTATGGGTAGTTGACCTGAGCCCATCCAGAGAGGCCCGGCTTTACCAAGTGCCGCTGTTGATAGAAGGGTATTTCTTCGGAAAGCTCGCTTACAAATTCTGGACGTTCGGGACGGGGACCAATCAAAGACATTTCGCCTTTCAGCACATTCCAAAACTGAGGAAGTTCATCAAGACGCGTTTTCCGCAAAACTTTCCCCACGGCCGTTATACGTGAATCATTCTTAACGGCCCACTGAGCTCCGTTTACTTCTGAATTGGAAGCCATCGTTCGGAGTTTATAGATTCGAAATGATCTACTAAAACGCCCGGTTCGAACCTGAGAGTAAAAAACCGTGCCTTTACTTTCTAGCTTGATCACGATGGCGACAATTAAAATCAAGGGGGCCGTCACGATCAAACCCACCGACGAAACAGCGATGTCAATAAAACGTTTGACGCCCTGATAGTACGGATGTGATAAGTCCAATCGAGTAGAAAACAACCACTTGGCATCAATCTTATCAACGGGAATTAGATTGTACTTTTCTTCAATGAAATCTGAGTAAGAGGAAACTTTCACCCCCGCATCCAAACAATCTAGCAATGCCAACTCATCTTTTGGGGTGAGCCCAGAGTCAAAAACAATCTCATCGACATCACCGTCGACTGCCCAATTTCTTAAGTGGATTTGTGTTGAGGGGGCCACCGTCGCCACAATAGAAAGCGGATTCTCTTTGACAAAATTCATGGCCGCTTCGGTGAAAGGCTCGGCTCCCAAGAAACAAATTTTTTGCTTGAACGTCGAACTCCAATTCCACGAAACGCATCGCGTCATTACAAGGCCAACGATCGTCAAGAAAGACGATATGAGGATCACATAACGGCCAACTCTTAAGAAAGAAAACAGCATCCAGCACAACGCCAATAATGACATCGCAATTAATGTCGTAACGCAACAGCGCACAACCAATTCGGTAATGTTGCTGCGCTTTCGCGGATCATGTAATCCCGCGACGTGGGCGGTGGGTAACAGCAACAACGCAAATGTAATCGCGCCAGGAAGCAGTTTCACAGCCGTATCAGAGGTCGCGACTTGGTCGGCAACCGGACTCAGCCAGTAGCCAAATATAATCGCGATAAAAGCAACCACACCGTCGTTGACTGACCAGCCCAATGTGCCAAAAGTAAATAGACGTCTTCGGCTAAGCCGTTTAACGCGTCTTTCAAAAAAGATAGCCTCCGCGGCCTCATCGGCGCTCGTCCGTCGAACCTCATTCGATGCGTGGGTAGCGGTGCTCTCTGGCGACGTCTCCACAGTATCTGTTGGCATGAAATGATTAGGGGGTTAGGGCTAGGAGGGATAAAAAAAGAGGGCTTCAATCAGGCTGGAAATCCAATTGCCAGCGAAAGCACTCCATTATTCCAAAGCACTCTATAAAGAAAAGCACTGGAACAAAAGATTAAGATCTAAAATTCTGGCATTTCATGCTAAGGGTGCTGGCATGCCCATAAAAAAAGCGACGCTCGAGGTTGAGCGTCGCTTGTTAGCTATTTGATAAGCTTATGAATTTTACTCGTCTGGAGTAGCGGCATCATCGTCATCGCCTGCTGCGACTGCGATTGCTGTGATTCCACCGATCAAAGCCAAACGACGGAAGTTCAATCCGCCGCCGCCGAAACCACCTCCGCCAAAACCACCACCACCGCCGCAACCGCAGCTGCCGCCTAGTGACTGAGTAGTGCTACCGCATGGGCTCGCTGCTGCACATGAATTGCATCCGCCAGATCCTTCATAGACAACATCTGAGAAAGATGAGGCAGGAAGTTGGCCGTAAGATTCATAGATCGCACCAGAAGCTGCTGGTCCTACTTCTAGGGGAACCATTTGGAAATTACCACTCTCAGCAACAACTTCTTCACCATCGGCTGTGATGACAAGGGTCTTTTCACCCGCATAGTCACCTGCGACACCAACAGCTTTATACTGGCCAGGCTCGACATCAGTAAACATGAAGTTACCTTCGCCGTCAGCTTGAGAAGTTGAAATTGTATTGCCTTCGGCGTCGATAAGAGTTACTTTACCTGAAAGTAATGTCTTTGATTCGCCTACATTTGTGAAAACTTGACCGGCCAATTTGCCTTCTGTGACAGAAACGCGAATAGCGTCATTAGCAGTTATTTCAGTTGATTGTGCTTCCTGTGCTTGTAAGGGAAGCGATAACAGCGTGCAGAGCACAGCTGCGCACAAGATTGTTTTGTACATTGAGAACTTTCTTCTGGGGGATTTTTCAGGGGTGTTGAAGTGTCATCGATTCTTCGTGACAACATAGTAACAGTAGGTTAGAAATCGACAAGTAATCTTTAGTGTATTACCTAAACTAACAAATTGAAACAAAAGGCTTGCTTGGTGTGTGGGTATTTGCTTCGATTGGAATAACCGGACGTTTGAACGTGAAAGGAAAAAAAGGCCCCGCAGAGCTGTGCCGGTCGGGTCTTAGTCTACCAAAGTTAAACACCTGTTTTAACTTTGGACAAAATTTCACTTACTTTCACTAATCTCTCGGACATTTAATTCTTACCAAGAATATTTCTCAATTCCCCTAATGAAGTCCGTAACGCTATGAAGCCCGATCGAATTTTGGTCATATTGGCCGCAATTTTCTGTTTAGGACTGTTACTCACGCCGTGGTGGATTGGAGGAAATCTTCCTGGAGTTCGCACGTCTGCTTTGGCCTTGGTTTGCTTGTTTGGCCTTGTCTTCGTCGTGTTTCCTCGACTTTTGGGCACGCCAACGCGTTTGGAGTTTCTGACGAAGATCCTTTTGACGGCGGGCGTCTGCTATTCGCTGTTTCAATTAGTGATGTGGAACGAATCGCAATTGTCGATCTATCCGGCCGCTACCCGAGAAAGAGTCTGCGTTTTAATTCTGGCCGTTGGCGTTTTCTTTTGTGCTTGCCATATTTTTCGACATGGACATCTTGTCGCGTGGCTGATGGGGGCAGTTGCCGTTAACGGCGTTCTAATCACCTTGCTTGGTTTAGCTCAAACGATTTCAGATTCTGACAAGGTCTACTGGTCGTATGAGTTGGTAAACGGTGGCCAGCCGTTTGGGCCATTCGTTAATGGCAACAATGCGGGTGGTTACTTGATTATGTGCTTCGCGGCGGCAAACTTTTTCTTAGGCGCAAAAGTCTTCCGCACGATTAACAAGCAAAAGAATCGCCAACTTAGCAATGAGGGTTTGATTCAAAAAATAGTCGAGGGCGCTGGACACGGATTTGCCAAGATGGATGCTAAATCGCTCTACATTTTAGCGGCACTAGCGGTCACAAGTGCAGGCGTTTTCGCATCACTGAGTCGAGGTGCGTCAATGTCTTTAGTGGTTGCGATCCTCGTTGGATGGGGAATGCTTTTCCGCCGCAATCTACTGCAGGGTGTGATAGCATTGTTTGTCATCGCAGCAGGGCTAGGACTTATTGTCTGGACGCAACAAGCGGATGACATCGCTAGCGGTCTCGCGACGTTTTCGGACGTGCAAGCCACTAATTTGAATCGACTTTCCCATTGGGAAGACGGTTGGAACTATGCGGTTTCCTATCTGCCATTTGGCAGCGGGCTAGGCACTTACAACATCGCTTATGTTCCATTTCAAGACACGGACTTCAATCGTTGGTTTAAGTATGCGGAAAACCAGTACTTAGAAACGTTAGCGGAATTAGGAGTTCCGGGATTGGTAATCTTGTTAAGTGTCTTAGGCTGTGGCATTTGGGCCAGCCTGTCCCTTCTGGGCAAACCTGACTCGACCAGCCGCGCTATTGGCCTAACTGGGGTGATTGCGATCGTTGGTCAATCCACAGCAGCGTTCTTTGATTTTGGCTGGTTTATCCCAGCAAATACGTTTCTTTTCGCAACATTAATGGGCTGTGTTTTCGGCCAACTCAACTGGAGTTGGTCAGCAGCGAATGTTGCCCATCAAACCTCGCGCTTCAAGTCACGCTTGATGGCTCAAGCCCTGATGCTCGCACTCGTTTTGGGGTCGGCATGGGCTTGCTACGAGCATTCGGCCGTCGACGCGCGGGAGGCTTGTCGACGGTTCTTTGAGAGATTCGATCCTGTCGAGCAAGCTGATGAGGTCGAGTTTTATCATCGCTTGGCAAAATACGCCGTCGATATCCGCCCGGACGATGCGCGGGCTCACTACAATTTAGCGCTCAACCACGTTCTTCAATACCGCTTGGCGGTGGCCGAAGCAATGGTCGTTGCGATGAATCAAGAACTGTCTGATTCACAATCGGAGAACCAAGAGAGCTTTCCTGAGACTAACGGGCCTGGGGGAAATGAGGAAAATAAAGAGAATGAAAGGAATGGGGTTGGGCCAATTGAAGAAAGCCCGGCTGAAACCACGAATGATCTAAGTGGAGAGCGCTTTACTTTCGAAGATGCTTGGCAACGTTCGACGCTAACGTCGACGCATCGGTTGGCTCGAGCGTCGCAAAGCGCGGGTGAGGAATATCTAATGCAAATGCAGGATTCGCCTGAAGTGAAGGACCATTTGCTGCCAGCTTGGCAGTCGCTGGAGCGCGCGCAACAGCAATGCGATCGATTCTGGTATGTCGATATGGCGTCAGCACAATTAGCGCTATTGATGAGAAAAGGCGATTCAGAGCAAAAACACATAAAAAAGGCGATCAAGCTCAGCAACAACAATTCTGAGGCCCTTTACCTTGGGGGCGTTCTGAGCTTGCAATCTGGGGATACGGATACGGCGCTCGCCTTGTTTCACAAATGCCTACAGGTAACGCGAAAATTCGAAGCCCAGATCATTAATTTATGCCGAAATGAAGTGGGTGTTCGGGACTTCTTCGAACGTGTCTTACCCGCAGAACCCTATTTTCGCCTTCGAATTGCACAAAAATATTTTGGCTTGCCTGCAGACTTATTGCTGCGAAAATGGCTACTCCGGGATACAGAAGCAAAATTAAACCAGTTCGAACACCCAGTGGCCGAACGCTACTTTTTGCGAGGAGAGATTGAAAGGCTGTCGGAAAATGACTCGATCGCAGTCACCTTTTTCAACGAAGCACTCAAACTGGAAAAGCATCAAGTTAAATGGCGAATTCAGCTTGCTCGCTCTCTGATTAAGGCCGGGATGCTCACGCAGGCGGGGACCGAACTGAAAATTTGCGAACTCTATCCAGGTGACCACAGTATGGTCTGCATGCGATTAAATCGACAGTTGAAACGGCTTCGCAAGGAAGCTTTAAGTAACCGTTTCAACAAAATTGAAGAGAAATCAAATTGAAAAATCTACAACTCCAGAATAACTGATTGCTTAATTAGAGTATCGGTTGTTCCCATTCTTCTCTAACATCCAGTAAATGCAACTTTCACCGCTAACGAATAATAACATGGCAAACGTAAATCCCTCAAATTCAGCCTCGACGGATATGTACCAGCTTGACCCGCTTGGCGTCATTAGGCGAAAGTTCTGGTCGATTTTGTTTTTCGTCATTTGCGCGATCGCATTGTCACTTCTGTACTTCTCAAAAGCACCCAAGACTTATGAATCTTGGGCACGTGTTTACATTGACGATCATCGCGCCCCAACGTTTTCAGTGGACGGGGAAAGTGTCGAATCTTCAAGTGTTGAAAAATACCTCGAGATTATTAGCAGTCGAGCCGTACTGGCTGAAGCAATCGAAAATTGCGACATCAATGAAATGAAATCGCTTGCCGATGCTGATGACCCTTTGATGTTCGTGCGCGAAAACTTCGTCGCGACTCCCTCCGACACGAAATCTGCTTCGGGAGTTATGCGTTTGCGATTCAAAAGTGGTGTTGCCGAAGATTGCCAGCCAATCCTTACCAACATCCTCACTTCTTTCAACGACTTCATTAAACAAGGATCATCTGATACCGGTAGCGGAATGGTTGACACCATGAGCAAGATGCAAGATGCGCGTACCGAGCGGTTCGCTGAGGTGATGAAGGGAATCGACGAATTGATGCAGAAGCCCTTCATTCAAGTGACCGAAGGGAAGGTCTACAATCAGTACGAGGGTCAAGCGTCAAAGCTCCAAGTCGAACTCGATGAAAACAGCAGCGAGCGTTTACGATTCGATTCGCTCAGAGAGAATCTTGTGAGGGCACAAGCTAACGGAGAAAATATCGAAGACTTAGTGGTAAACACGATCCAAGATATGAACGAAGGCCAGCTGGGCGGTTACACGACTACCCATCACAAGTTTCTTGACCTCAAGGTCAAAGAAAAGGAGATGATGGGCGAATTTGGCAATGACCATCCTTTACTCGCCAATGTGCGTCAGCAAATCCGCATGGTTGATAGTATGCGGAAAGAACAATTGCTTTCCGCGCTGCGTTCAAGTTCAGGCGTAACAGAAAATGCCGATTTCTTCACGGTCGTTACGAACTACATTGCCAACAAAATTCGCTTTTTTGATTCACACGAGGCCCAGCTTTCCGAAGCGATCCGAGCCTCGAAGATGAAGTCACTTGAAATCACCAAGGACTGCGAAAAACTCTCGAGTCTATTAGCCGAACGTGAAATGATGGCTAGCAGCAGCTTGGCGATGCAAGACAAGGTTCAGGAATACGACGTTCTTAGTGGCTTCCAGTTTCAAGACGTACGTGTCATCGACCCTGCCTCTGATGCCGAACAGGTTGCGCCAGATTTGGCAATTTGCTTAGCTGCGGGAACCCTTTTGGGGGGGTTAGCTGGATTTGTTTTCGGCGCATTCAAAGAGATGGCAGAAAAAACATTCCGTTCTACGGAAGACGTTTCTAGCCAATTGGGAGTCGATGTTGTTGCTCAGGTGGCAGAATTTGACACTCGATCCCGTGACAACAAGAACTATAAAGATTTCGACGGTGATCTGGTGACAATACACCGTCCCCAGTCCCAACCGGCCGAGTCGTTTAAAGCCTTCAGAACCAGCATCTTCTTCAAATCAAAACAACAACCCGATTTACAGGTCATCCAAATCACCAGCCCGACTCCTGGTGATGGTAAGTCCACAGTGGCCGCCAATCTTGCTGTTGTGATGGCTCAGTCGGGGCGAAAAGTTCTGTTGATCGACTGCGATCTCCGCCGCCAGACTCAACACGTTCGTTTTGGAATCGGAAACCACGTTGGTGTCACCTCAGTTATTTCCGGCGAGGCACATTTAGAGCAGGCGATTCAAGAAACGGCTTTGAAGAACTTCAGTATCCTCACAAGTGGACCTAGCTGTGCCAATCCCGCAGAGATTTTGACCACGGAAGACTTTTCGACGTTCATGTCTGATGTTCGTCAACTGTTTGATTTCGTAATCATCGATACCCCACCGGTCCTGCCGGTCACTGATCCCGTTATCATTTCCAATTACGTCGATGCTCTCTATATGCCAATTCGCATTCGATCAGGAGTTCAAGTGAAAGCGCAAAAAGCGATCGAGGCAATGACGCTGGTCGGTCAAAATGTGGATGGTATCATCATCAACGGACTGACCCGGAAAGAAGCGGGCAGTTACTCCTACGGCGGCTATGGTTACAAATCCTACGGAGCCTATGGAGCTTACGGAGCATCCTCCTCTAAATCAAAAGACCTTCAGACCAGCAGCGAAATGAAATTGCAGAATAGCCCGCTTGCCGAAGCGGCAAATGCCAATCCCGGGAAAGCCGAAGAAGTAATCAAGGCGCCTCACAATTTGAACTTGAAAAGGGAACTAGGTTAAACGCCGGCATCGTCATCCATCTGCAAGGAGGATCAGCTTGCTCAATTTCAACAGAGAGCAGAAGGATTTTAGGCCAGACACATAAAACATTTGTCCAGTAAACAGCTTCTACACGCCGTAGCAGCAACAATTGTGAATAAGTATTGGTTGGCTTTTCCAGCCCCTAGACTTCTGATTTCTTGTTGCGTTCCCACATCGGCAATGGCCGACTCAAGTGTTCGTAAGCACGGCCAACTCTTCAACACTGAATCGATCTTCCATTGATTTCGCAATTAGTTCTTGCGTTGGCCGGGCAACCCGCCAATCCCATATCACGTTATAAGATCGCGATGCGATGAGAAACGTGAAAGCTGCTAACAACCTGCAGGAATGAATCCAACGTTCTCAAAATGTCGGACCGCAGCTTAAGGCGTTTGCCAATCACCTATCAGATTCAGATTGAAAGTCGTTGCTCCAGTATCGGCAACATCCTCACCACCATTTCGCGAAACGGCTAAGACACTACCGCTCCCTTCTCCAGTGAAATTCTGATTCTGATTGAGGAAGCTGAATCCGCTACCAGAAACCGTCAGCAGATCATCCCAAGGCGAATCTCTAAGAATCAAGTTATCGTTGCCGCCGAGTATCGAACTGACTTCATCGAAGCCCCTTAGCGAAAACCGCAGGTTGGTGGCTTCGCGGATCGTGATGATCTCTTTTGACAATACTATTTGGTCGGCCGAGTTGTTGTCGCTGACATCAAACGAAACGACTTGCGGAGCATCTGCGTTGGAAACAAGTTTTGTAAAGTAAAAATCTGTTAAAACGATTGAATTACTTGTCGATTCGAATTCAGCCCGATCGACAGTAATATCGATAGCCAGCGTTTCGTCCGCAATAAGGCCGAGTACGACATCATTACCAACAGTAGAAGCCATTTCAACTTGTTCGAATTTGAAGAATTGCCTCAGCACTTGACCGTCACGAATATCAAGAGAATCAATGCCGTTGGTCCTAACGTTGTCGTTGTTGACAGAGTCTTCAACGAGCGCGGTATCCACTCCCCCTTTTTTCGAACGGCACCCGATGCTCCTAAACCCGATGGCTGTAATCTGATGCCCCCCAAAATCAACTTCTGTCTGAAGGACACTCGACAGGAAAACATCATCACCCACCGAATCATTCAGCACTAATCGGTCGCCTGGCGAGCTTGATTCGATTTTTATATTTTCAACGTCGGAAAATTGAATCTCAATATTGTTCCCCAAAGACAAAACGCGATTTTCAAAAGCAACGACTAACTCGGGCTGGGAATCGCTCACGACACGTAGGCTATCTTCGCCACCTAATCCCGCAAATCCAACCTTGAAATTGCTCAATGGCAAGTTCAGCGAAGACGTGACTCCGTTAATTAAGATTCTCTTAGGATACGTGAAATTGTACGTCGCCGTATCATTCTCGGAGCTACCGTAAACGAATACGGTTGCTGGAACTGTTGGAGCATCGGTCAGGGTCAGAGAAATTCCAGCAGCACTTCCAGCGCTATCAGGAACTAAAGAAACGACGTGATAACTTTCTATCGCGTTGTGCGTTGTCTTAATTAAGTAGTTTCCGTGCGTTCCGCGAAAGCTAAATTCACTGTCGCCGTTGTTGACGGACGTTGTAATACTGGTCGACCACTCATCCATCAATTCGAAGTACTTCTGTCCCGCAGCGTTGATACTCCAGTCGATATCCACAATTGCTGAATCATCTCCCCGCCAATGGTTGCCGGCCCAGAATCCCCACATAATGATCCCTCGTGCTTCGGGCACACTAAACGCATAACGATAAAACGTCTCCACTAATTTTGCGAGCTCGACTGGGTCAGGATTAGAAGCGTCAAATTCGGTAAACCAAATCTCCGGCCCAAGATCCGTCAATTTCTCCAGCGTCAGTTCCAAAGCTTTGGGCGATACATTACCTTCAAAGTGTGACTGAAGACCAATCCCGCCTACGTCAGCGCCTTCGCTTTGAAGCCCTTGAATCAATTCACGGTAGCGCTGAGCCTTGTAGCCTGATTCATTCAGTCCGTATTCGTTGGTGAACAGCTTCACGTCAGCGTCGTTTTGCCGCGCCCGGACAAACATATCAGAGCGAATACCGGGACCAACGACATCTTCGAAATAAGTGAAATTGAGCATCTCATTATTCACGTCCCAATGAACCAAACGGCCAGTGTACCGCGACACGACGTTGTCGATCCGTTCATTGATCTCATCCACGTGAGTCTGAGCCGACTGAGCCGTCAGCCAAGCTGGCCTGAACCGCTCATCGGGCCACGCCAAAGCATGCCCTCGCAGCTGAATGCCGTTCTCCTGAGCAAAATCAACCGTAGCGTCGGCTCTAGTGTAATCCTCGACACCTTGAACTTCCTCTACCGGTTTCCACTGTGAATACCACTCGATGGTCGCCCAATCGAAATTCTGCCGAAAGAAATCCGCGTAAACTTGGTAGTCAATGAAACCATCGTTTAACGTCGATCCGAAGGCGAAACGGTGCCCAATCTGATTTATTTCAATATCAACATCTGAAATCGGATTTCCGGCAGTGTCTCTAAAATTTAAAACGAGGTCACGTTTGCGAAACTGCTCGATACGTTGATTGGCCGCAGCAAGCCAATCGTTTTCAGTGATCGTGACGGAGTCTACGTAATAGTCGAACGTACGATCATCGGTATAGTCACCGCCGATTACAAATCGGAGATCATCCACGTTTCCATTGGCCAAGAGACGGAAACCACCCTCCATCAGCGTCCATTGCGAATCGCTGGCAAGAGCTTTTGTGACGCTGGTGTACTTGTTGCCCCTATCATCTGTCTGAGAGACTTCGATCCGCAGCACACCACTGGAAACACTTTTGGTACGCACCCAACATTGAAAGTGATAATCTTTTCCAACAGTCAAGTCACCATTGAGCTCTTGAGACGCGCCCTGCCAGTAAGCTGTACGATCTGAAACGAGCGCGGCGTGAATACCATTATTGGCTTGCTCGGTTGTTCGAGCGACAGTGCAGCCGCCATGCCCCCACCACCAATCTGGACTACTGGCGAATTGGTCATCAAATTCCCCATTCTGAACCAGGGATTGTGCATGTACTTGGCACGAGAACGAAAACAGAATTAGTAAAAACGTGCCGAGAGCGGCCTTATTAAGAGTACTTTGCATTAAAAATTAACCGAGAGGGGAGACAAGCAAAGGTGAGGAGCATAATGAGTTCCTGTCTACTTTATATACATGAACGGGTGTTTTTTCAATTTCCCAATACCTCGCAATCGTCCAATCTTTTAGCTTCCGGTGCGAAATCTAACATGTCGTACACAACCTGGCCCACGGTTTACCCGTAATATTGCCCCCCTGAAAAAACAAACAACGGAAACATTTGGGTCTAGTTTTTCTCAATAGTGTTCAATCATCATCTGACAGATGGCATCAACATTAAGATGTCCGGGGGACGAATGTAGTGCAGTATCATAAGGTGGAGCTTTCTCGGGCAAGGCTACTTTTCTGCCGAGATTCTCAGATGTGTTTTCCATTTCAAAAACGCATACATCGAGGTCTTGCCGTCGGGCCAAACAATTTTCACTCTGCCCGGGCCTGAGGGGTGGGCAAAGAACAACTCAGGGGCTGATTGCGAGAGGTAAGAGCCGCCGGCGTAAACTTCAGCCGTCTGCGTCGTACCGTCGCTTGCCACCACCGTCACACGCGCACCGATCGCTTGACGATTGCCTACTGGCCCAGTGCCGCACGGCCATGTGGCTTAAGGTCAATTCCTTCGTCTCTCTGTCGTCGGTGCTACCACCAGCGTTTACATAGACATGCATTGGTCCGTCGTTGGTCGTCAGCCAAAAATCTAGCGCTCCGTCGCGATTGTAATCCAATAAGGCGATTGCCTTTGCGTCACCCGGCACGGAAATACCGCTCTCCTTCGGCCACACGGCGCGAAAGGAGCCATCGCCGTTGCCCAATAGCAGCATGCTCAATCCGCCATCGAAGTCCCCCGTCTCTTCCTGTGGAGAGAAAAAGTTCTGCGCGATGATCGCGTCGGCATTTCCATCGCCATCGACCTCGGTCAGCTGTACACCGAAACCAGATGAAATTTGAACGATTCGCGGTAAGGATGCAAACGTAAAATGGCCGCTCCCGTCGTTTAACAGCACAGTAGACTCCAGCAAGTTTGCGGCGAAGCGGTACGCGGCGTCCAGACACTGGGGCGTGTAGATGTCTTCGAGTGAAGCGAGCGCGAACTGTTTATACGAGTCAAACTTTTTACCCAAAGAAGGAATGGCGTTGGTCGAGCAACTTTTGCCCCGAATAGGGAACAAGGTGTCGTCCTCCTCCTCCGCTTCGATCAGACGCTTTCTACCATTGCCTTCAAAATCACCGTAATAGAGCAATGCAGGGTGATCTGCGGTGGCGTGATACTTGGTGTTGAGCCCAAAGTTTGTAATCATATAATCGATGTCCCCATCATTATCGATGTCTCGCCCCGAGATACCGTTGTACGACCCGGTCCTTTCCGCGAGTCCTGCCTTTTCGGTACCCTCCACGAGCTTACCCTGCTGATTGCGGAATAAGCGGATCGGCCCCCACTCAGTGGAAACCATCAGGTCCAACCAACCGTCCGCATCGACATCAGTCCACAGCGCGCTGGTCACCAGACCGCAGTTGGCGACGCTGGGAGCGAAGCCTTTTGTGCCGTCGCTAAATTTTGGACTTCCATAGCTCTCGTTCACTAGCAACCGGCTTTCGGGGGACGCGGGATAATCTCCAGGTAAAACGCGACCGCCGACGAACAAGTCAAGATCACCATCGCGATCAAAGTCTGCCGCCGCCACACAACCGCCGCTATCGGATAGTTCTGGCAAGACATTTTCAGAGAGGGTGAAGGCTGCTGAATTTTCGTTGACGTACAACCGATCTCTTAGAAGCTCGGTCTTATCACCGCATTCATAACCGCCCGAAACCACATAGAGGTCGAGATCATCGTCGCCGTCGGCATCAAAGAATAGGCAACCCATATCTTCGCTTTCCATTTCCTCTTTAAAGAGCCCTGCGGCACCAAACTTCCCGTGGGCTCTGCTGGTCCAGAGGACGCCAGGCGTTCCAGCGGCACCAGACAAATACATTTCGTATCCGCCGTCGCCATTCAAGTCAGCCACGGCCAAGCCGGGCCCCAACTGCGACAATCGGTTCGGCAATAAAGGCTGAAGTGCGAAATCATCGAAGGGTCGCTCGCGATGTAACACGTTGCTGGCTACATACGAGCTGAAACGCGGCCGAACCGGAGTTGGTTCTTCCACGATTGTTGCCCCCGCCGCCGATTCCGAGATAGTAAACACGTGATCGGCGGGTAGGTCATTGAACTCTTGCACGACACTGCTTGGCCATCGCACCACCAACCGCTTGATCCTGTCTGCATCCCCCAGTCCAAAGTGCACTTCCGGCTGGTTGCTGGATTGGTAGCCCGTGTAAGGATTCATCAGTCGAACGAGTTTCGTTTCGCGGCCAGGCGGGCCGTCCTGGGATGGAATACGCTGCGACTCGATCGTCGCCTCGATAATTGCACCAATGCCCTGCCGGCTGGACAAACGCCTTCAAGTCGGACGATGGCACGATGCCCTGATTGGCTGTCGTTGCGAAATATTTTGACCGGTTCGTCCAAATTTGCGACTACCAGATCGAGATCGCCGTCGCCGTCGAGATCACCGTAGGCCGTGCTGTAACTCATACCAAAATGGTCGAGGCCCCACTCCTTTGACACATCTGTGAATTCCAGATCTCCCACATTTTGAAAAACAAGGTTGCGATCAGGCTTGGGAGGAGTATTCTCGTAAAACTCCCACACTGTTTGTCCGATTTTCAAGTCGTCGGTGAATTTTAAATCAGAGTCGGTGAAATTTCTGGCCATGCCGTTGCTGATAAACAAATCGAGTCGGCCATCGCAGTCGTAGTCACCAAACTTGGGAGACCAAGACCAGTCCGAATCGGCTACGCCAGCGAGATATGCAGCCTCAAGGAACCGCCCCGTTCCCGTGTTCAGCAGCAAAGCGTTACGCATGGTCTGTTGCGGTGGCCCGGCGACGTCTTGGATCCGTTTGGCGTTCATCACGCCCATCGTGGTTTTCTGACGAAAGTGATTCGTCGCAGACATGTCTACTGAGAAAAAGTCCAATCGCCCGTCGTTATTGACATCTCCTAAGTCGGATCCCATCGAGAACCAAGAGGTGTGAGGCATCGCTTTGGCAATGACGTTGGTGAAAGTGCCGTCACCATTGTTACGCCACAGGTAATCCGGGTCGTCGAAATCGTTGCAGACATAAATATCGACCCACCCGTCGTTTGTTCAGTCGCCTTCGAAGCCTTCAAGGGAAGCACGCGTAGTTTGAGGTCGTCGGCGAGCTGAGCACTAATGCAATCGAGAACAGGGCCTCGGGTTCGGAGCTACTACCGGCAATGCCTATTTTGACGACTATTCTTTCGAAGTAAATTCTGCAAACTTTGTCGTTGCTGCTTCTGTTCCTGAGCCAAGTTCAGCCGGCCTTTTACTTGCAGGTTTTATCGGTATCTATAGCATTCGCTGTCGCAGGGGCTAGTCTCGCTTTCAACGCGATAAACGATAAAATGAGGCACAGTCATCGTGACTGAGCCTCATTTATTTACCGCCTAAACGTTTAACGCTCAAAACTAATGAATTCGTACACCCTGATTCAAAAATTGCATCACTGGAGATCTACCTTTCTGGTTCTAGCAATTGCCAGTTTGCTGGGTTGCGAATCTCCAGTTGATCAAGAGATTTCCGGAAATGGCTCTTCGACCAAGAACGGCTCCTCGAACCGATCAATTGAGACAACGCAAACAGCCGAAGCAAAGCAAGGCGAACAGGACTATGTCGTTCCCGGCATAAATTTCGCGCCTCCGCCTGATGACGCAGCAGCCGACGGCTGGCAGACGGAAGAACTTTCATCTGCGGCCTCTTATCAGTTACAGCAACTTGCACTTCACTTTGTCCCAGCAGACAAGCAATCCTTACCACCTTTAGACAGATTTGTCGCACCGGACGTTTCGTTTGATTCACTGCGCCCGGCCGAAGTTGAAACAGCTTTCCAAGACGCCGCCTTCAAAATTGGCCGCAACAAAAATGCCGACCAGAAAACCAAAAAGGTACTCTCAGGAATTGACGAATTTGGCGAACAACTCTCAAACCTGCTCAGCTTTGCAAACAACGCACAACAAGTAAAGACGAAGGTCAAAGTCTTTAAAGTCGATCATCAAGACAGCCAACTTGTGACGTCTGCCTACATGCAGACTTGGGGCGATGCCGATGAAGGGACCATTCAATCTAACGCGACCTGGGATTGTGTTTGGGAGATTGGCGACAAGAACTTAAATCTGAAATCACTGACGATCAGCGACTATCTCGAAGTCATTGGCACCGGCGCAGGTGGCGGCCCCATGTTCGCCGATTGCACTGAAGCGTTACTGGGCGACACCCCCGGCTTTCAGAATCAACTGCTGCCGGGAATGGATCAGTGGCTGCACACGATTGAGATTCAATACCATATCAACATTGGGGGCTGGGAAGGTGTTTCCATTTCTGATGTGAACGGCGATGGATGGGACGACCTCTATATCAGCCAACCTGGCGGCCTTCCTAATCGCATGTTCATTCAGAACAAAGACGGCACCTGCCGAGACATCTCTGCTGACTCCGGAACGGACTGGCTGAATCAGGCTCACGGTTCCGTCTTTGGTGACATTGATAACGACGGGGACCAAGATTTGGTGGTCGGTGTTCAGGATGGCCTGCTGGTGATGAGCAATGACGGCACAGGAAAATTCAAGGTCGAGCGAGGATTGATTTTGCCCGCTGCGGTTCCTTATTCACTGACTCTAGCGGACTACGACCAGGACGGTGATCTCGATCTGTTCGCTTGTTGTTACGACCGGAGATCAGGTGTCAATCGTCATCGTATTTTCGCCAAAGCGATTCCTTACCACGACGCCAACAATGGCGGACGCAACGTTTTGCTTCGAAACGACGCGACACCTGCCAATGGAGCCAAGGGCATTTGGAAGTTCAGCTACGTTACCAAAGATGCGGGCTTGGATGAGAACAATCGGCGCTTCAGTTACGCCGCCTCATGGGAAGACTACGACAACGATGGCGATCTGGACTTATACATCGCAAACGATTTTGGCCGCAACAATCTGTTCCGCAACGAAGGCGGTCGATTCAAAGACGTCGCCAAAGAAGCGGGCGTAGAAGATGTCTCGGCAGGCATGTCAGTCACTTGGGGCGACTACAACAACGATGGTTGGATGGACATCTACGTCAGCAATATGTTCTCCTCCGCCGGCAACCGCATCGCGTTTCAACGCAAGTTCCAAACCGATGCGGGTGACGAAACCAAAAAACTCTTTCAACGCCACGCACGAGGAAACTCTCTCTTCGAGAACGCCAAGGACGGAACGTTTCGTGATGTCAGCGTCGAAGCGGGCGTCACGATGGGTCGTTGGGCTTGGGGGTCCCGGTTTATTGACATTAACAACGACGGCTGGCAAGACTTGTTGGTGGCCAACGGATTTTTGACTCAAGGAAAAGCCGATGACTTGTGATCGATGTATTGGCGGCAGGTCGTGTCGCAATCACCAACTTCAGCAGACGCCGATCAAGCCATCATTGATCACTACATCAAGGTTTGGGAGCCGTTGAATCAACGTATCCTGACCGGAAGTTCGTTCAGCGGTAATGAACGGAACTGTTGTTTTCTCAACACGGGTAAAAATGGAACCGCAAAAAATCAGTATGCGGACGTGTCTGCGGCAAGCTCACTTCACCATCTTGATGACAGCCGGTCCATCGCGGTCACTGACTGGGATCACGATGGTGATCTAGATCTCTGGATCACCAACCGAACCTCGCCAAGAGTTCGGTTCTTACGAAACGATACGCCGACCAACAACAGCCACGTTGCGTTCGAATTAGAAGGACTTCCTTCGGCGCATTGCCCACGCGATGCCTACGGAGCGCGCGTCGAAGTCATTTTCGAAAACGCCACGGGGGAAACGGCTCTACGATCTCAAACCCTCCACGGCGGTGATAGCTTTCTCAGCCAGTCCTCAAAGTGGCTTCATTTTGGGATGCAACCTGATGAAAATGTCCAGTCGGTTTCCGTACGATGGCCAGCTACCAAGACCCCAGAACGATTTTCAGGTGTCGCAGCGGGCAAGCGCTGGAGATTGGCTCAATCTGAAGGGGTTGCAAAGGAAGTCTCAGTGCGAGAAACAACTAGCGCGGCAATTACTCCATCCCTATTAGCCGGCGCCCCCTTAAAAGCGACGGGGCGATTAAAGATAAACTGGCCAAAGTCCGTCGGCGATCTTGAGTACCGCGCAATCAATGGCGAATTGGTTACCAAGAAGGCTGTTTCCGATAAACCGACGCTCTACATGTGTTGGGCCAGTTGGTGTTCTCCGTGTCTTGAGGAACTGAAAGAGGTTTCTCAATCGGGGATTGATGGTGTAGAGATCATTGCTCTGAACATCGAAGAAGCCACTTCCGGAGAAGGCCCCTCGCCCGAACAACAGCTGAGCATCCTGAAAAAAGTCGGCTTCAACGGAACTCCTGGCATTGCCACCCTTCCGTTGATGAGCACCCTTAACCAAGCACACCTTGATGCGATTTACGTTCGAACGGATCTTCCCTTACCTGTCAGTTTTCTGGTGGATAAAGACGGATTGCTGCGAGTCGTCTACAAGGGATTGCTGGAGGTTGATCAACTGAAGAAAGACCTTCGAACACTTGATGCCAAGGGACGAAACGCGATGGCGTTATCTGTACCATTTCCAGGTCGATGGTCCGAAGAATATCTCGATGGAAACCCGATCGCGGTCGCACGTGTTTACGCCCAAGATGGCGCACCCGAAGATGCGGTCACGTTTTTAAAGCACTATCTCGATCTTACCGGTCCTTCCGAAACGGCCGATGGAGAAATGGACCCGCAAACGAAGTTCCTGCGGGCAGCGACTTGGTACGAACTAGCGATGCTGGCGTTTCGCAGCGGCAAACCCGAAGAGGGGTTTGCCAATTGCCAGCAGTCGCTGAAACTAGCCCCCAATTCAGTTGCAACGCTGTTGGCCATAATCAATCACTTGGCGAATACGGGCCAATATGAAAAGGCCCAGCCCTATTGCAAAACAGCTGCAAAACTCGCGGGTAAAGATCCAAGGGTTAATTTTCAGTTGGGCCGTATCGGACTGGGAAGCAAGAACTTCGGCGCGGCGGTCACCCACTTTCAACGCGCTTTCAAAGCCAACCCACGAATGTTCTCCGCCGCGAACAATTTGGCTTGGATTCTCTCCACAAACCCAGACAAGAGCATTCGTGACGGCGGGCGGGCCGTCGAGGTCGCCAAAAGTATCTGCGAAGCAACTTCCTATAAAGACTATCGTTTCTTCGATACACTCGCGGCCGCTTACGCCGAAAATCGCGACTTCGAAAATGCCATTTTGATCACGAAAAAGGGAATTGAGATGGCTTCTGCCAAGGGTGACCAGAAAACGGTAAAATCCTTGAACCAACGGTTAGAGCAATTTGCCGCCAAGAAGCCTGTACGCGATTAATTGACTTCGCAAATTAGCTGAAGCAGAATGATCCCATGTCAAGGAACCCTCCGCAGGCCATCTTTGAGTCGACGTTTCGCACTGAAATTTTTTGCCGCCGCGACCGCGTGGCTGGGGCTGCCTCGGCTTTCGGAGGGACAAACGGTCACCCGTGAAGCTGAACATCAGCGTCTACTACGGTGACATGGTCTACGGCGTTGTGAGCTTTGCGATTATCTCCGACCGGCAGTTCAAAAGCGGCCCGGAACACGTCTCCACGGGCGGGGGCCGTGCCGATCATATTGCCGACAAAGACTTCGACACGTCGGCATTGGACAAGCCCGGGTTGGTTCTACTTGGCGAGCGTCTAGAAACGTTTCTTGCAGAATGGGCCAGCGATTGGCGAGGACACAACTTGAAAGTTCTCCTCAGTCAAACCGTGTTCGCAGGCGTCGCGACCCATCACGGTTCGCGCGACGGCTACCTTAAGGGTGACCTCGATTCGGGTGCTTGGCCACAAACCGCCCGCAACAACGCCATCAACATTTTGCGTCCTGCGATGCCACTGCACATCAACGGCGACCAACATCTTACAACGCGGACGCAGTAAGGCGTGGAAAAACAGCGCGATAGTTTCTGGTCGTTTTGCACTCCCGCCATCTCTGCCGGTTCCCTGCATTGGTGGCTACCGGATGAAGTTCATATATCTCATGAAAACAGGCCAGAGAACAGTTTCGACTACTAAATCCCCCCAACACCATGTACCTGAAAGAATCTAATGAAACATTCACTTGCGATAATTCTTGTCACCGTTTTCGCCACGTCTTCCTTCGCTGAGGATACGGCTTCGGCTAAAAAAGGAAAGTCGCCGTGGCAAGTAATGCAGCTGAAGAAAACGCTTGGCCCCGTCACGCTGACTGCGGAACAGGAAACCGGTTTTGCAGAAGTTGTCGAAACTTACACGGCTAAAATTACGGAGCTGGAAGGCAAAGGTAAGGGCAAAAAGAAACCTGCCGATGGCGAATAGTCGTTGCTACGAACCATCTACTCCGCAGGATTTGATGTTTTCTGATTCGTCCCACAGGGAATTTAAAGATCTACGAAACGTTCAGCAAATTTTTGCTGAACGTTTTTTGTCACTGCTACCGGCCCTACTCCAAGACTGCCCCACAAAAATTTACCAATCGCATCAACCTAACAACGAATTTTCTAACGCACTAAGGTGATCCAAAGCGCTTATACAGTCCTGTTCAAGGCTATCGACGGTTGCCTCAACTGACACGCCACCGTCGTAGCCAATGTCGATCAACTTTTGAAAGAAAGTATCAAGGCCCGGGATTTCAGCTTCCAAGTTTGGGAAACAACGACCGTCCGGGTTCGCCAGCTGAACCGCACATATCAAGCTACCCGCTTCGGCAATGACATCCATTGACTCCTCTTCGATCGCGAAGTGATAAAAATCAGCCGCCAGTCCAATTTCTGGACGATCAACATCCTTCACAATCTTCAGCGCTTGAGCGAACGTGTTCACGAAATTTGTCTCGGTATGGTTTACGTGTTCCAAGGCGATCTTGATATTCCATTGATTCTCCCGAATCACGTTGGAGCACAATCGCAAGAATGAAATCATCTGCGTCTTGGCTTTTTCAACAAAGAATCCTTTGGGAACGCTGCGTGATCCAGGACTGCCAAAAACAACGGCGGTTGCTCCCAGTTCCACAGCTCGGGCGAGTGCAGGATCAAGGAATTGTCTTAATTTTAATTCGTCAACTTCGGGTCCCGTAACTTTCAAATCTGGCGGCAGAAACCAATTTACAGATTGAACACGGATATTATTTTGCTTCAGTCGCGAAGCAGCAGCACTGAAATCGGACTCCGACAGCGCGGCGATTTTTGCCAATCCGGGCTCAATGAAATCCATCCCACAAGCGATAATTTCGTCAGCATTGAGCAATGGCTCAGATGTCGAAAAGTCCGACACACCAAATTGAAATCGCGGCGCGTCAGGGGATTTTTTACTTTGTTTCATCTACCTTTTCTTCCTTTGCAAATTGCTGCCATGCTTCTTCTATTTTTGCGTCGGCTGCGCTGCCAAGATGAAAAATGAATCGATGTTTCAAATTCAAACTTTCATCAAGTTTTAGTCTGGTCGAGGCATCATCAAGTTTACTGTCGAAGGCTTTCAAACCGAACGGGTTCGCAGCAAAAAGTCCGTACTCCCTCACGTGCCACCGGGTTGGAAAACGAAAGCTCGAAGGGTGATTGAGGATCGCGATGCCCAGATGTTCGCCTTTGACCGGCCCATGGTAGTCACACCATTTCGCGGGCTTGCTCCATGCGTCGCCATCCTTCTGGCCCGCGCTATTAATTACCTGGCCGCCCTGCTTACTGTCGATCGCCATCGAAGCCGCAACGCGAATCGCTAATCCTGCATCTTTGCAGTCATGAAAAACAACATCCTTGTCACTGGCCCGTAGAATCTGTTCAAAATCAATTGTTCGCGTCTCCAAAGACACTTCAAAAGTAAGCGTACGCTGCTCCTCAAGAAATCGCCTGCCGTCACGATCAAGGTAATCACACGTCTGGACGACGATGGCGCGATCATCATTGACGTCGAGCGCTTTGAATTCCCGATGCTTGATTCTGGCCAACATCGCGCATCTCCGCACACCGTTGCCAGTTCGTTTGGAAGAAATATACGTCGCCTCTTCGTGCCATGTATCGCCCCCAACCATTGCGCGATTGGCCTCCAGTATACGATCCCAATCTTCATCAGACTTTGGCTGAAGCCAGTCGTCGCTGCCAATACTCTCGTGCCCAAAAAGCATTCCGCGCTGATGCGGGTGATCCCGTTGATCTGTGCTTTCTAATTTGGAAAATTCCATAGGGAAGTCGCGGGTCATTGATTCTCCAGTCGGCCCCATGATTTGCCAAAGGAAAGGCTTATTCGCTGTGTTGATATCGTACCGCGCGAACAGCTTGCCATCGAAATTGATAGTCAGGCCGTCGCTCGCCTCCACGATTTTAAATCGCGTTCTCGATGTCCTCTGGGCTGTGGATTCCTGTGCGGCAATTTCCCCCAACGACAGAAAAATCACAGTCAGTACTACGAGCAGACGTCCAAACTTCATAAAGCAAAACTCTTCTAAGACGTACGAGACATTTCGGCACGGCCTCTTGAGGTAGTACGCCCGCCTGCGTACCGCAAGATTCTCAACAGCCGCCACGCGATAGCGCCCGGTTGCACGCACTTGGGCCCCGACGCTATCGCGAGGCGGCTAATGCGTTGATGCGTTGCACCAATCTAAAGTATCTGCCTTTGATCGCCAGCCTCCCGGTCTATGAAAACCGTACGGCTGGTGCCATGACGCTAGAACTTCCGGTTCTTCTGCGCTAAATTCGATGGGAGTTTGCGCAAAATCGTGAAGGTCTGTCGACGAAGTCATCGAATTATGGCGAGAGTCGATCGGTGATCTGCCGGGCGTCGACCAAATCACATTTAAACCCGAACGTGGCCCCGGTGGCGGCCGCCGACGGGATATCAGCGTCGCGCTCAGCCACAGCGACATCGGCGTGCTTGAAAAGGCGACCGAAGCGTTCGTCGCGCGTGTCGAGCAATACGCGAACGTGCGCGATGTGAACGACAACTATAACAAAGGTAAGGCCCAACACGATTTCACGCTACGCCCTGAGTGCCGCGCGTTGGGGCTGACCGATGATGGGCTGGGCGAGCAACTGCGGGGTGCCTTTTTGGGATCCATGGCGTTGCCTTTGTTGCGGGGTACGAACCAAGTGGAAGTGCGCGTCTAACTGCCGGAACAGCAGCGCGAAGACATTCACAATCTCGAAGATTTAATCATACGCACTCCCGACGGTGTGGAAGTGCCGCTGATGGATGTTGCCGACCTGAAAAAGGACGACGCATTCTCACGCATCAATCGACTCGACGGACGCCGCGCCATCAATGTTTCGATGGACATCGCCCCCAAACGGGCCATTATGCAAGTAATCACCGCGGTGCGCGAAGAAGCGTTGCCTGATCTACGTCGCGACTTCCCAGGAATCACTTGGACCTTCGAAGGCAGCGATGCGGAGATGCGACGTGCAACGACCACGTTGTGGGGCTACTTTGGACTTGCGCTGGCCGTAATCTACTCGTTGTTGGCAATTGCCTTTCGTGATTACCTGCAGCCGCTGATCGTGCTGGTCGCGATTCCATTTGGCATCGTTGGTGCCGTGATGGGACATATTTGGCTTGGCTATGACATTTCGCTGGTCAGCCTGATGGGCTTCATCGCGCTATCGGGTGTCGTGATTAATGACTCGTTGATCATGATTGACTATGCCAATCGTCGCCGCAAACAAAACGCCAGTCCCTTTGATGCTATTTCCCAAGCGGGCGTTCGCCGCTTTCGCCCCATTTTGCTCACGACGCTAACCACCTTCGGCGGCTGATCGCGTTGCTCATCTTTAAAGTTCAGCAAATGCGAACGCTCAATCTTCCAGAAGATCTTCTAGCAATTGCACGAAAGGTTGAGGCCAATCCTAAGATAAGAAATCAGGCGGACCTCAGCAAATTGATTAAAGAATACAATTTTAGATATCAATCCATTCATTGGGGTTCTTTCAGGAAATGGTTTTCAGTCCGAAGCGGATTGTGATTGCGATGAAGATGTTGACTTCCTTGACATCCAACCATTCATTAACATCTTGGCTGGTAACTGAGTTAAGGTAACGCGGGGAAGAGATTTCTTACCGAATATCCAGCGGCGTTTCTGAACCGCCATCGATGATGTTCCTTGGAATTGTCGCTATTGGGATTTTTGGCCGTCGTCGAAAACAAAACTGGTAAACGACTGAAAAATCTCTTTAGAGCAGGTTACGCCACAAATTGAAAATTTGTGGCGTTTTTTTCGCTCCACCAAGCAAATGGCCGTAGCGGACGAGGCTACGAATCCTTGTTCTTGGAAAGGGGCGATAATTCGGAAAAGCCGTCCAACTTGAAAGCTCGTCCATTGCGACTTTGCAGCAGATCGGTTTTAAATCGTCTTTTACTAACTACCAACATTCAGCTTCATCAGAAGCTTCAGCACGTTGGAACTGAAGGGCGTCAGCTTCGTTTTGTTGAATTGATCTCCAAGCTTGCGAATCGCTTCTGCTTGGGTCGGGTAAGGGTGAATCGTTGAACCAACCGCGGCCAAGCCAACTTTGTTTTTCATGGCGACGGTGATCTCAGAGATCAAATCACCTGCGTTCTCGGCAACAATCGTGGCACCAACGATCTTGTCCGTTCCCTTCTTGGTGTGAATCTTGACGAACCCTTTGTCGGTCCCTTCAAGGATTGCCCGATCAATGTGCTCAAGCCCTTGCACGTAAGTGTCAATTTCGACGCCCGCGTCTTTCGCGTCGCAGGGATACATTCCTACGTGAGCAATTTCGGGAGATGTGTAGGTCGCCCACGGGATAATCAAATCGGACGCTTTCTTTTTGCCCAACGGACCAACGGCGAACAGTGCGTTTTGAATCACAATGCGAGCCTGAAAATCAGCGGCATGAGTGAATTGAAATTCCGAACAAACATCTCCGGCAGCGTAGATTCGAGGGTTGGTCGTCTGCATGTGGTCGTTAACTTCAATTCCCTTCTTGTGAAACTTCACATCAACCTTTTCAAGATTCAGGCCGTCAACGTTTGGGGCTCGACCCACGGCGATCAGCAATTGATCGACAACGATTTCGTTTGGCACACCGTTCTGAACAACTTTGACCTTGACCTGTTGGCCATCGGGAGAAAGCTCCATGTCGTCGGCATTGAGAACCAAGTTGACTCCGTCTTTCACAAATTGCTCCTGAACGACCGCTGCCGCATCGCTGTCTTCGCGTGAAAGGATGTGGCCAGAACGTTCGAACAGAAAGACTTCGCTGCCAAATCGCGCAAACGACTGAGCCATCTCGCTGCCGATCGGGCCACTGCCGACGATGCCAAAACGCTTCGGCAGTTCGGTCAGCGAAAACAGGTTCTCGTTGGTCAGGTAGTTGATCGAATCCAACCCTTTGATCGACGGAGCCGAGGCACGGGCTCCTGACGCGATGACGGCTTTTTTATATTCCAGTTTGGTCACTTCGCCGGATGAAGTTTTGACCGATACGGTGCCATCGTGCTCAAAGCTGCCTTGCCCGAAGAACACATCAATGCCAAGCTCCGAAAAACGTTGAGCCGAATCGACCGGGCTGATGTCGGCTCGCTTTTTCCGCATTCGCTTCATGGCGTGGCTAAAATCGACAGCGGCCCCGTCGGGTACGTTGACTCCAAAGACGCCAGCCTCGCGAACGGTTGCTGCGACGCGCGCGGCCCCGATGATGCCTTTGGAGGGGACACAGCCGACATTCAAGCAGTCACCCCCCATCAACTCCCGCTCGATCAAAGCGACTCGAGCCCCGAGACCGGCGGCACCGGCGGCGGTGACCAAGCCCGCGGTTCCGGCTCCAATGACGACCAGATGGTAGTCAGACTTTGGCGTCGGGTTGGACCAGTCACGTGGATGGACGTTCGATTCCAATTTTTGATTGTGTTCGTCGAGCGGTTGTAGTTGAGGGATGGTTTTGGACATATTGATTTCTTTGAATGGTGTTTCGGATCGTTCAGTTCTGTTGTTTTAGCGTTGTTCTGCTGTCATGCGGTATTGGTCGAAGTTTGCTTTTCTGAATTCGTCTGTATGAGATCGCATCCAGCCCAGCATCGACTGTCAGACGCAACAAGTGAAGCGACCTACCTGCTTTTGGTGAAGACAGGTGCGAGTGCGTGCTAGAAACTTTGGGCAATCGGAGTTAAAGGGATCTAAAGTGTCTTGGTTCAGCGTGAACTGGAATTTTGGTTTGAGTTGTCGTGATAAAAACAGATGAACCTGACGAATCAGGACTCGCTGACATACTCAGGTTTTTCGCTTTCGGGCCAAACTCGGAAGTGCAGGGCGATCGAGTTGCTCCTCAGCAGAGCCCTATCCTCCACCGCAGATTCTTTCCACTTTAATCTCAAGCGGCTTGCCTGGCAATTTGCTCGTAGCGTTTCTCTCTGCGGTTAGCGCGAGCCATTTTGAACCTGCGATCACGACTTGCGTTGATCTCCTCAGCACGCCCGGCTAGTAAGGACGGGTTTTAACATGCGTCAGACCAAAGATCCGCAAGAAGACCTGGAAGTCTTTGGCGACGAATTGCGGACTGTTATCGCTGATGATGCGAGGCTGGGCACCGGGAGTTTTTTCCAACGCCTTTTGCAGCACCATTTCAACATCTCTCTCTTCCATTTTCTCACTGATGTCCCAGTGAACAATCGAACGACTGAAGCCATCGAGTACTGAAGTCAGGAAGTAAAATGTTCCTCAAAGATTGAGGTAAGCAATGTCCATATGCCAGTGTTCATGCGGGATTTTACCGTTATGTTCGTTGGCTTTTCCGTAGCGTTTTTTCCAATCGTGATACTTGCTGGTGCCAAGCTCCAGCCACGCCAGCAATTGCTTGATGGTGGTGCTGCTACGTTTGTTCCAGGACTTGAGATAATCGACGATGGTGTCGCGTGTGTCATGGGGGACCCACTGTTTTTTCAGAGGCCCCCAGCAGCTTTTTTGCTTTCACGTTCGCCTCCATCAACTCGGCGATGACTTCATTGCGGTCCTTCAGTTTCTCCTCGAGTTGAAAGATCTTTTTATCTTTCAACGGCACCAGTTTCTGTGATCAAGGGTGATGTCGACTTGAGCGAACGGTCACGTTTTTGGACATCCAACCATTCAACAACGTTCTATCAACTAACGGTTTTCAAGCCGAAGCGGATTGTGATTGCAATGGCGTGGTTAATTTCTTGGATATCCGACCTTTCGTCAACATCTTGGCCGGTATTCCATAAACTGGTGTGGTTTCAGACCTCTGTTTGCAGAGCCCTCTGCTTGCAGAGCCCTCTGCTTGCAGGGCCCTCTGCTTGCAGGGCCCTCATAACCTTGCGGAAGCTTTTGAAATTTCGCTTGGTAGAGATAAACAGAGCCTTCCTCGGTTCACGTTATCGTGAAAATCCAAGGGGGGGCTTTTTAATGTTTGGACACTTCTGCTTGGACATTTTTTTTGACAAGCTATTCGTATTGCCCCAGAATTGTTTCGTTTTGCGATTTAATGCGCGTCAACGTGGCCAGGCGTTTGGCGAAGTTGCGACGCTCTAACGATTCTTGAATCTTCCTTATGCTGGGCTGGAGATCTATCTCGACTTCGCCTTTAACGGCAAACTTCTTAATGGTCTCCGCCAGCCACGGGCCATGCGTGACCGGCAACCAGTCCTCAGCCGACACAAAGGTTTGACATGATCCAGGCTCGCCTTGTCTCGAACAGCGCCCAATCAATTGACGGTCAAAACGGAACGATTCGTGGCACTCTGAAACAATCACGTGAAGCCCGCCGCGACTCTTCACACCGTCATCGAGTTGAATGTCGGTTCCGCGTCCTGCCAAATTGGTCGCGATGGTGACCGCGCCTCGACGACCGGCTTGCGATACGATGTCCGCTTCTTGCGCATCTTGAAGACCGTTGAGCATCTGGAAATCAATCCCCGTCGACTCAAGGTAACTGGCCAGCGTTTGACTGGCCTCAATGGTGCGAGTTCCAATCAAGACGGGCCGCTGTTGGTGATGATGGCCAATTACCGACCGGGCGATCGCTTCCCACTTCTGTTCAGCGGTGCCAAAGGCGCGGGTGCCCATTACAATTCTTTGTGAAGGCAACCGCAGCGGAATCTGGACAACACCAAGATTGTAGATTGACTTAAGTTCCGCTTCGCAGCTCAACGCCGTGCCTGTCATTCCACCGAGGTGATCATACAAACATAAGAATCGCTGGCGAGTAATCTGGGCCAGTGGTAGTTTCTCAGGTGTCACGGGCACCCCTTCTTTGGATTCAACCGCCTGCTGAAGCCCATCCTGCCAAGACCGATCTTCATAAATCTTACCCGTTGACTGGTCAACGATTAGAACTTTGTCGTCTCGAACCACATATTCAATACCCTTGTGGAACTGAAGCATCGCCCGCAGCGCAGTCACCACATACGTCGCCCATGGCCGCTGAAGTTGTTTTACCGGAATCGCAACTTCCCGGCGGTGAACGAATTGTTGACCTGGGTCTGTCAAGTGAATTTGTTGCCGGCCGGATTGGTTGAAATGTTCGCCTGCGACTAGCTGACCGGCAATCTGCCGCGCGAGCAAAACCGCATCTGCATCGGCAGCAACTCCGGGCCGAAACATAGAAAGCACCAACGGAGACGAAGCGTCGTCGACCATTATATTGTCAGCTTCATCAACCAGGGAATACGCCAGCCCGCGCATCATTGTGGCACGCCTCGAGTGGGGTGTGCGATTGGTGATGCGGGCCAACGTACTGCTTCCCAGCGGAGCATCCAACTGTTTTTTTAACTCGACTTGATCACGCAGATAGTCGAAACCAAAATCGCTACCGGTGCCGTAGGTAATATCGCAATCATATGCCGTCCGGTTGTCGCTGCCTCCGGAGTCAGGTTGCGCTAACACGCCCGCAGACAATCCGAGCATCTCATAGATCGGTTTTAGCTGCGCGTGATCACGTTCAGCAAGATAGGCTGTCGTCGTGGCGACGTGCACACCCTTTCCTTGAATCCCCGCGAACACAGCAGCGGGAACGGCAGAAATCGTTTTCCCTTCGCCTGTTTGCATCTCCGCGATCTGGCCGTCGATTAACGCCTGGGCGGCTTGAATCTGTACACCGTACAACTCGTACCCCAAAACGCGCCGAATTGCTTCAATGGACGTTGCCACGATCGGCGCAACCAACGAATCCAAAGACGTGGAATCGGATATCGCCTTCTCTCTGAGATCGTCCACCGTTTTTTGCAGCGCGCTATCTTTGGCGGATTTTAAAGTTTCGCCAATCGCACAAACTTCTGCATAGAAACGCTTGTTTTGTTTCGCACTCCGTTTCTGAATCGCATTCATCTAGCTTCAACCCGTAAATAAATTGAGTGCTAATGACCGACACGGAATAGAGTGCCCATTGCCTGTTTTAATTGAACGATGGCAATCGAGTATTGAACCTGCGCATTGACGAAAGCGGATTCTTCATCGGCAAGTCTTTCTTGAGAATCCAACAGGTCTTCCAACAGCAACGTCACCGAATCGTTGATCTCAGGTAGCGTTTGCCAACGATCGACCAAGTAGGTTGATTCTCGTTTTGCTGCGACCATCGAATGGTAACGCCCCAACATTTCTTGATGAGTCGTTTGGACTTCGCGGGCGGCGACTTCGACTTCCGTTAAGGACGTTTCAACGGTCTGTCGAAACAGATGCAATGACCGTGTCGTCTCCCACTGTCGACGCGCCTGCCGCGCTTTGGCGGCACGGTTTCCCAGCGGAAACTCGTAGTCGAAACCAACGTTGAAGCCCGGACTTCCTTCTTTGAACTGTTTCGCCCAAGATTGAAAGACATCAGAATCTCCATCGAGACCAGCCAAGTAGGTTCCAACAATCATATCCAACTTAGGCAAGGCGTCATTACGAGCTACTCCCAACCGAACGTTGGCGGCATGTAAGTCTCGAATCGAACGCGAAATGTCGGGACGATTCATCAACGCCGTCGACATCACATCGGCCAATTCGATATCTACAGGTAATTGCTCCATCATTGGCAAATCCATCGGCGTAAATTCCGTTCCGCCTGAGCCAGAGATATCAGGAGAGTTAACCAACAACCGCAACTGGGATTGAGCGTTCTTGATCGACGTTAAAGACCGCGCAATTTCCGATCTTCGTCTTGCAACGGCCGCCTTGGCGCGGAGGACCTGACGCTGAAGTGAATCGACTTTGGAACGTCCTTCAAGATTTCGCAGAATCTCTTCGGCGCTTTCGAGCAGCCGCTTTCTTTGCAGGTAGACCGCACGAGAACGCACCAGTTCCCAGTAGGATTCGGTGACAGTAACCAAATGCAGTTGAAGTTCGTTCAAAAAATCATCGCTGGATGAGCGAAAGTCGATGTCCGCCAAAACGATCAAACTCTGGTTCACGGCGCGTCCACGACCGTTGAGGATGGGCTGCCGAAAATTAAGCTCCAACCGCGCGCTGCCTTGATTACGTGGATCCAGAAACCGCGAGTTACTATCGAGATATCCCAGACGTTGAACGGCTTCTAGACTGCCGCCGGTTTGTGTTCTTCTCGATACCCCTCCACGGGCGAACCATTCTTGTTGCCTAAATCGGTCGTCGTTATTACCCGTCGTCAATGTGTTTCCGATGGGATCATTCTCGCTCACATATTGGGATTCGAGAAAAGAATTCCAATCGAATGCAGCCGATTCTTCCAACACCGACGTCTGCAAGATATGCGACGCCGTAGCAGCAACCTGAATGTGCGGCGAATGTCTCAAGGCGTTCTGAATCAACGCGTCGACAGAGACCTCGACATGGCCTTTGCCAATGCCGACTGGCGATATGACTTGTTCTGCCCACCATCCGCGAAAAACCGCGGGGTCAAACGCGTTGTCAGCGGTTGTTGAATAGAGAGCGCTATTGCCGCGATAGGAAGCCGCTCGGGATTGGTAAGGGGAGAGCAGATGATTGCTTATTCCTTGACCATTGGTTGGCTGAGCGAAAATAGGTGGGACCGTCGGAGCCACTGGTCCCGCTTCATAGACAGGCTGGTTTCCCGTTTCGGGCACCAAACTCTGAGTGCCTGAAGCTTGCATTGACTGGGCATGCGATTGGATGTCAGCGTGCGGCTGGTGTGGCACGGGCTGATATTGGTTGGCAAAGTTGGCAACGTCCTCCGCCGCCTGAGACGTAATAGTCAAATTCGAAGTTTCTGGCACGGGTGGCACCCAGCTAGCTAAATCGGCAGCCTCTTGCCCAGGCGGCACCCATGTAGCTACATCCGCAGCATCTTGTACGGGCTCAACGGGTTGAACGACATTCTTCGCAACTTCGTTAGAAATGCTGGAAAATGCAGAGTTGTAAAAGCCATCTGGCTTGTTGCCAAATCGTTCACCAATTTCCATTGTCAGCGGAATATTGTGCCGGTCTGTTTTCATTGCCTCCAACGGGGAAGGTTCTTGCGCGAGCACCGAAACAGAGAACAATATCGATGCAGCGATCACAAACAAATTCGCTTTAAGAAGCGAAAAATGCACTGGTGTAGGGCGCGCACATGTATTTTGGTCGAATAGCATCCAACGATTTATCGGCACAATCTGTAAACTCACCGTAACCAGTTTTCGCTAATTCTCAAAGAATCGGAGGATTCACCTCGGTATAAATCGCCTACGCCCATCGCTAGTTCAACGTAACGTCTTAAGCGGGCAGGGCAGGGGTCACGTAAAATGAGAAAATGAAGCTCTGATCAACGGAGGTCCTGATCATTTAGTTCGATTGAGCGTCTTCGAGCATTTGATTGAGCCAGTTTTGCACATTGGAATAGGCCCATTTCCCAATCGTTGGGGAGTTTGACGCTAGCATCACCATGCCGCGTTCTCCACAGAATAGTCGCCGCGCATTTTCTGAACTGATTTTTGCAACCACATGAAACCGTGGCTTCAGCAGCTCAAATTGACCATTTTCAGATTGATTGTCCGAAGCGATTGGTTTTACTGACAGTGTTCCGCCATTGGTGCTGGCGAGCTTTGGTTCCCTCAGCTCGACCGACGCAAGTGGATCAACACGACAGACCGTCGCCATGATTCTCTTACGCGCCCCCAGCTCAACAGGGATCGGCTTGCCAACAAGCTCGTGGACCGAAGTCACATGTTCGGAACTAACAGAAATCACGATTTCTTTTTCTGACTCATCTGCAACGCTCAGCAATAGGTCGCCGCGTTCGAAATAGCTTCCCACGAGATGATCCAAGTCCCGAGCCACTACACTTCCCACAATGGGCGAACGAACCAACAACCGATCGTACTCGGCTTGCTTCTCTTGCAACATTTCCCACGTCGCGAAGCGATCTTTTCGGGCAACTTGAGCCGCTGCTGGATCGCCACTGTTTTTCGCGATTCGTTCTTGGACCTCCCGTTGCTTTAGTCTGGCCTTAAGTTGTGCAACTTCCGATTCAAGTTCCCAATTCTCCATTCGCAAAAGTGGCTGGTCTACATCAATCGTCTGACCATCTTCAACAAGAATCTCAGCAATGAAACCGGACGCGTGGGCTCGGATTTTTGCAGAGTCCCGGAAGTCGACAACGCAGGGGTTCCTCGCGGCAAATGAATTGGGAACGATGTACCACAGACTGGCGCCGATCATCAACAACACGGTGGAAATCGCTGCGGCGCGTAGAACAGACTCGGGTCGTTGCTTCGCTCGCCCACCTAGATCTTTTAGTATCTCTCCTAATGGGACGAGAACTGAGGTCACAGCCCCAAAAAGACATAACAATATTCCCCAGCCGCCAAACATGACCGATGCCGCAATGAAAAGGCCAGCAAAAATCATGACTTTCCAAACCATGCAAGC
>ENA-ORXT01001131-ORXT01001131.1-marine-metagenome-genome-assembly--contig:-NODE-1131-length-37254-cov-6.488071_pt1 | contig 37254 bp, 31 predicted proteins | sample MGYA00237868_ERZ511482 | MGnify/ENA metagenome assembly ERZ511482 | reverse complement strand
TCGCTTCGCTCCTCCCCGGACGAGGAGGGACCCTCGTCCCTACCTCAAGGCAAGCCGTTTTGCGATCGCTCCAAACGACGAGGCAGGGTCGATTCAGCTCAATCCCAGAGGAAGAAATCTCGCCCAGAACCCTTGACACCCCCCCCACTAACCAAGCGCCATTCTCACGAGCCCGCTCTTCCCTCGTGCCAAGCATTGGGGGACCGAAGTCTACAAGAAGGCACCTCCACTTCCGGCTCACCGATGCGAAGCGGCTTCCGGATCGATTGCAAAAGATTCAGTAGAACTTCGCAACCGCCACTCCGAGGCTGCGTTCAATCTCCATGAGCCATTCCGGCCTCGCCTTGTCTCTCTCTGTCCTTGCCTTCCTCGGTGCCTCTTTGGCGCCGTCGCAGGAAACGATCCCGTCGGACCAGCTCGACTTCTTCGAGGCCCATGTCCGGCCGGCCCTCGTCAAGTACTGCTACGAGTGTCACTCGCAGGAAGCGGGGGAGTCACGCGGCGGACTCTACCTCGACACCCGCGCCGGGATGGCCGAGGGCGGGAGCAGCGGTTCCATCCTCGAGGGGGGCGAAAAATTCGACCCGCTGTTCATCGACGCCATCACCTGGGCGGACTCGGACTACGAGATGCCGCCGAAGAAGAAGATGCCCGAAGAGGTCATCGCAAAACTGGTCGAATGGGTCGAGATGGGCGCGCCCGATCCCCGCGAGCGGGAGACCTTCCACGTCGAGTCGAAGATCGACTACGAGGAGGGCCGCAAGCACTGGGCCTACCAGCGCCCCAGAAGATCGATCGAGAAATCGATCGACGCCATCGTCGCGAAGAAGCGCGCCGCCGAGGGGCTGAAGCCGGTCGATGTCGCCGACGCAACCTCGCTGCTGCGGAGGCTCAGCTTTGATCTGACCGGTCTGCCGCCGACCCCGCCCGAGATCGCCCGCTTTGTCGAAGCGGTGGAGCAGAATCGCGGCGCCGCCATTACCGGCAAGATCGACGAACTCCTCGCCTCCGAGCATTACGGCGAACGCTGGGGCCGGCACTGGCTCGACGTCGTCCGCTACGGCGAGTCGGCCGGCACGATGAACGTCGTGTACCCCTACGCCTGGCGCTTTCGCAACTACGTCATCGACTCCTTCAACGAGGACAAGCCTTTCGACCGACTCCTCAGCGAGCATCTCGCGGGCGACCTTCTTCCCGCCGCCAGCGAAGCGGAGAAGCAGGAGAATCTCATCGCCACCGGTTTTCTCGCGGTCGGTCCGAAGAAGCAGAACGAGAAGAACCGGGCTGCCTTCCGCGCCAACCTCATCGACGAGCAGATCGACACCACGACCCGTGCTTTCATCGGCACCACGGTAGCCTGCGCTAGGTGCCACGACCACAAGTTCGATCCCATCTCGACCGGCGACTACTACGCCATGGCGGGCATTTTCGGCAGCACCGAAACCCTTTGGGGCACCATCGCCGGCAACCAGAACTTCCGGGTCACCGAACTCCAGCCGCTCCCCATTGCGGACAAAGGTATGGGCACCGAGAACCAGGGCAATCAGTACGAGGAGAAGAAGGCGAAGCTCGCGGCCTTGATTGCCAAGAACAACGAGCTCCGAGGTCGCACCAGCGGAAAAGGAAAAGGCGGGAAGGGGGGCAAGGGAGCCGACAACTCTGAGATGCTCGAAGAGAGGGGTATGACCCAAAAGGATCTGGTCCGGCTCAAGCAACAGATTCTGCGGCTCCAAAGCGAGCTGAAGTTTCTCAACCCGGACGGCACGGCTCAGACCTTCGGAATGGGTGCCCGCGAGGGCAAGATCGCCGATAGCCCCATTCTCGTGACCGGCGACGTCAACAAGCCGGCCCAGGTCGTCGAGCGCGGTTTTCCGCAGGTGCTCGATTTCGCCGGGACGCCCCAGATCCCCGACAAGGTCAGCGGACGCCTAGAGCTCGCCGAGTGGATCACCTCCACGAACAATCCGCTCACCGCCCGAGTCATGGTCAACCGCATTTGGCTGCATCTGACGGGAACGCCGATCGTCGAGACGATGGACAACTTCGGGACGACCGGCCTTCCCCCGAGCAATCCCGAGCTCCTCGACTACCTCGCCATCCAGTTCATGGAGAATGGCTGGTCCGTGAAGAAACTCGTCCGCGAGATTGTGCTCAGCGACGTCTACCAGCTCGCCGCCACCTATGAAGATGACAACTACGCCAAGGACCCCGCCAACGAGACCCACTGGCGCGCCAATCCGCGACAGCTCGATGCTGAGGCACTCCGAGACCAGATGCTCGTCGTGAGTGGTCTGCTCGACCGGACACGGCCTGAGAGTTCGTTCGCCCACGAGATCGGCGACTCCCGGCTCACCGCCGACAAGTCGGGACGAAGCGCTCTCGATCTCTTTGACACCGCCAGCTTCAAGGGGCGCTCGCTCTACCTCCCCATTCTCCGGGAAGCACTTCCGGATGAGCTCGGCCTCTTTGACACACCCGATCCAGCCGGCACCATCGGCCAGCGGGCCACGACCAACGTGGCCCCGCAGTCGCTCCATCTCATGAACAGCGACCTTGTGCAGCGACAGGCCCGGGCCATGGCCGAGGTGCTCGAGCGCAACTTCAAGACACCCAGGGAGCAGGTCGGCAAAGCTTTCCTTCTCGCGTACAGCCGTCCTGCCAGCGAGATCGAAGTGAACCGCGGCCTGGAGTTTCTTCGCGACTTTGATCCTGGCAATGCTCCCGCTCCCGAGCCGGTAGCGGACCGTGGCGTCGCCGACGGACCGTCGTCCAGCATGACCGAGTCGGACGCAGCCCCGAAGGGGAAGCAAGGCAAGGGCAAGGGCTCCAAAGGAGGTAAAGGCAAAGGGGGCAAAGGGGGCAAAGGGGCCAAGGGCGGAAAAGGAGCGTCACCCGCAGCCCCGCCCGCTGAACCAGAAACACCGCCTACCGTGGAGCAAGCCAAGCTCGCCGCCTTCTGCCAAGCCCTCATGATGAGCGCCGAGTTCCGCATGATCCACTAACCAATGCGGTCGTACCATTCCATTGTAGGAGCTCCGCACCGTCGGAGCGATGGGAGGCGGAGCTGCCAAGCTCGGCCGGACCGCCCTGCTCAGAGGACGGCGCAAGCGTCGGCATCGGCCCGACGGTGCGGGCCTCCTGAACGCAACCGTGTTTGACCAACGGTTCGCCCTCTCCAACCCATCGACTGACACCCATGTACCGAAACGACTTCACCCGCCGCGGCGCGCTTCAGACCCTGAGCACGGGACTCGGAGGCATCGCGATGACCACCCTTGGCATCGAGCGTGCGATCGCCGAATCATCCGGCCCGCTCGCCGCCAAAAAGCCGCACTTTGAGGCCCGCGCCAAAAGTGTCATCTACCTCTCAATGCGGGGTGCTCCTTCCCACGTCGACACCTTCGACTACAAGCCCAAGCTGAACCAGGACGACGGCAAGATCGGCAAGTTCGGCGGCAAGAAACTCATGGGCTCTCCATGGGAGTTCAAGCAACACGGCAAGAGCGGCCTCTGGATCTCTGACCTCTTCCCTAACGTCGCCAAACACGCCGACGACCTCTGCATCCTCAACGGGATGAACAGCGACACCTCGAACCATCAGCCGGCCGTCACGGTCGCCCACACGGGGAGCGTGAATTTTGTCCGCCCCTCGATGGGTGCCTGGGCTCTCTACGGACTCGGCACGGAGAACACGAGCGTGCCCGGCTACATCGTCCTCGGCGGGGGAAACAAGGGCAACTACGGCAGCTCCTTCCTTCCAGCCTACTACCAGGCGACCATGTTCGGCGACAAGGCGCCGACCCAGGGGCCGCCCCGCGTGCCCAACATCCGCAACACACGCATGGACACCACGGCGCAGCGCAAGCAGCTCGACTTCGTCCGCTGGCTCAACGAGCAGCAGCTTGAGCGCGACGTCCATTCCCCCCAGACCGAAGGGATGATCCAGTCCGCCGAGCTCGCCTACGAGATGCAGAGCTCCATGCCCGAGGTCCTCGACTACGCCAAGGAAAACCCCGCCACCCTCGAGGCCTACGGGATCGACGGAGGCGCCCGGGAAGCCTTCGGCAAGAACTGCCTCCTCGCACGCCGTATGGTCGAGCGCGGTGTGCGCTTCGTCGAGATCGTCCACAGCAACTGGGATCATCACGACAAGCTGAAGTCGAACATGGAGCAGACTTGCGGCGAGACCGACGGACCGATCGGAGCGCTTCTGGGCGACCTCAAGGAGCGTGGTCTACTTCAGGACACCCTGGTCATGTGGGGCGGCGAATTCGGCCGTACTCCGCAGGGCGAAGGTGACGGCCGCGGCCACAACTCCAAGGGCTACACCACCTGGATGGCTGGCGGCGGCGTGAAGGGCGGCCTGCGACATGGCGCCACCGACGATCACGGCTACGAGGCCGTCGATGGCAGGATGCACACCCACGACTGGCACGCGACGATCCTCCACCTGCTCGGCCTCGATCACGAGAAACTCACCTACCGCTATGCCGGTCGCGACTTCCGTCTTACGGATGTCCACGGGCGCGTGCCGAAGGAAATCCTCGCGTAGCGTCTGGCCCGAGCCGTTCAAGCCACTCGAACGCCTCTCCGATGGCGGACCAAGATCCATGCCCGATTCGGACGAGCAAGCGGGGCTGCAACCGAGGTAGCCGCGCTCGAGAGAGCGTGGAAGCGCGGCCTGAGGAAGATCCGGATCACAGGTCGCGCTCCGACCTTCTCACAAAGGCGGCTACCAAAAGCGATAGGCTCCTAGAGCGAATGGTCCTTGGTTAAGCCAAGACTGGCCTTTTTCCATGAAGGCTGGTGAAGGATTTGTCGACCGTGGTAGGGCGTGGGCCTCCGGACCCGCCAGAGGGAGCGCCCAGCGACCGCCTCGCGTTGCCTGCTGCCACGACGGCGGGTCGGGGACGCCCCTGCCCTACCTTTACCCTTGGTTCGGGGTTCCCGCCCTGGCCGTGACCCCGAGATGTTCTCTCAACCAAGCGTCATTGCTCCTAGAGCATTTAAAATGCAGCTGGACCGGAAATTTGTTGCCTTGAGGTGGAGCGTGACGTCTCGGCGCGCTGGCGTTGCCAGGGGGAAGAGGGGGCAGGCTTCGCCCGCAACTCGCCGGGACGTCGAGTTCCACCACGGAGGTTATGGTGACCTGCAATATGCCGACCACTAGGAGAAGAAGCCTATCGCAGCTCCAGGTAGGGCATCAGCCCGTGCAGCCCGCCCTCGCGGCCCACGCCGCTTTCCTTGTAGCCGCCGAAGGGCGAGGTGGGGTCGAACTTGTTGAAGGTGTTGGCCCAGACAACCCCGGCACGCAGCTCGCTGGTGATCTGAAAAATCTTGCTGCCCTTGTCGGTCCAGACGCCGCCGCTCAATCCGTAGGGGGTGTTGTTCGCCTTGGCGACCAGCTCCTTCGGGGTGCGGAACGTCTGGATCGCGAGGACCGGTCCGAAGATCTCCTCCTGCACGACCCGATGACTCTGGGCGCAGTCGGTGAACAGGGTAGGTCGAAACCAGAAACCCTTGCGCGGCAGCGTCTGACCGGCATCCCAGGAACAGGCGCCCTCCTTTTTGCCGGCCGCCGTAAGCAGGCGGATCCGATCGAGCTGCTCGCGGCTGTTGATCGCGCCAATGTCGGTGTTCTTGTCGAGCGGGTCACCGACGATGAGTGATCCCATCCGGCGCTTGAGCTTGTTGAGCACCTGCTCGGCGACGCCTTCCTGGACGAACAGCCGCGACCCGGCGCAGCAGACGTGGCCCTGGTTGAAGAAGATCCCGTTGACGATGCCTTCGACGGCCTGGTCGATGGGGGCGTCGTCGAAGATGGCGTGGGCGGCTTTGCCGCCGAGCTCGAGGGTGTAGCGCTTGTCGGTTCCGGCGATGGATCGCTGGATGAGCTTGCCGACCTCGGTTGAGCCGGTGAAGGCAATCTTGTCGATGCCTGGATGCTCGACCAGGGCGCGGCCTGTTTCACCGGCTCCGGTGACGATATTGACGACCCCTTCGGGCAGCCCTGCTTCCTGGATCAGCTCAGCGAGATGAAGGGCGGTCAGCGAGGTGGTCTCCGCCGGCTTGAGCACGACCGTGTTTCCGCAGGCGAGGGCGGGGGCGATCTTCCAGGCCGCCATGAGGAGCGGGAAGTTCCAAGGGATGATCTGCCCGGCGACTCCGACGGGGGCGGTCTTCCGTCCGGGGAAAGCATAGTCGAGCTTGTCGGCCCAGCCGGCGTTGTAGAAGAAATGCGCAGCTGCGAGCGGGATGTCGACGTCGCGGCTCTCGCGGATCGGCTTGCCACCGTCCATCGTCTCGAGCACCGCAAACTCACGGGCGCGCTCCTGTAGCAGGCGGGCGATGCGGAACAGATACTTGCCGCGCTCGTGGCCGGGCATCTTCGACCAGACCGTGTTGTAAGCCTTGCGGGCGGCCTTGACCGCGCGATCGACGTCCGCCTTGCCGGCCTCGGCGACCTCGGCGAGCGACTTCTCGGTGGCGGGGTTGATCGTCTCAAAATAGCGCTTCGTGGACGGCGCGGTCCATTTCCCGCCGATGAACAGCTGGTAGCGCTTTTTCACTTCGAAATGGTCGGCCCCTTCGGGCGCCGGAGCGTAGCCGATCGAGTCACGGAAGGCGTTCGGGGCGTTGGCGGTCTTGGAAGTCATGGGTCGCGGAAGGCGTTCAGTCGTTCGTGAAGTAATGCGGACTCTGGTAGTGGCCGCTGTGCTGCTTCTCGAGCTGCATGAGGATGTCGTTGGCGAGAGTACTCGCTCCGAAACGGAACCAGTCGGGATCGAGCCAGTCAGGCCCGAGCGTTTCCTTGAGCATGACGAGGTACTGCAGCGCCAGCTTCGAGTTGGAGATGCCGCCAGCGGGTTTCATGCCGATGCGGATCCCGTGGGTCTCGTGAAAATCGCGGATCGCCTCGAGCATGACGAGGGTCACGGGAAGCGTCGCCGCGGGTGAAATCTTACCGGTGGAGGTCTTGATGAAGTCACCGCCGGCGGCCATCGCGATGTCGCTGGCGCGGCGGACGTTGTCGTAGGTCTGCAGCTCGCCGGTCTCGAGAATGACCTTGAGGTGCGCCTTGCCGCAGGCCTCTTTCACCGAGGCAATCTCGTCGTAGACGCGGCGGTACTCGCCCCGGAGGAAGGCGCCTCTCGAAATGACCATGTCGATTTCGTCGGCTCCCTCCTGAACGGCCCACTTCACCTCCGAGAGTCGCTCCTTGAACCGGCTCATGCCGCTCGGAAAAGCGGTCGCCACCGAGGCGAGATGGATGCCGCTTCCGACGAGTGCTTCCGCGGCGGTGGCCACCATGTTGGGGTAGACGCAGACCGCCGCAACGGATCCCCATTCGGGATGTTCGGGCGAGGGACGTTTCGCCTTGGCGCAGAGCTGTCGCACCTTGCCCGGCGTGTCGTCGGCAGAGAGGGTCGTCAGGTCGAGCATCGACAGCGCGAGAAGGAGTCCGTCGACCTTGGTCTCCCTCTTGAGGCTGCGTGTCTGAAAACGGGCAGCTCGTTCCTCGACGCCGACCTGATCGATCGTGGGGATGCCCCGCAGAGCGGAGAGGGGAACCTGTGCGGCGGTGGCTGCCATCGGTGCAGATTAGGGAAGAAGGCGAGCACGTCTAGCGTCCCGTCATGACAATGATGACGCGGGCATGGCGGTCGCCGGCACGCCGTGCAGAGAGCTCGGCGCCGCAGAACCCTCCTTGGAGCGAGCTCACGCACAGGTCTGCGATCATCGAGGCAGCCGATCCGCAACTTCCACACTTTCGGCGCGAGGCGAAGCGACGTACTCTAGACGCGCATGATCTCCGAGGAAGAACACTACGCCGCTCTGGAGGCGTCACGAACCAGCGAGCACCTCAGGATGCTGTCCGTGTTCCACTACGTGCTCGGCGGTCTGACAATGCTGTTTGGTCTGATGCCGATCATTCACGTCGCCATGGGGGTGATGCTCGCTAGCGGGGCTTTTTCTGGCATGGCCGAGATCCCGGTGCAAATGCAAGATGGAAAACCCATCCACCCGGAGGCCTCCGCCCAAATGGACGAGGCGACCAAGGTCATGGGGATGGTCATCATCGTGTTCGGAGCGGTGTTTGTCGTGATCGGTCAGACGGCGGGCGTTCTTCTCATCTTTGCCGGCCGGAAAATTGCGAGCCGAAAAAGCAGGACCTTCTGCCTCGTCGTCGCAGGATTCAGCTGCCTGCTATTTCCCTTCGGCACGGTGCTCGGAGTCTTCACCATCATCATTCTCCAGAAACCGTCCGTCGTCGCCCTGTTCGAGGGCCGTGGTGCGGGCGGATCAACTGACCGGCTGCGTTGAGATCGATACCAACACCGTCGTTTGGTGCGAGCGAAGCGAGGACAGTGGCCCATGATGATCATTCAGAGTCGCCCAGACAGGAGAACCGTCGGCACTGTTGTTGGATCTGTTTCGATTGATCGTCTGACGCTTGCCCAGCGTCTCCATGCGAGCAAGGGAGGGGGGGACCGGCGTCTTGCCGGTCAGCGAAGGCTCTGTTGACCGGCGGGACGCCGGTCCCCCCCTTCTAGAAGGTTCGCGAACTCGGAGGACCCTCGTTCCCGGGGCAAAGAAACCGCAAAACTAGGCGGCTGACGTCCCCCAGACACTGGCGCGTCTGCTGACAATCGAAACCATCTTCGGCCCTAAGCGTTCGTTCCAGACTCCGATGCCTCAGTCTAACGCCGCCGTGTCGCTCTCTTCCGCTTGGGCCGGGGGCCAAGGCGCCGTCCCTTGGACTTGGCAATCTTCTCGGGCGTAGGCGCGTCATCGTCCAGAATGGCGGAGTACTTGTAGTCGAAGTTCTCAAGCTGATTGCGGTCGATCTTCCGGCCGATGAGACGCTCGATCGACTCGGCGAAGGGCACCTCGTCCGCAGTGATCAGGGTGAAGGCTTCACCCTCGCTGCGGGCCCGGCCGGTCCGGCCGATCCGGTGGACGTAGTCCTCGGCATTCTCGGGAACGTTGTAGTTCACCACGTGCGACACCCCGCTGATGTCGAGTCCGCGTGCCGCGATGTCGGTGGCGACGATGATGTCAAAGGCGCCCTCCTTGAATCCCTTGAGCGCCTTGGTGCGGTCGCTCTGCCGAATGTCGGAATGCATCGCGGTGACGGTATGCGTCTCCCGCTGCGCAAGGGTGCGCGCCAGACGGTCGGCGGCCACCTTGGTCCTGGTGAAGATCATCAGGCTCTTGAAGTCGGTCTGGTCGATGATCGCGAACAGCAGATCATCGCGCTGCTCCATGGAGACGGGGTAGAAGCTGTGCGTCACGGTCTCGGCAGCCGAGATGCGCAGCCCGACCTCGATCTCGACCGGGTCGCGCAGACACCACTTGGCGAGCCCGTCGATCTGCGGAGGCATCGTGGCCGAGAAGAAGAAGGTCTGCCGCTCCTTGGGACACTGGTTGATGATGCGACGGACGTCGGGGAGGAAACCCATGTCGAGCATGCGATCGACCTCGTCGAGCACGAGAAACTCGAGGCATTTGAAATGGACGTTCTTGCGCTGCAGATGATCCAGCAGACGACCCGGCGTGGCGACGACGACGTCGACCCCGCGTTCGAAGGCGGCGTCCTGCTTGCCGTAGCCGACCCCGCCGTGAATCAGAGCGGTGGTGATGCCGAGAGGCTTGCCCATTTCCTCGAACACGTCGGCGACCTGCGCGGCGAGCTCACGGGTGGGTTCGAGGATGAGGACCCGCGTCGTCCAAGGTCCGTTGAGACAGGTGAGGATCGGCAGAGCAAAGGCGGCGGTTTTGCCGGTGCCCGTCTGCGAGGCCCCGACGATGTCGCGGCCACTCACTCCGGGCGGGATCGAACGGGCCTGGATTTCGGTGGCCTCTTCCCACCCCTGCTCCTTGACGGCTTGGAGCACCTTCTCTGACAGACCTAGATTCTCGAACGACATGAACTGTGTCCCTAAGCCAAGGGGCTCCGAACGACAAGAGAGAACAAGGGAGAGTTCGTCGCTGTCCGTTGCGCTTCCAAGGCTGACGGAGATCGGAGTACCGTGGCACCATGAACCGACGCACCGCTAGTGCCTTAGGGTGGAGCTTGACGACTCGGCGCGCTGGCGTTGCCAGAGGACGAGGGGCGGACTTCGTGGGCTTCGCCCGCAACTCGCTGGGGACGTCGAGTTTCACCCTCAAGGCACAACGCTCGAGCCCGACGAGGAGTTTGAGACGAAACCTTCGATACCCGCCGCTAACCAAGCGCCAGCCTTTACGGGGGACAGGCAGAGGAAGTCGCTTTTCCCGCGGCTTGGAAAGCGGTAGCGGTAGCATCTTCGTGCGCACCTTTCTTCGTCACGCCACCAATCTCCTGCTGGGAGGTGTCGGCATTGTCCTCGCTGCCCTTGTAGTGCTTCGGCTTCTCCACGTGGAGCGGCGAGGGCTGGAGCAGGCGATGATTGCCTATGCCTCTCCGTGGCTTCTGCTGTTGGTCGGAACTCTGTGTCTCGCCATCATCGTGAAGCGCCGCAAGCTCCCGGTCTTTGCAGTGATCATGTCGGTCTTTGCCGGCGTCTGCCTGCTGGCGTGGATCCAGACGGGGGTTCGCTTTCGTCGCCCTGCGGTTCTCCCGCCGGGAAGCGAAAGCATCCGGCTGGTCTTTTGGAATGCGGATCACTACGGCGCGGGATTCTTCGAGCCGGTGGTGCGACTTGCCGAATTGGACGCGGACCTCTTGGTGCTTGCCGAGTCGAACGCTTCGCACGGTCCTCAAAAGGCGGCCTTTGCGCAGCACTTTCCAAAGCACGAGTATCTGTTTGCCGGGATGGATTTCACGATGGCACTTGGGCCGGGCTATTCAGTGAAGAAAAAGCGTTTCGACTGGTTTCGGCAACCAGGGCGTCGCTATGACCGCAAGAACTGGGCGAACGCGGTGATCGTTGATCTGGAAACCCCGGCCGGGGGCCTTCTTCGGGTGATCGGGTTCGATCAGGCTTCCGACCTGCAGTCGGACCGCGTTCTGCATCTTGGACAGCTTGCGCGACTGCTCGAGAAGGAATCGGAGGATGGCGTTCCCATTGTCCTCGTGGGTGATTTCAATGTGCCGGCCGACACGGTCGCTCTCGACGTTCTGCGCAGAGCCGGCTGGGAGCGTGCTTTCGAAGCTTCCGGGCGTGGTCTCGGCGAGACATGGCCGACGCCGCTGCCGTTTCTTGCGCTGGACCAGTGCTGGACGCGGGAGGGGATCACGGTTTTGTCTCTCCGCCATGCCGACATGGACTGGAAAGGCGCGCACCAGGCTCTGATTCTGGACTTCGGAATTGATCTCCCCGCGCCTTGACGGTTCCGTTCAAGCGTCCAACGGTAGCCGCTGCGCGTATTAACACGTGAACAACTTACGCCTCAACACCGTCCAACGCCTACCATGAAGAGCCTGTCCCTTGTCACCCTCGCCACTCTTGCCCTCAGCTCCGCATTCGCCGATGAAAAGGCAGACGCGATGAAGCTGGGCGCCAGCAAGTACGTTCTTTGTGGCGCCTGTCACGGGATGGACGGAAAAGGGCAGCCCGCTCCGGGGATGAACTTCGCTCCGAACTTCGCCGACTCGAAGATTGCGTCGGACGCGAGTGCGGAAGCCATGGCTCTTTCGGTGCTCAAGGGCATCAAGAAGGAAGACGCCAAGTATCTTCAGATGATGCTTCCTCTTGAGACGTCTCTCAACGACGACGAACTCGCGGCGGTGCTCACCTACGTGCGCAACAAGTTCGCTGGCAAGGATGATCTCGTCACGGCCGATCAGGCCAAGGCCTGGCGCGCCAAGTACGAAGGCACGACCGGCCAGGTCACGCGCGCCGATCTCCTCAAGCTGGTCACGCCTGATGAAGGCGAGGAAAAGGAAAGCGGGGAAGGCGAGGAGGAGGAAGAGAAGGCAGCGGAGTAGAAAATTTCTCTCTGAGTCCGGGTCGGGAACTACGATTCCGGGCTGATTCACCGCTTGCGTGACCTCTGCGTCACGTGCTTGTTGCGCCCACCATGGAAAAGCGTCGCGTCGTCATCACTGGAGTTGGGGTTCTCTCGCCCTGCGGGCATGGCCTTGACGGCTTTTGGGACGGCATTTCCAGCGGTCGCAGCGGGATCAAGCAGATCACGACTTTCGATACGACGGACTTCCCCTGCACGATCGCCGGAGAGATCACCGACTTTGATCCGGAAGAGCATTTCAACAACCCCAAGGACATCAAGCGGACCGACCGCTACGCCCATCTTGCCATTGCGGCTTCGAACATGGCGGTTCGCCATGCGGGGCTCGATCAGGAGGGGCTCGACGGCGACCGAATCGGCGTGCTTGTCTCCAGCGGGATCGGCGGGCTTCACACCCTCGAGTCTCAGTACACGGTGCTCAAGGAGCGTGGGCCGCGCAGGATGTCGCCGTTTACCATCCCGATGATGATCGCGAACATTGCGAGTGGAATGGTGTCGATGGACTACGGCTTCCGCGGTCCGAACATGTCGATCGTGACGGCCTGTGCGACGGCCAACAACAATATCGGCGAGGCCTGGCGGCTCATTCAGTTTGGCGAAGGCGATGCTTTCGTCTGCGGCGGGGCCGAGGCGACGATCTCTCCGACGGGCATGGGCGGCTTCGGAGCGATGCGGGCGCTCAGCACCCGGAACGATGATCCGACTGCGGCGTCGCGTCCTTTCGACAAGGGGCGGGACGGCTTTGTCATGGGTGAAGGCGCGGGAATCGTCGTCATCGAATCGCTCGAGCACGCGCAGGCGCGCGGTGCCGAGATCCTCTGCGAGCTGACTGGGTACGGCGCTTCGGCTGACGCCTACCACCTCACCTCTCCGGAGCCCGATGGTCTCGGGGCGGCTCGATGCATGGACATCGCGCTGCGTCACGCGGGGCTGAATCCCGAGGACGTCGATTACGTCAATGCTCACGGGACCTCGACGCCGCAGGGGGACGTCGGTGAGACCAAGGCCATCAAGAAAAGCTTCGGGAATCACGCCAAGGACGGGCTCTTGGTCAGTTCGACCAAGTCGATGACCGGTCACCTGCTCGGTGCGGCTGGCGGGGTCGAAATCGCTGCCTGCATTCAGGCGATCCGAACGGGAGTCATTCCGCCAACGATTAATCTCGAGGACCAGGACGAGCAATGCGACCTCGACTACTGCGCCAACGAGGCTCGCGAGGCGCCGATCAAGCACGCGCTCAGCAACTCGTTCGGATTCGGCGGGCACAACGCCTCGCTCATCGTCTCGAAGTTCGAGGGGTAGGTCCGCCCCCCCCGCCCCCCCGCCCCCCCGCAACCGCCGATACGCCGCTGTCATGCTCAAGGGAATCTCACCGCTCCTGTCACCCGAGCTTCTTGCGACGCTCTGCCGAATGGGGCACGGGGATGAGATCGTCCTCGACGCCCATTTCCCCGGGGAATCGCTTGGGGTCCCGGTGATCCGTGCCGACGGGCTCAAGATCGCCGATCTGCCCGGCGCTATCTTGCCTCTGCTCGAACTCGACGCCTATGAAACCTCCGATGCAGCTGCCGTGGCCCCGGTGGCGATGAGGGAGGTCGCGCCTGGTGACGTCGTGGGTCCGGCTGTCGAGACGGGCTATCGTGAAGTAACCGATCGCTGGCAGCCGGAGACTCCGGTGATCGCTCAGGTCGAGCGTTTTGCATTTTATGAGCGGGCTCGGAGTGCTTTCGCGGTCGTCATGACCGGCGACGTCCGCCAGCACGCCAACTTGATTCTCAAGAAGGGGGTGACCCCGACCCATACCGGCAACCTCGCCAATACCGACAATACCGACAATACCACTGATTTATGAGCAACCGCGTTTCTTCCTCCGCCACCGCGATCCTGCGGATTCGATGTGCTGACCAGCGAGGCCTGGTGTCGGCGGTGACGCAGTTCATCCGCGAGCACAACGGCAACCTCCTGTTCCTTGATCAGCACGTCGATCCGATCCAGAAGGTCTTTCTCATGAGGAGCGAGTGGGCTCTCGGGGATTTTGCTCTGGACCGCGATGCTCTGCGCACTGCCTTTGCCGAGCTTGCGACTTCGCTGGACATGAAGTGGGACCTCGACTTCTCCGACGAAGCCACCCCGACGGCGATCTTCGTCAGCAAGCAGGGGCATTGTCTTTACGACCTGCTGGAGCGCTACGAGTCGGGGACGCTGAATGCCGACGTACGGCTGATCGTCAGCAATCACGAGTTTCACCGGGAAGCCGCCGAGCGCTATGGGCTGCCCTTCCATCATTTCCCGATCACCGCGAAGACGAAGGAGAAGCAGGAAACCGCCGAGCTTGAGCTGCTCGCCGAGCACGGCATCCAGTTGGTCGTCATGGCGCGCTACATGCAGATCCTCAGTGACCGATTCATCTCGGCGCATCCCGGGCGAGTCATCAACATTCACCACAGTTCGCTGCCCGCCTTCGCCGGCGCGCGGCCCTATCATTCCGCGCATGAGCGTGGCGTGAAGCTGATCGGTGCCACTGCGCACTACGCCACGCAGGACCTTGATGAAGGACCGATCATCGCGCAGGACGTGCTTCCGGTGACGCACTGTGATGCCGTTGCCGATCTGGTTCGCCGTGGTCGCGACGTCGAGAAGACGGTCCTCGCCCGTGCCGTGTACTTGCACCTGCAGCACCGTGTGATTGTCTACGGCAACAAGACGGCGGTGTTTGCGTAGCGGGGTGAGCGTGACAGAGCTTCATGAGGGCAATGTCATCGGAGCATGGCGAAGGGGTCGAGCTGCCGACGCCGGATGCTTGGCGGTTGCACCATCTGGGCTCCAAGGTTAGGAAGTGACCTCCTTCCAGTCATGAGTTCGTTCTTCCGATATTTTCTTTTTCCCGCATGGTTCGTCGCTGCCGCTTTCCTTGGCCTGAGCTGCGACTCTCAGGAGTTCGACAACACGAAGAACTTCTACCAGCCCCATCACGGTGGGGGGCATGACACGCACGCGGAAAATGATGCGCACGGCGAGGGCTCGGGAGACGCGTCGCATGGTGCCGATCACTCCGAAGACTCCCACGGCGAGACTGGCGATCATGCTGATGGCCACGCGAAGGACGAGAAGAAGGGGCATCCGCACCCGAACGTCATCCCGCAGGAACTGGACTAGTCACAATGGCGCTCGGTTGAGACCACCCTTGCTCGGCGTGGGGAGTTCCTGTCACCGAGAGGAGCATTTCAAGAGCCCCGATGACCGTGCCTGTCTCAAGGTGCCTTAAGGTGGAGCGTGACGTCCCGGCGCGCTGGCGTTGCTAGAGGACGAGGCGCGGGCTTCGCCCGCAACTCGCCGGGGACGTCGAGTTCCACCTTCAAGGCAAAACGCTCGTGCCCGACGCGAGCCTCGCGACGAAACCATCGACACCCCCCTAACCAGAATGGCGCTTGGTTAGTGGCGGGTGTCGAGGATTCTGGGCGGGATTTCTTCCTCTGGGTTTGAACCGGATCGACCCTGCCTTCCCGCTTGGAGCGATCGCAAAACGGCTTGCCTTGAGGTAGGGACGAGGGTCCCTCCTCGTCCGGGGAGGAGCGAAGCGACGGACCGCCGAGGCCCAAGGCCGCCCCGTAGCAAGTAGGTCGATACTGTCGGGACGGATGAGGGCTTCGTTGGTCGCCTTGGGCTCCCTGCGGAGGCGCAGGGACGCACCTCCCTGCCTTCCGTCAATCGGTCGATGGTCATGAGTACGCTCTGGTTCCCGCGGAGAGGACGGGAACCCCGAACCAAGGGAAAAGGTAGGGCAGGGGCGTCCTCGACCCGCCGTCGTGGCAGCAGGCAACTCGAGGCGGTCGCCGGGCGCTCTCTCCGGCGGGTCCGGAGGCCCGCGCCCTACCACGGACGCGAAAGCCTCGACCGCCTACACGAAAAAATCGATTTGGGCTTAACGAAGCGCCACTCTCACTACCCTGCCGCGCCCCGGTGGGTGATGATCGCCAGGCTCTTGGTGGGAGCCGGAACGTTCTCCCGCTGAAAACCGACAAGCCGGGAGCCGTCCATCAGCTGCAGGGTGAAGCCCTCGAGCTGGGTCTTCTTGCCGGGGGCGGTCCACACGATGACCTTGTCGACGGCGGTCGGCGTGCCGAGGTCGATTTCGACCCAGGGGTTTTCGCCGGAGCCAGTCTCGCAGGCGAGATCCTTGACGCTGTCGTTGAGGTTGCCGGAGGTCTTCCCGCCGCCGGACATCGTCACTGTCCCGCCGAGGGCGACATTCTTGCCGCCGCTCATGATCTCGAGTTCGGCGAGCGCGAGGTTTCGGTTTCCCGTGAGTTGCAACCGGACGAGCTGCACGACGGGAGCGGTCTTCGGAAGCTGCACGGCCGTGGGTGCGCCGTCGAGCGAGCGCCCTTCGGCAAGGCCCTTGCGCTGTTCCTTGAGGCGTGCCTCGGAGATGTCGCGGCGCTCCATGGCGAGGCTCTGCGAGGACGAGGCTCCGAGTTTCTCGACCTCGCTGTCGGCGATGGCGACCCACTCGGGCGGGGCGTCCTCCCAGAGCGAATCTTCTCCGAGGACGTCACGGTAGAAATGGAGCAGAGCGTTGAGTTCCTTCTGGCGGAGGGGGTCGTCTTTGATGATCTCGGCGGCTTCGCGGAGGGCGCGGCGGCCGAGGTTGCGGCTGGACCCGGCGTCGAGGGTGAAGACGCGGCAGAACTCGATGTAAGCCTGTCTCGGCTTGTCGTTCATCTTGCTCTTGAAGGCGAGTCCCTTGAGGAGCGCGATTTCAGCGGCCTCGCGGGACGCGGGCGGGGCTGCCTTCAGGGCTTTTTCGGCCTCGGGGAAGAACTGGTCCCACTGCTTGTTGCCGCACAAGGCCCAGGCGACGATGGTCGAGCTGATCTGCTTCTCGGCCGGTGGCAGGAGGCTGTATTCGAAGTCCCGGGAAACGACCCCGACCATGTAGGGATCGACAAGCTCGCGGTAGCAGTCGAGCAACCGACGCTTGGCGAGAGTCGAAAAGTTGCCGGGAGCCGGGTAGAAGTTCTGGGCGGTGCGTGCCTTGGCGATCTTCTCAAAATTCTCGGTGGCCTCCTTGAAATTGCCGTCACTGAAAAGCTTCATGGCGGTCGCCCATTGCTCGGTCGGTGGAAACGTGACCGCGTGGATCTTGCTGTAGGGGGTCGTGATCGAACTGGTCGCCCCCGGGAGCTTCCAGGTCAGGCCGGACTCGCCCGCGCGGACCAGTTCGACCTGGCTGACGCGTCCGTCGGGGAACTCAAGGGTGGTATCGGCCTCGGCTCGCAGTGCGGCTGCCGGGATGACGAGGCTCACCGCGAAGGCGAAGCCGAGGACTGCATTCTGAAAAACGGATTTCATGCGGTTACTGGGCGGGTTCGGGGCGCTTGAACTGACCGGCCTCGAACTGCTTCTTGAGTTCGAAGAACCTGGTTTTGCCGGCCAAGACGCCGGGGTGGTCGCTGTGCCCCATGCTCTTCATCATGTCCTGAAGCACGCGCAGGGCATTGAACTGCTCGCCACGGGCGACCAGGATGTCGGCGGTGCGCAGGTAGGCCTGGGTGGACCAGTCGAAGTGACCCGGGAAGTTGGCGTAGACCGAGACGTACATTTTAAGGGCTTCGGCGGGGTTGCCCTGCGCTTCCATGGCGCGTCCGATCTGGAAGTTCGCTTCGGGCCGGGCGCTGGACCAGTTGGGGTTTTCCAGGTACTTCTCCCACCAGGTGCGGGCGGCGGTGAAATCCTTCATCCGGGTGTAGGACTGGGCGATGCCGAGGGTGCTCTGCTCGCGCAGGCTGGATTCGTCGGTCCGGTTGAGGGCTTCCTCGAAGGCGGCGATCGCCGCATTGTATCCGGCGTTGCCGCCCGCCTTCATCTCGAGCTGCCCGAGGTCGGCGAGAGCGTAATCGACCGAACCTCCTTCGGAGCGGTTGTTGATGATCTCGTCGTAGAAGCGTCTCGCCTTGGCGGGATCATCGACCTCGTCGCGGTTCCACCGGGCCAGTTCGATCAGGCAGTAGTTGGAGAGCTTCTTCTCGTCGAGGTCGAGCTGCATCTCGTAGAACAGCTTGTTGATCTCTTCCTGCAGGCCGGCGCGCTCTGCCGGGGTGACGTTCTCACCCTCCATCTGCTTTCGGTAGGCGCCGACGCGTCCGATGAGGAGCCAGGCGCGGATGCCCTGCGGCGTCGGCTGCACCTCGGAAGGGAATTTCGCCAGGACGGCTCGTTTTTCCTCGGGCGGGTAGTGCTCGCCGAGGAAGTCGAAGTACGAGCCGAACAGCTGCTGCAGCATGGGGTCGAGCGGGTCGGAGGCATTGGCGTTGATGTGGCCTTCCATGTCGACGCGGCCTTCGTCGCGGCGACCGAGTTCCACGAGGGAATCGAGCGCTCCGATGGTGGCATCGATCTTCCAATCGCTGTCCTTGTGGTGGGTGCGGAACTCATCGTAGTAGCCGACCGCCTTGTCGTAGATCTGCTCCTTGGTGCTCGTGGAGATCAGTTGCCGAAGCGCATAGGCATCGATCTCGGGATCGACGCCCCGTTCGGCGGTGAGCTTGCGGGCGTTGACCCAGCAGGCGGCCAGCTCTTTGTAGCTCGCGCTGCCGATCGCCGCGAGGGCGTCGCCTCTGACGTTCCAGGCGGCGGGGACGTCGTCGCTGTCGGGGAAGCGGGAGAACAGCTCATCGGTGTTGGCGATGGTGACGTCGGGTTCGCCGAGGACGAGGTGAGTGAGTGCCGCAAGGTAGAGCGCGCTGGGGCGCATGTCGGAATCGGGGTAGTCGGCCAGGAACTTGTCGAGGATCTCGCCTGCCTCGTCCCACTTGTAGAGCTGCACCTTGGTGGCTCCGGTGAAGAAGCGGACCAGCTCGAGTCGCTGCCCGGCGGGGTGATCCTGCAGGTAGCCGTCGAGCTCGCTCTCGGCCGCTGCGTAGCGGTCGAGCTGGAAGAGCGATGCGCCGGCCACGAAGTCGGGGATGTCGCGGATCGCGGTGCCGCGGGGGACGTCCTCCCGGACGTCGATGGCGGTTTCGTACGCTTCTGCGAAGTCACCCTCGATGTAGACCACTTCGCAGACCATGCGGGAGACGTCGGGCCGGAGTTCGTGGTCGGGAAATTCGTCGAGAAACATCTGCCCGTACTGGAAACTGGTTTTCCACTCACTGAGGTTCACCGCCGAGGACACCGTGTTGTAGAGGACGATGGCCCGCAGCTTGTGACTCTTGAAGTGGTCGGCGACCTCGGAGAAGGCGGCGAGAGCGGGAGCCTGGCTCTGGATCTGGTAGTGGGAGTTGCCGACCCCGATCAACTGGTCGGCAATCTCGCGGTCGAGGGCCGAGATCTGCTTGCGCAGTTCGGCGCGTCGCACGGCGCGGTTTTCCTGCTCGGCGGCGGCCCGGGTCTGGTCGCTGGGAAGCGGCGTGCCATCGACGGCGGCAAGCTGCTCCTCGCGGGTCTGGCGGACCTTGGAGGGCGGGATCATCATGGAGTACCAGCCGAGTGCGCGCATGTAGTCCTCCTTGGTGAGGGCGTCGGAGGCCAGGTAGTTGAAGCTGGGATTGGCATCGTAGCGGGTGCCTTCGTCGAGGTTGCGGATCAGGTTGCCGCTGGTGGCGAGGAAGGCGCGCACCTCGGGCCACTTGGCCTTCTGCGACCAGTCTTCGGCCAGGATCATGAAGACGTAGTAGCGGAGCTGCTCGGGGAACTCGTCGTTGTCGACCATCTTCATGAGAGCGTCGCGGCCATCGCCGAAACGACCGCCGAGAAGCCAGCAATGAGCCATGTTGAGGGCGACGTGCGTGCGGTTGATGCGCGGCTCGCCTTTTCTCGGGTCCTCGGAGAGGGCCTTCTCGTATGTTTCGGAGGCGGGATCGTACTTCTTGAGCTTCTGCAGACAGCCGCCTTTCTGGACCAGTGAGTGGATGCGGAACCGATTCGGGAGCAGCCTGTCGTCATCGCCGGCCTTGGCCTGTCCGACCAGCTTGTTGGTGACCGCGTAGCAGGCGTCGAAGGAACTGATGGCCGTGCTCCAGTTGCCCTGCTTGATCAGAAGCATCCCCTTGAGGTAGTGGAAGTGAGCGAACACGGGTCCGAAGTTCTGGACGCCACTGGCACCGTACTTGGCGATGATGCCGTCGACGGCTCGGATGCCGTCCGCGTAATTGCCATTGACGATGGCGCCGACCGCCCGGTCGTACGCCGTGGCGATGTCCATCGTCGTCGAGTCCTGGCCCTGAGCTGGGGGTGCGGGAGCGAGGACGAGAAGCCCGGCGAAAAGCAGAGCGAGGATCCGGCAAAGTGGCATCATCGTAGACTAGAGTTTGACCTTCTGAATCTTGCCGCTCGACTCGATCTTGGTGAAGGTGCCGCCGGTGCCCTTGGCAAGAATCCTGAAGTCCTTGTCGCCGGAGCTTGAGTCCATCGAGAAGCCATGGAGGACGATGTTCCTGCCCTTCATTTCGGCGGCGTACTTGGACGCATCGATTTGGGTGGAACCGTCCGACATGAGATAGATGGAGTTCGGGGCCGGGTTCATCAGCATGCACATGTCGAGGGCGAGACCCCAGTCGGTGCCGTAGACCTTCCTCACCTCGTTCATGTTCTTGACCGTCTTCCTTACGTTCTCGCCGGTGACGGCGAGCCACTCGGGCTTCTGCATCTGTGACTTGGGGCCGACGAAGGAATAGTCGAAGGCATGGCCATTCTGCTTGAAGTCCCACCTCTTCTCTCCCAGCGACACCGTGGGATTCTCGTTGCCACCACTGACTTTGGAACCGAGGACCCAGGCGGGTCCGGCGAAACAGACGACCTGGTACTGGATGCCGGGCTGAAGGGCCTTGACCGACTTGGCGAACTCCTTCTGCAGGAGGCTGAGCTGGGCGTCGCTCATCGATCCGGAGATGTCGAGGCAGAAGACAAAGCGATTGCCGGCTGCCTTGCGTCCGAAGAAGGTCGCCCCGGATCCCATGCCCGAGCCACCGCTGCCGGCTCCGAAGCCGCTTCCGAGATCGCCTTCACCCAGGCCGATCGGGCTGCGGGTGACCTTGGTGACCTCTGGCACTGCGATCTGCGCCGCGGCGTTGGCGCGAAGCATGCGGGCGAGGGGAGAAGAGGCGGAAGCACTGGTGCTCTTGGCCTGCTTGGCGACGGCGCGCTTCTCGATCTTGGGCTTGTTGACCACGGTGGGCGCAACGACTTCAGCGACGATCTGCGGGTCCTTGCGCATCTTCGAGCCGACCACGAGGCCCCAGATAATCAGGAGAACGACCAGGTGAGCGACAACGGCGACGCCGATGGCGGACCAGAGCTTCCTGCCGTCGTCGGCGGGCGCTGTCTTGGCTTCGGTCCGGAGGTAGCCGAGGTCCTCCTCCGGCTGGCCAGGGTAGGCTGGGTTGGGATCGTGCGGGTTCATGGCTGGTGTGGGAAGTGGCGAGTCGGGGCTGTCTACGGAGTCAGAGAAACGTTGTCGACGCCGGCGGCATAGCAGACGTTGAGGACGTCGACGAAGCGCTGCTGCCTGGCGTCATCGTGGCAGTCGACGACGATCATGGGCTCGGAGCCCGCGATCTGGGCGCTGGCGGCGTAGCGGGTGAGGCGGTCCTTGAGATTGGGCACGCCGATCGGGCCGCCCGCGGGTTCGGCGAGCTCCTTGTTCACCAGGATGGAGCCGTCGCCCTGCACCTCGATGGTCATCATGTCGACCTTGACCGGCTTGCTCTCGACGGTCGAGACGCCGGGAAGGGTCAGACTGATGTCGGCCTCCTCCTTCTGCAGGGTGGTGGTGACGATGAAATAGATGAGCAGGAGGAAAGCGACGTCGATGAGCGCGGAGATGCTCAGTTCCGGTTCTTCCTCGGTGTCGAAGGGGCTGGAGGAGCGTCGCGCCATACTAGTACTGGTAGGTGGAAAAGTATGTCTTGGTGACCCCGCCGCGCGCGGAGGCGGCAATGACGTCCTTCACCTTGCGGTGGTCGGCACGGGCATCGGCGCGGACGTGCAGCCTGACGTCATCGTCTTCCTCCTTGGCCTTGCGCATGACGTTTTCCAGATCGGCGAGCGTGTAGACTTCCCCGAACTCACTCTTGATGGTGCCGTCGTCGTAGACGTTGATGATGACTCGTCCGCTGATCTGATCAGGCAGCTTGCCGGCGCTGGCGATGGGAATCTCGACGTTCTCGTCCTTCTGGTAGGTGATCATGGTCGAGGCGATCATGAAGAAGATCAGAAGCAGGAAGACGAGGTCGATCATGGGCGACATGTCGGCCTTGGCGCCGGTGTCTTCGAACATGCGGGATCGTGCCATGAGGTCTCGGGTCGCGTTGGATCAGTGCAGAGAGGATACCGGCGTTCTAGGCGGGAGGCAGAGGGGGGTCCTCCGGGTTGATCGGCGAGGCCCCGCCCGCAGGAGCACCGGCGCCCCCTGATCCAAGCACGGCGCCGCGGAGCGTGCGGACGCGGATCTGAGCGGATCGCGTGGTCGAGGTGACGAGGTTGTTGAGCCGGTTGCGCAGAAACTGGTAGAGGAAGATGGCGGGGAGGGCGACCGCCAGACCGGTGAAGGTCGTGATGAGGGCCTCGGAGATGTTCGCGGCGAGTTCCTTGGCGTTGTTGCCGTCTCCCAGGCTGGCGAAGGCCTTCATCATGCCGGATACCGTACCCAGCAGTCCCAGCATGGGGGCTGCTTGCGAGATGACCGAAAGCAGGTTGATCAAGAAGGCGCGGCGCTGGTTGTGCTCGACCGAAGCGTCGGCCATGTGATCAAGAATCGCCTCACTCTCGATGGCGGTCGCCTCGCGCTCGTCGATGTACTCGATGCCGCGGGCGATCATCGCCCCGAGGCAGGTTCGGCTTCCGGCGGCACTGTTGAGGGCACCAGCGATATCGGCCTGGCTGAAGCTGTCGTCGAGGGACTGCTCGAGATGTTCCGGATGGAAGTTCTTCCTCGAGAGATCCATGGCGAGGTAGATGCCGAGGGCGACGATCACGACGGAGAGAAACAGCAGCGTGAACATGGCAATGCCACCGTTCATGATCTTCTGACCGAGAGTCATGCCGTCGGCGGAAGCGGGGGCGGCGGCTCCGGCTCCGGGCTCGCCACCACCACCGGCTGGAGCGGCAGGTGCGGCCGGGGCCGGGGACGGGGCGTCATCGCCGGGCAGGCTGAAGTCGTCCTGAGCGAAGGTCGAGGACGAGGTGAAAAGGGCGAAAGTGGCAAGAAGGAGAAGGCTCCCGAGGAGGTGTCGCAACTGCTGCATCCTTTAAAATAAAGAAGTACGGTCCTGCGTGGCAATACTTAATTCGGAAAAGTCTTTCACGCAGTGAAAGGAAGGACCGAGAAAAGAGCAGTGCCTAGGTCGTCACGCCCCGTCATCTCTTGAAATCCCCCGATTCACGAAATCGAGCCTCGGCATCGTACTCAGACCTCCTCCAGGCTCCCGAGGCACTCCTCGAGAGTCGGGTATTTCCACTCGAAGCCCAGCATCCGCGCCTTCGCAGGTTCGACGCGCTGACTCGAGAGAACGAGCTCCGACATCCCGCCGAGGGCCATTTTCACGGCAAAGCCCGGCACGGGAAGGAGCGCCTTTCTGCCCAGCGAGGCGGCGAGGATCCTGGTGAATTCCTCGTTCCGAACGGGGTTGTCGGAGACGACGTTGAGAGCGCCGTCGGCCCTGCTGTCCTGACAGGCGTGAAGCAGAAGCCGGGCGGCGTCGCGGACGTCGATCCAGGACATCCACTGCTGCCCGTCGCCGAGCCGCCCGCCGAGGCCCATGGAGAAGATCCGCTCCATGAGTGGGTAGGCACCACCCGCGCGGCCGAGCACCATGCCGAAGCGGGCGTGCACGACGCGGATTCCATGGGGAACCGCAAGCGAGGCGGCTTCTTCCCAGTCTTCGCAGACTTCGGCGAGAAAGCCTTCGCCCCGGGCGCTCAACTCGTTGACCTCCCGGTTCTCCGTGTCGCCGTAGTAGCCGATGGCCGATGCGCAGACGAGAGTCTTCGGGCCGTTTTCGGCGAGGCTGATCCCCTCGACTAGCTGTCGGGTGGCATCGATGCGGCTCGTTCGGATCGCCTTCTTGCGCGACTTCGTCCAGCGACCGACAATCGATTCGCCGGCCAGGTGCACGAGGGCGTCGAGATTCGAGTAGTCGACCGTGTGCGCGGCATTCCCGTCGTAGGCGCGCATCGAGGTGGTCGGGTTCCGCGAGTAGCGGATGGCCTGATGCTCCTGCGCCAGCGCGAGCGTGGCGATCTCGTTGCCGATGAATCCGGTGGCCCCGGTGATTCCGATTCTCATCGAGGCAAGGAAAGCGTGAATCGGTGACCGTGTCTGCCCTTTTTCATGCTCCCGCTCAAAGAGCCGAAGTGGGCTGGGTCACGGGAAGGTGGCCGAGGCGGGCGCGAAGGAACACGCAGAGCTCGGAGAGCGCGCGCTCCTGCTGCAGGGTGGCCATCGCGTCGCGCGAGTTTCCGATGAGGCAGACGTGAATCTGGGGGTGGCCTTGAGCGGAAAGTGGCGACGGGGCCTGGGTGGACCAGCGCGAACCGATCTCGATGGCGCCGTCGCTGGAGCCGAATCCATTGCCGTTGCCGTTGCCGATGACGAAGTGGAAGGCAAGCTCCTCGCCGAGGAGCGACTGGTGCGTGGCGTCGAGAAGGCGGGCGTCGCCGGAAGAGGTGCCGCTCCAGTGAACGAGGATGCCGTCCCATGAACCGGGCGAGAGATCGGGGCCGGTGATTCGCGAGCGAAGCCGGCGGCTGAGGAACTCCCACGAGTTCATCGAAGCGGGCTCCACGGCTCGCTGGGGAAGGAGGCTGAGCTCGGTGGTGTCGTCCGCACCAGGCAGTTGCAATGAGGCGGGCACAGGCGGTCGCTCGGCCTCCGGAAAAGCAGAGCGATCCGGGAGAACACGCTGCCAGTCGAGGGAATCGAGTTCCAAGAACAGGCCGGCCCCGATCGTGGGAACGGCCTCGGAACTTGCAGCGCGCTTGGCGGTCAGATGGGCCGGATCGCTGAGCTGCCAGCCGAACCAGAGCAGCGAACTGCCGAGAACGAGGTAGCCAAGGTACCGCAGTCCGGGCGCACCAAGCACCTCGCCTCTCCTCTGGAGCAGGCGCACGAGGCACTTGGGAAGCAGTTCAGTAAACCCAAACATTGCGTGAATAGTATTTAGGATGTGTTGACTATCAAGGCTTTTTCTCGATGCAGACAGGTGCGTTTCGCCGATCTGCGGCTAGGTTGTTCCCATGTCCACGTCCGAGGATTCACCCTTGCCCGCCGCTGCTCCCACTCTGGAAGAGCACCTCCACGCCTTGGCCCGCGCCAAAGGCCCGGGGGAGCTGTTTACCGCCCTCGAGGCGGCGGAGGCGTTTCGGCCGGCTCTGGGCGGCGAGTCCCCGGGATCGGAGCGCTGGCGTCAATACGTGCGTCCCGTGCGGTCGGCTGCCATCGGGCTCGCTCGGAAGGGTCGACTCGAAATCGTTCGCAAAGGTCAGGTCATCGATCCGAACAAACCGTTCAAGGGAGTCTACAAGATCCGGCTTAGCGCAGAGAACGAGGGCGGCGACCACGAAAATATGGCTTCGGAGGACTCGTAGTCGGCCAGCATTCCCCTTGCAGCGGGAGGGCTCTTCCCCGACAGACCCCCGCATGGCAACTGAAGCCTTTCTCTTCGATATCGGGAACGTTCTCGTGACCTTCGACTTCCGGGTGGCCGCCGCGGGATACAAGGCTCGCTCCACCTGCAACGGCGATCCCATTGAGTTGATCTCTGATTTGACCGTTCAGCTCGAGGACGGCCGTCTTCCCGGAGCCGAGTTTCTTCCCCTCGCCATGGAGCGCATGGGCTTCGAGGGCACCGCGCAGGAGTTCGTCTCCATCTGGGAAGAGATCTTCGAGCCGAACCAGCCGGTCTGGGATCTGGTCGAGCAGCTTCAGGACCGCTGGCCCCTGCACATTCTCAGCAACACTAGCGACATTCACCACCAGAGTCTGTTTCGCGATTTCGCGATTTTTTCGCGCTTCGACTCAGGCGTCTATTCCTACGCGGCGGGCCTCGCAAAGCCGGACCCGGCGATCTATGCACACACGGCGGAGGTGCTGGGCATCGATCCAGCGACGACCTTCTACGTCGACGATCTCGTGGAAAACTACGAAGCGGGCAAGGCGGCTGGTTTCGACGCCTTCCACTACCATCCGGATCGACACGAGGAGCTCCTCTCGACGCTCCGCGAGCGCGGGGTGCTCCACGGCTAGGGTCAAAGGTTCTGTCTATTCGACGACGAACCAGGGGTTGAGGAGGTTTTCCTTGTTGTAGAGGAGTGGTTCGCGGGTTTTCCAGTCGAGCACTCGGCGTCCGGCACCTTCCGCGACCGCGTGGGCGGCGGCGGTGTCCCATTCCATCGTGGGTCCCAGACGGGGGTAGATGTCGGCGCTGCCGTCGGCGACGAGGCAGAGTTTGAGGGAGCTCCCGGCAGCCTGAAAGGCGACGGATTTGCCCTGAGCCTCGAGTTCGGCGACAAAATCGGTGACCTCCTGGCTCATGTGGGAGCGACTCGCGACCACGGTAATGGAATCGCGCTCGGAGTAGTGGGGCGCGCCCGCGAGTAGGACGGGTTCGGCGGTTCCCTCCTGCCGGTAGCTTTGGCCGCCGGGGGCGCGGAAATAGAGGACGTCGTCCACGGGGCGGTAGACGACCCCGGCGACGGGTTTTCCTTGTGAGATCAGGGCGATATTGACCGTGAACTCGCCGTTGCGCTTGATGAATTCCTTGGTGCCGTCGAGGGGGTCGACGAGCCAGAAATCGGTCCAGTGCTTGCGGTCTTCGTAGGGTATTTCGGCACTTTCCTCGGAGAGTACGGGGATGTCGGGGAACTCCATGTCGAGGCGCTCCACGATGACGTCGTGGGCCCTCCGGTCGGCCTCCGTTAGGGGAGAGGAATCGGCCTTGGTTTCCACGCCGAGGTCATTTTGCGCGTAGACTTGAAGAATTTCATCGCCAGCGGCCTTTGCCGTGGCTAAGATAAGAGGGAACAGCGCTTCTTCCATGGAAGCGCGCCCATAGCCCTGACCGCGGCCCTCCGCAATGGCTGAATCTACCTCATCACGCATCCTCGCCGCCACCGCTGAAGCTCTTCAAGCGATTGGTCGTCTTCGTTTTCTTCCGCCCGTGACCCACGTGTACAATCCGCTGGTTCACGCCACCGAAGTGCACACCGCTTACGTGGAGAAATTTGCCAAGGGCCCTCGCCCGATCCTGTTTCTCGGCATGAATCCCGGTCCCTATGGGATGGCTCAAACCGGCGTTCCCTTCGGGGAGGTGACCGCGGTGAAGGAATATCTCAAGCTGGAGGGGGAAGTGAAACGCCCGCCCAACGAGCATCCGAAGCGTCCCATCGACGGTCTCGACTGCAAGCGGTCGGAGGTCAGCGGCAAGCGTCTCTGGGGTCTGATCGAGGATCGCTACCCCGATGCGGAGGATTTTTTCAAGGAGCACTACGTGCATAACTACTGCCCGCTCGTCTTCATGGAGTCGGAGGGCAAAAACCGGACTCCCGACAAGTTGCCGGCCGAAGAGCGCGCCGAACTCGAGCAGGTCTGTGACCAGTTTCTGCTCAACCACGTCCGCATCCTCAAGCCCAAGTGGGTCGTAGCGGTCGGCGTCTTTGCCGAGGCGCAGGTCGAGCGCGTGCTGGAAGGCAATCCGCGCCTGACGACCAAGGTGGCGAGGATTCTCCACCCGAGCCCAGCAAGCCCTGCGGCCAACAAGAACTGGGCGGAGACCGCCGAGGCCGAGCTGATCGAGCAGAAGGTCTGGAAAAAGGGCAGGGCGCGCAAGAAGCCGGCGGCCAAGACCACGAAGAAGGCGGCGGCGAAGAAAGTGGCCAAGAAGTAGTCCGCCGAAGCTGGCCAGCCGCTTCTCCCATCGTCCCGACGGTGCGGGACTCGTCCATGTGTCAAGCCGGTGCTCGAAAGCTGAGCGGGGAGTCGTCCAACTCGGGGCAGACCCCATGACTTTGGGTTGAAGGCTGACTTTCCATCGACGAAATTGGCATCAGTCGCCATCCATCAAGTCTGGTCTGGTCTGGTCTGGGCGGGCATGCTGATTCGCTCTCCCATGAAATTTCCTCTTTCTCTTCTTCTCTTCCTGCTGCTCCCCCCGGCTCTGATGGCGGAACCGGTGAAGGGGAGTCGTCCCAACGTGGTCCTGGTGATCACCGATGATCAGGGGATGGGCGATCTCTCCTGCATGGGCAACGAAGTGCTCCGCACGCCGAACCTGGACCGTTTCCACGCGAAGGCGCTCCGTTTCACCGACTTTCAGGTGAGCCCGACCTGTGCGCCGACCCGGGCGGCGATCATGAGCGGGCGTCCGCCTTTCAAGGTGGGCGTGACGCACACGATCAAGCAGCGCGAGCGAATGGCGCCGGACGTCTTCACGCTGCCGCAGGCCCTGAAGAGCGCGGGCTACGCGACCGGGCTGTTCGGCAAGTGGCACCTCGGCGACGAGGAGGAGTATCTGCCCCACAATCGCGGCTTTGACGAAGTGCTGATGCACGGCGCGGGCGGGATCGGGCAGGTCGGTCTCGGCGATTTCCCTCCCAACAGGGAGAACGTCTACTTTGACAACGTGCTCCTGCACAACGGCAAGATCGTGCAGACCGAAGGCTACTGCACCGACCTCTTTTTCCACGCGGGTCTCGCTTGGATTCGAGAACAGGAGAAGACGGAGGATCCCTATTTTGCCTACATCTCGTTGAATGCGCCGCACGCTCCTCTGGTCGCACCGAAGTCGTACACCCAGCGCTTCCGTGATCTTGGCTACGACAAGGGCACGGCGGGTCGCTACGGGATGATCGAGAACATCGACGACAATTTCGGGCGGCTCATGGAGAAGCTCGAGGAATGGGGGTCGCTCGACGACACCCTGGTGATCTTCATGACCGACAACGGCGGAACCCATCTGAGCGGAAAGCTGAACGGGGAAAAGGTGAAGCACTTCAACGCCCACCTGAAGGGCGGAAAGAACTCACCCAACGAAGGGGGCAGCCATGTCCCGGCCTTCTGGCAGTGGCGGGGTCATCTCCAGGAGGGCGTCGACGTCGATGGGCTCACCGCTCATCTCGATCTCTACCCGACCTTTTGTGAACTGGCGGGGGTTGCGCTTCCGGACGGGGTTCAGGAGTTGGACGGGCGCTCGCTGCTACCGTTGCTCGAGGATCCCGAGGCCGAGTGGGCCGATCGCGAGCTCTTCTTCCATTGCGGCCGTTGGAACGAGGGCGAGCGGGATGCTGCGATTCACGAGAAATGTGCGGTGCGCACCGAAGAGTGGCGCCTGGTGAACGACACGGAGCTGTATCGGGTGATCGATGATCCCTCGGAAACGAAAGACGTCGCCGCCGATCACCCGGAGGTGGTGGCGAAGCTGCGCAAGTCGTACCAGCAATGGTGGGACTCGACCTTGCCGCTGATGGTGAACGAGGGTCTGCCAAGAGTGGCGCCGGAAGATCAGCCCTTCGCGCTGAGGTATGAGAAAGATCTCGCCGAGAAGGGGATCCCCGACTGGGCGCCGGAGCCCTTGGATTGAATGGGGAGCTCAGCGCTGGATCTTTCGGCCGGCCATGATCTGCCTTTCCAGCTCGTACACCTCGTTCGCTTTTTCGAAAGCTTCGTCGCTGTCGAATTCGTGTCGTACCGACATGTGCCCGGGCGGTGGCGATCCATTCGAGAACGGCTTGGGCCTGGTCCTCGGGGAGCGGCTTCCTGCCCTCGGGGGGCATCGTTTTCCACGCGATCTGGTTGGCGACCTTCCACCAGAGTCGCAGATCGAACTGGGCGGGGTCGTCGATCCAGAGCTGCTCGAGATCGACGTCGCCTTTGGCTTTCTCGGCGTCGTGGCAGCCGAGCAAGAGGACGATGACCCTCGGAAGCAGGGAAAGGCAGCGGGTGGGCATGGCGCGCCGAGAGTGCGTCCGAGGGAGCCTCTTTCTTTCGCGGCGACGGAAATTGCCGGCTCTGGCTTGGGCTCTTTTGCTGCCCCATTTCTTTTGAGAGATGGCAATTTTGCTCCCGCGCGCTAGGATGCATCACCATGAAGGGAAGATCCCCCCAACTTCTGGCCATTCTCGCTTGCGTACTCCTGGGATGCTCGGGCGGCGGGTTGCCGGCGCAGGAAACCCCGCTGTCTCCGGACCGGATTCTTTCTGGCGCCGAGGTGCTGGAAGTGCCGACGGTCCCGGCGGACGCCCCCGAGGATTCCGACCAAATCGCTGCCGACGAGGCCGCCAAACTCCGCGATCACGCTCTCCTCCACCGGGAGTCGGCCGCTCTGGCCCGCGAGAACGATCTGCTCCGTCGGGAGAAGGCGATCGAGAGCCGGGAAGCGGCCGTCGCCGCCCGCGAGGCCGTGGTGACCCGTCGTGAAAAAGCGGCCGGATACTGGGAGGACGTCCCCGAAGTGGAGAGACCCGAGTGGCCTGCTCCGAGTATTGTCGGCAAGATTGGTCTGGTGATGGATGCCGCCACTGGGGCGGTGCTCCACGAGAAAGGCGCGGACGTCGAGACCGCGGTCGCCAGCACCCAAAAGCTGCTGACCGCGCTGCTTGTGATTGAGAAGGGCGGCCTCGACGAGGAGTTCGAGATCCTCCGCGAGGACACCTTGGTGGAGCCCACCATCATCGGCGTGAAGGCGGGTCAGCGCTACACCCGGCGTGCCTTGGTCGAGGCACTCCTGATCCGCAGCGGAAACGACATCGCCCGAGCCTTGGCTCGCGATCACAGCGGAAGCGTCGAGGCCTTCGCGGAAGCAATGACGGCCCGAGCGAAGGCGCTGGGGATGGAGTCGTCGGTCTTCAAGAATCCGCATGGCCTCACCCAGACGGGGCAGTATTCCACCGCCAGCGACATGGCGATCCTCGCGAGAGAAGCGATGAAGCACGATTTCGTCAGGGAATGCGTCCGCACCAAGTCAAAGACCTTTCGCTTCAGCGACGGCACCACCCGCACCCTCTCGAACACCAACAAGCTTCTGGCTTCGATGCCCACCTGCATCGGCATGAAGACCGGCTACACCCGTGCGAGTGGCAACTGCCTCATCTCCATCGGCAAAAAAGATGATCGCGAGGTCATCGTCGTGGTGCTTCAGAGCAGCGGATCGTGGATCTGGAAGGACTCCAAGGTGCTCCTCGACTGGGGGCTTGGGACGGGCTCGAACTAGCACCATTCGCGCTAGGGGCCATGGCGCTTGTTCAAGGGCTACCCTCGTTCGACGTTGGGAGTTCCTGCCACCGAGGGGGCATCTAAAGAGACGCCGATGACCGTGCCGCCTGAGGTGGAGCGTGACGTCCCGGCGCGCTGGCGATGCCGGAGAGCGGGGGGACGGGCTTCGCCCGCAACTCGCCGGGGACGTCGAGTTCCACCTTGGATCGAAACGCTCGAGCCCGAAGAGGAATTCGAGACGAAACCATCGACACCCCCGCTAACCAAATGCCAATGGCGCTAGGGGGTCAGGCTCGGGTATTCCAGATGAGCGGCGAGTACTTCCGGCGTGGCTACGCACAAGGCGCCGCAGCGGTGGCTTGCGGAAAGATCGCCTCCCCTGCTAGCATCCGGTCGATGAACTATCGTCGTCCGGTCCTCCTGCACAACCTCGGCGTGAGTGTCGCGGGCCTGCGGGTGCATCGGGCGCGCCTTCATCGGGAGGCGCCTGAAGAGAAGATGGAGGCGCACCATCACGACCACGATCAATTCTTTCTGGTGCTCAAAGGTCGTCTTCGCATCGCGATCGGCGACAAGGAACACCACGGTCATGCCGGCTCGGTGATGCTCGTCCCTGCCGAGACCACGCATGAGATCAGGATCGCCTACGGGGAGGACCCTCCGTTTTGTCTGGTCGTCGATTTGCGCCTGCTCACCGACCAGGAGCGGGTCGATTTTCAGGCGCAGCTGGGTCTCCCCGACCTGCGCGCGTGCCGGACCCTGCTCGAACGGCTTCTCGAGCTCGAGGAACCCGAGCGTGCCGAGAACCGCCTTCTCGCGGGTTCGGTGCTTCTGGGCGTTCTGGACGTCCCGCTTCGCGCTCTCGGCTGGATCCGCGAGGTGCGAGCCAAGGTCGGTCGGTCTGCAGCGCGGATCACCACCAAGAGCGTGGAGCGCTTCCTGGAAAAGGACGACCTCAACGCGTCGGTCTCGCCCAGCGAGATCGCCAGGCGTCTCGGGTACGACCTTCGGCAGATCAACCGCATCCTCAAGAAGGAGTGCCAGCTCTCGCTGGGACAAGTGCGGGCGCGCTATCGGCTGCGCCGTTCCCAGCAGCTTCTTCGGATGGGCAAGCGAGTCGCGGATGCAGGAGCTGCGGTTGGTTTCGAGGACTCGAACTACTTCACCCGGTGGTTCCGGCGGCAGACGGGAATGACTCCAAGACAGTGGGACAGGAGCGGGCGCCCTCCCGAGGCTCTTCTCAGCCGATGAATCGACTGGTCGAGATGTCGAGGCGCCGGGATGATTCAACTCGCCGCCGTTGTTCGAGGTCAGCGCGAGGCAGCGGTCGAGGGCTGGTATGTACTCAGTCCGTTGGGCGGTGAGATTGACTGCGCTCCCTCGAACGGCAGTGATCCAGAAAACTGCGTTAAATCGCACCATGCGGCCTAGCATGTAAGTGCGCGCCGTTGACGCGAGCCCTCGTGCCGTCGAACGGGAGCGATTCCAACGCCGAGCACATCCCGCATCTGGAGCCCTGAATTCCCGCTCCGCCCCGATCGCAGCCCTATTTTCTATGGCTGGGTGGTCGTCGCGATCGCCACGATTGGGATCTGCTTCTCGATCCCCGGGCAGACGATGGGCTTCTCCGTCTTCACCGATATCCTCATCGAGAAGCTTGGCCTGAGCCGCGTGCAGCTGAGCACCGCCTACTGCATCGGGACGGTCGTGAGCGGCTTCACGCTCCCCAGACTGGGGCAGCTTTTCGATCTGCTCGGGGCGCGGCGGATGACCGTCTACTCCGCGCTCGCGACTGGCTTCATCCTCTTCTACCTGAGCCAGTCGGTGCGTCTGGCCGACTGGCTCGGCGGCCTGCTCCCGGTCGCCCGCACCGGGATCGCCTTCGTCATCATCACCCTTGGCTTCTACCTGATCCGCGCCTCCGCCCAGGGCGTGCTCACCATGACCTGCCGGAATGCGGTCGGGAAATGGTTCGACTACCACCGGGGCAACGCACTTGCGGTCAGCGGGGTCTTCACCGCCTTCGCGTTCTCGCTCGCTCCGAGTGGCCTCGGCTTTCTCATCGACCGCCTCGGGTACGACGGTGCCTGGGGCGCGCTCGGGATCACCACGATCGTGGTCATGGGTGGCCTCGGCTGGTTCTTCATGCGCGACAATCCCGAGGAATCCGGACTCGTCATGGATGGCCCGACCCGTGCGGGGAAGCCTCGGAGGGAGGGTCATGCCGACTCGATCACTCACCGGGAATGGTCCCGCTCGGAGGCGCTCCAGACGCTTCCGTTCTGGGCCTTTAATCTCGGCTTCTCGTTCTGGTCGCTGTTCGGCACCGCGATGACTTTCCATATTCTCTCGATTGCGAGTGAGGTCGGAAGAACCCGCACCGAGATCCTGGCCTGCTTCTTTCCGATGGCCGTCCTCAGCGTCGTGGCGAACGTGGTCTGCGGCTGGCTGAGCCCAAGGACCAAGCTCCGCCACCTCCTCGTCGTCATGAACGCCGCCGCCCTGATCGGGGTGTTGGGCTCCGTCTATCTGGGCGGAACCCTCGGGCTGTGGTCGTGGATCGTCGGCAGCGGAATCACCGGCGGCTGCTTCTCGGCCCTGTCCGGGATCGTGTGGCCACGCTTCTTCGGACGCCGGCACCTCGGTTCGATCTCCGGATTCGGCATGTCGAGCATGGTCATCGCCAGCGGGATCGGCCCGCTTCTGTTCAGCTTGTCGCTCAATCTCACGGGCAGCTACGTCCCCATTCTCTGGGCCAGCGCGGTTGTGCCTCTTGCGCTTCTGGTGATCAGTTTTCGGGCCGACAATCCACAGCGAGCCTGACAGCGCTCAGAGCGCCAAACCCGCAATCTCGCGGCAATCGGCCGAGGCTGACTACTGAAAGATCCCGAGCTCCTCTTGCTTGTCGATGACCGCCTCGCGACGAGTTTCATGGGGTTGCCAGGGAGACTGCAGTTCGGTGCCTTGATAGATCGTCTGGCCTTTGGAATCCTTGATCGTCCGCTCGACGACACATCCCGAGAAGGCGAACGTTGCCGTCAAAACGATGAGACAAGTCTTCATGCCCGAACCTAGAACACAGCGTTCCTTTCGACAAGCGCATCCCATGAGCGATGGAAAGTCCATCGTATGGGGCGCACCTTCACCCTTGGCTGCGTCGCGAAACTTCGCGCCTCCCGCCGATTTACTTCCTGCTTGAAGGTAGGGACGAGGGTCCCTCCTCGTCCGGGGAGGACCGAAGCGACGGACCGCCTCCCCACAAGATCGGAGGCACTTCTCACCTAAAAACGCTCTAGCGTTCCCAGAGGGAGGCGAAGCAGCCTGCGTCCGTCAGCTCATTGGGGACACCGATTTTCCACGAGAGGGGGGGACCGGCGTCCCGCCGGTCGGCAGAGCCTTCGCTGACCGGCGAGACGCCTGTCCCCCCCTTCCCCTTTCTCGGGCGGAGACGCCTGGCGCCTGCCCATGAAATCGTCTAGCGCTTGGGCCGGATCGTGATGCGCTTGAGGCGGTCGCGGCCGCCGGGGCTCCAGCTTTCGAGATGAGGGTCCTCGGCAAAGGCGTTGTGCACCAGTCTCCGGTCGTAGGAGTTCATCGGACGCAGCGTGATCGGTTGGCCGCCATTGCGGACGGCCTCGGCCATCGTCTGAATCTGCTCGATCATCTCCGATTCCTGCTGGACGCGGTAGAAATGGATGTCGAGACGAACGCGCCCCGCATCAGGGTGCCGGATATTCAGAAATCGGTTCAGCAAATACTGCAGGTCGTCGAGGGTCCGGCCATTGTCGCCGATGAGCTTGTCGGTCTCGCCTCCGGCCACCTGAAATCCGACGCCGTCGACGGTGGGATCATCGTCAATGGTCGGCATGAAACCGAGATAGCCGAGCATGGTGTCGAGAATCTCGCGAGCCTGTTCACGCGTTGAGCTGTCTTCCATGGGCAAACCCTAGAGCGTGATTCAAAGACCAGCGAGGCGTAAAAATAATTATTGGGGTGGATCGAGAGCCTTTCCTTTGGCTGCCAGGCCCTGCCGTTGCTTCCGGGTGACCTCCTTGATGCGGGCCCGCTCGATTCTGCGCCACCCTCGGCATCGGATGGCGGTCGTTTCGTACGCGCCTCCCTGCTCCTCGTACCAGCACTTCTCCTGTAGCAATTTTCGCTTCTGCTGTTGCTGGCCATGCTGGTCAGTCTGACACATTGCGGTTCCAGATGCCGTGCACTTTTCAGGCGGCAGCCTGCCTTCCCGAAGCTGCTCCGCTGGCCCTTGGACATTATCGCTCGCGAAAGCGGGTAAAGCCGTCGAGGGCTCTCCCCCGCCGAATGGCGGCTATTTTCATGAGTGAATCATCATCAGGATCGCGTCGAGGCCCCTCCCGACGCCGGCGCGGCTCTCGATCCCGGCGAGGTTCTCGGGGTGAGAGACCGTCGAAAGAAGGCTTTTCAGAATCCGGCGGAGCGGGTCGTGAACGAGGCAAGCCCAAGCGGCCCCTCGAGGATTTCGAACCCGTCGAGGCCTTTCAGGGCGGCAACGTCTTCGGTCTCCTTCTTCCTGCGATCGGCCAGGCCGTGGCGGATGCGGGCTACCTGAATCCCACGCCGGTTCAGGAACAATGCATCCCCCCACTGCTCGAGGGCCGCGACATTCTCGGCAGCGCCCAGACGGGAACGGGAAAGACCGCCGCGTTCACGCTGCCTCTGCTCCAGTACCTCGCCCTCAATCCCGGCAGCTACGAACGCAACTGCCCCCGGGTGCTGATTCTCGCGCCCACCCGCGAACTCGCCGCCCAGATTGATGAATCCATCAAGGAATACGGGACGCACCTTTCGATCCGGAGCACCGTCATCTTCGGCGGAGTCTCGCAGCGCCCGCAAGAGCAGCGGATGAGCCAGGGCGTCGACTTTCTGGTCGCTACGCCGGGCCGACTGCTTGATCTCATGCAGCAGGGCTACGTCGATCTGAGCCGGGTCGAGGCCTTCGTTCTCGACGAGGCCGACCGCATGCTCGACATGGGCTTCGTGCGCGACGTCCGCAAGATCATCGAGGACGTCCCCGAGGAGCGGCACTCGCTGTTCTTTTCGGCGACGATGTCGCCGACCATCATCTCTCTGGCGAACACGATGCTGAAGGATCCGGTGAGGATCACGATCGAGCCGGAGACGCCGACCGTGGAGAAGATCCAGCAATCGCTGCGGTTCGTCGATGCGACCGACAAGGATGCGCTTCTGGTGGATCTGATGAGCGACCCGGCCATGAACAAGGTGATCATCTTCACCCAGATGAAGCACATGGCGAACAAGGTCGTCGAGAAGCTGGGCAACGCCGGCATCGTCGCGGCCGCGATTCATGGCAACAAGAGTCAGGGCGCGCGCACGAACGCGCTCGAGGGATTTCGTGCGGGTCGAGTGCGGGCGCTGGTCGCCACCGACATCGCCGCCCGCGGGATCGACGTCGATGGCGTTACCCACGTCGTGAACTACCACATGCCGGTCGAGCCGGAGACCTACGTCCACCGCATCGGCCGCACGGCGCGAGCGGGTACCGATGGCATCGCGATTACGTTCTGCGAGGCGCGGGAGCGGCAGCAGCTCAACGACGTCGAGCGGTTGATCCGCAAGCAGATCCCCGTTGTGGAAGATCACCCATGGCACTCTCCCAGGGCGCGTGACGCCCGGGGTGCCGACGCCAAGCCGCTGCCGAAGGGTGGTGGTCGAGGCCGGGGTGGTGGCGGTGGACGTGGAGGCCGCGGTGGTCAAGGTGGCGGCCGAGGTCGCTCGCAGCGTTCGCGGCGGTAGGCCGGGGCACCTGGCTAGGAACCCCCAAGGAGCGTCCCATTTTAGTGGTCTGCTCTTATTAGAAAAGTCGGGTGCCGATCCATCCACCCGAAACGGCCTGCCTTGGGGTAGGGACGAGGGTCCCTCCTCGTCCGGGGAGGAGCGAAGCGACGGACCGCCGACCGACCAGGCAACCGCAGTCGCAACGGTCGCTTTGGGCTCCCTGCGGAGGCGCAGGGACGCACCTCCCTACCTTTTGTCACTAAGTCGAAAACCCATAACCCCAAGTTACCTGAAACAGACCACTAGCTCAGGCAACGCCC
>ENA-ORXT01001128-ORXT01001128.1-marine-metagenome-genome-assembly--contig:-NODE-1128-length-37260-cov-58.346018_pt1 | contig 37260 bp, 17 predicted proteins | sample MGYA00237868_ERZ511482 | MGnify/ENA metagenome assembly ERZ511482 | reverse complement strand
ACGTTCCCCTTCGGGATCGTTCGTTTATACCGAATGGAAAAAAGCTCAAGGTCGGAGGGGTTCGTTTAAAGCAAGAATTATTTCGTTCATCAATTAAAGTTTAGAAAGAATACTAATTTGAAAACATCATAACTTTTAATAACCATATTTTTAGCGCTTATTAATAGTTTAAATTTTAAATAAAAAGCCAATTAAACTACTTCCATTTTGTAGTACTATTTTTAATGTTAAATAACTGATAATCAACATTTTATTTTTTAATGATGTAGTTTTCCTATTTTTAATCTAGCTGCACAAAGTTGTAAAGTCGAGCTAAGGATCCATAATGTAAAAAATTTTATTTAAAAACAAACAAATCACATAAGATGTCCAAAAAATTATTTCAGCCCTTTACCCTTGGAGATATTGAATTAAAAAACCGCGTCGTCATGGCCCCTCTTACCCGTAGCCGTGCGATCAACAATGTTCCAAATGATTTAATGAAAACTTATTATAGCAACCGCGCCGGAGCCGGACTGATCATCACCGAAGGTACATCCCCTTCTCCCAACGGATTGGGTTATCCCCGGATTCCGGGCATGTTTAGTAGTGAGCAGATGGACGGCTGGAAAATGATTACCGATGCGGTCCACGAAAAGGATGGAAGAATATTTATCCAGCTAATGCACACCGGAAGAATCGGTCACCCGCTAAACCTGATCGACGGAGCGGAGATCTTAGCGCCTTCCGCCATCCAGGCCGACGGAAAAATGTATACCGATCAGGAGGGAGAACAGCCACACCCAACGCCCCGTGCGATGACCAAACAAGATATTGAGGAAGCCATCAACGAACACGTCAGCTCGGCTCAAAAAGCCATTTTTAATTCAGGCTTCGATGGTGTTGAAATCCACGCAGCAAACGGTTATTTACTAAACCAGTTTATCAATCCCGACTCCAATCAGCGGACGGATGAATACGGTGGCAGCATCGAAAATCGGGTACGTTTTGTGCTCGAAGTAGCCCGTGCCATGGTAGCGGAAATAGGCGCAGACAAAGTTGGAATTCGGGTATCTCCTTACGTCGTAATGAACGACCTTTCAGTTTATGACGAGATTGCAGCAACTTATAAGTATTTAGCTTCCGAACTCAAAAAAATTGGCCTCGTATATATACATATCGTCGACCACGAAAGCATGGGCGCCCACGAGGTACCAGACTCCGTTAAACAAACTATTCGCGAAAGCTTTGGTGGCAATATTATTCTTAGTGGTGGCTACAATGCGGAACGTGCAGAGAAAGATCTTCAGGCTGACAAGGGCGAACTCGTTGCTTTCGGTCGTGCCTTTATCGCAAATCCTGACCTGGTGAAACGAATGAAAACCGGAACTGAATTAAATGAACCGAATCAAGATACTTTTTATACGCCAGGCGCCGAGGGGTATACAGATTATCCGACGCTGGAGGAGGCGAAAGGGTAGAATAATAATCGAAAAATACTGATAATTATAATCGTAGACTAGTCATTTCTTGCCTCTACGATTGAAAACGGTTTTACCGTTTCACAATGGCGTCCTTTGCGTATTTTTGCAAAGGACGCTATTTTTATTTCTAAGGGTCAATAAAATATTACATGATCAATATTACTTTTTTTATAAAGACCCTGGTGATTATCACTATCTCAATACCAGTATTACTGGGTGCACAAACGGATTCTATCCCTACTCCACTCCAGTTAGAAACCATTCAGATTCGAGCGCTTAAAATAAAAAAACCGTGGCTCCGTACCGCTACTTCCGTCTATCAACTGTCTCCTGATTTTAAAGATCAAATTCCCCAAAATAGTCTTCAGGAATTTCTGGCAGATAGCCCGGGGGTCTTTTCTTTGAATGCCAATAACCAGGTCCAGGATCTTCGAATTTCTATCCGTGGCTTTGGCTCGCGGGCGGCGTTCGGCGTACGGGGTGTTAAAATAATTGTGGATGGAATTCCTGAAACGACGGCAGACGGTCAAGGCCAACTGGATAATCTGAATTTGCCCATCATTGAAAATATTGAGGTCCTGCCGGGTGGGGCTTCCGCGTTGTACGGAAATGCTTCCGGTGGGGTGATCAATATTTCTACGACGAATGAGGATGTTTTTCAAGATAGAAATAAATATACAAAAGCAAACATTGGATGGCAATCTTTTAAGGGACAACAGTATCAGTATACGACCGGAAGAAAGTTTGATAAAACCAGTTTTATTTTTCACATGGATCACCAGCGTGGAGACGGATATCGGGATTACGCGAATTTTGAATCTACTAAATTTAACTTGCGCCTGGTTCAGGAAATCAAGCAAAATAGTAAACTTGAATTATTACTAAACTATATGCATAGTCCGACTGCTTCTGATCCAGGCGGTGTTAACTTAATGAGTTTTAATGAAACTCCCCGCGCCGCGCGAGATCGAAATGTGGAATTTTTAGCTGGAGAAGCGATCAGTCAATTTAAAGGTGCTTTGCGATATCAAACAAAGGTAGCAAAGCGCCTGGACTTTACCACCTATGCTTTCTACTCAAAGCGAGACTTTACGGGACGACTGCCTTTTACAAATAGTGGAATTGTCAAACTGGACAGAAACTTCTTCGGTAGTGGCAGTAGTTTGAGTGGTGAAAAAAAAACTACGTTGTTTAAATGGACATGGCAAGTGGGTTACGAATTGCTCGCACAGCGCGACGACCGTAGACGTTTTGATAATAATATCGCAATTGGAGACCTTGATCTTTCCCAAAAAGAGCAGTTTAGTAACGCTGGATTATACTGGACCAATGACTTTTCCTGGAAGAAATGGACCATCAATTCATCCGTTCGTTATGATTTGAATCGTATTGCATCTTTGGATAATTTCTTAGACAATGGCAATGACTCGGGTCGGCTTGCTTTGAATAATTTTAATTACTCCATTGGTGTAGCCTATCCCATCAAACCATCCAGTTTTATTTTTGGTAATCTCTCTACCAGTTTTGAAACACCCACACTTAACGAGCTTTCCAATAATCCCGACGGTAGTGGATTTAATCCAACCCTTAACGCCCAAACGGCTAACCATTACGAACTGGGAATTAAAGGTTTAACCAATAAAAGCGATCGCTACCAACTATCTTTTTTTCTGATCAACACCGAGGAAGAACTGATCCCTTTCGAACTGGCGTCAAGTCCGGGCCGGCTCTTTTACCGCAACGTTGGCAGTACGCAAAGGCGAGGAATTGAGTTATTATTACAAGGTAATTTTAACAATTTTTTGAGTGGTTCCACCAATTGGTCGTGGCAGGATTTTACCTTTACTGATTATGAACTGGACGGCAATAATTTAGCGAAAAACAAGCTACCTGGCTTACCTGATTTTCAGGGTAATATTCGTTTAGGGATTCAATTGGGCAAAAGGTTTCACTTGAATCTGCAGCAACAAATTTGGGGAAGAATTTATACCAATGATGCGAACGATGAGTTTCAAAAGGCAAAAACGGTCACCCACCTTTCGTTGAAATTAAAACTGGAGCAAAGAATTTTGACCTTACTTCCCTATTTCGGCGTCAATAATATTTTTCAAACCAAATATGCGGATAATATTCGGATCAACGCATTCGGTGGAAGGTATTATGAGGCGGCTCCGCGAGTACTTTTATTTGGTGGTATGCGGGTGCAATTTTAGGCTAAAAAAGCGTTGCTGTGTATTTATTTCATGGTGTTTAATAAAGTAATTTAAAATTCATGAATAAATATACTATTTGTAAATAATTGTTAATCAGTTTATTGGTTAATCAGTAGTCGGTCAAATATTAGGTAATCCTGATGTAGGAGCGCAACCAAGATGGTTACGTTCGCATTACATATCATGTGACTGATCCACCGATTAACTAATCAACAGCGTAGTGCCGAAGGCACTACGCTAATCTGTTAACTCAGTCTTCTATCTCTAATATAAATAATTAATTCCCTGAGCACTAGACAAGGTTACTGCTTTATAATTTTAAACAAAGGGTCATTGCCTTCTATATCCAAACGCAGGAAGTAAATTCCAGCAGGATAAATATGTACCGACATGATCCCTAAGTGTTCTTCATTATATCGAGTCAACTGACCACGCTCAATTACCTTTCCAGTCATATCGATGATTTCCGTTGGGATAATTAATTCATCACTAAAACCAATCGCGGTAATTTGTACCAGACCAGTGGTTGGGTTTGGATTCATTTCTATGCGTTGCCCATAAACAGTTGTTCGAACATCTACTGTCAATCCAATTGTTACCTGCTCGATAGCCAAACATTCCTGCGCATCCAAAACGGCTACGTTATAATCACCATCTGGAAGATTTTCAAATACCGGACTGTCCTGATAAGTATTTCCTCCATCAATACTATATTGTAAAGGCGTAAATGGAGAATCGGCCGTAATCGTAATACTTCCGTCTCCGACTCCACCTGCACTGGCATCTACTACAGACGCGGTAAAACTCAAAGTACAAGTATTAATGGTTACCGTTAATTCTACCAAACAATTCTGTTCATCCCGGATCACCACCTGGTAATCTCCACCGGATAATCCGTTAAAGAAAGGCGTCGTTCCAAAGGTTACCCCACCATCAATACTGAATTCTACCACCCCAACGCCACTGGTCGAATTGATAAATAAAGAACCGTTACCAGCACCTGGTGCCGTTTCTTTGTTTGTACCTACTTCCGCAGCTAGAGAACAAGCAAATGGTAAACAGAAGTTGTCCGTGTTGATATTACCAAAAGCATCTCCTCTTGATAAAATAAAACCATCATCCGTTCGTAATTCATAAAAACCGATACCATATCCACAACAAAGACCATCACCTTGCGCATCAAAAAAGTTGATAGTAAAACATCCTTCTGGCATACATAAGGATTCACTGATCGTCGACATATCCGCTACGTTAGGATACGTACCACCACGGTGGATGGGTGCACCGTCAAAATCCAGGATTTCCCAGGAAGTCTCTTCGGGAAAATTATCAAACTGAATAAAAAGTTCAAGAAATATGCCTTCCAGGATTACCGTAACATCCTGGTTGTATACATCATTTTCTACTTTTTCATCCACTAATCCGTTGGGTGCACTTACGGTAAAAGAAATCGTGTTAGTTCCATCCATTAATCCGTTCAAATTAATTTGGACAAAGTCCTGTTCTCCAGTAGCCAAACTGCCCGTCCATTCAATGAAAGTAGCTGGACCTCCATTGAGCGTATACGTAATATCGGCACTCAACAAGTCTTCCGTACCCCCATTTTCAACAACCAATTCTACGACCCGAGAAGAATCACAGATTTGTAGTTCCAGCCCATTGATCCCTGCGGCTGCTACATCATAACGCGGAATTTTTTCAACATTAACCCGTAAGGTATCATTGAATTCATTCTCATCCATCTCTAAATCAGTAAACAATTTGAATTCATAATTTCTAACTTCGGACATATCAACCGTATTTGCAAATAAATATGTCAAAGAGCTATCTGGCTGTAAAGTATCGGTAATTTGAATTTTTTCAATGAGGTCATTATCAACCACTACCCCAATAGAAAAATCGACTACTGGCGTTAAACCAGTATTTACAAATCTTCCCGTCACAATTTCGGTATCACCAAGGTCATCCGCAGCAATCGGAGTTAGTAATGTCTGGGCTTTTATATCAAAAGTATCTCGTCGTATTAAAAAGGAAGCAATCTTTGTCGTCCATCCTCCATTGAGACCTGTGTATTCGTTGGTAAACCAAAAAGTAGCCTGATCAAGTGGATCAACTGTCAAGGCTGCATAATCTCCCCAACGTTGGCTACCATTCCACGACTGACCTTCACCAATCACAGATTCTTCTAAAAACATGATACCCAGTGGATCAATCGAGCGACGTCCAGTAATTGCAGAACTTGGAAAAGTATTGTCTCCAATCAAGGTATACCCCATAGCAATATTTCCGGCAACATCCATTGCGATGGCTCCCATAAAGCGACTACGGTCGTCCGGTGCGTAGGTTCCTTCCTGATAAATAAACCAGGGCTCTTCAGAAGTTTTACGCAACTCCATCCAACGAATACCCGCTTGATTTCCACCAGTTACATCTACGGAGAAATTTAGCACCACTGATTCGTGGCTACCGAAATTTCGGTATTGTGGCCGGAACATAATTACCTGTTGTAAAACAGACATCTGACTACCATTTCCCTGAGTGATACAACTAAAAATATCTCCACCTGGACAAAGGTCTGCATCAAAAGCCGCCGTAGGTAATTGAATAGGACCGTTTACTACTGTATTGTTAGGATTATCAAAATCCGGAATGAATTCAAAAATTTCAATTCGATCGGCACCTGCACCCCAGGCATCATCGTGAATTCTGATAGCCATCATCGGACTATTTTCGGGTGGTGCGACCATTCCACTCCAGTGTACCGCACCCGCTACCTGAAAAGCATTGGTTCCACCAAACTTTGGAATACCGAGTACCCGCTGAAAGTTCAGATCTGTATCACCAGCAATCATCGCTTCCCGATCTATGACATAAGTAGGAATCTCATTGTCTGTAAACTCATTGGTGGTTACATAATATCCAGTTGGCCAAATCGCAATTTTTGGATAATCCGGTAAACTTGGTGCATTAATTTTATAGGCGGTATATTCACCTGCTGGATCAGCAGTATCAGAAATTGCGAGTAGCATCGAAGTAAGGTCGTTTCCTAATTCTAATAAAAACCAGCGCTCCGCTAACTGATCCCAAAGAATCATTGGATCCCCTGCTCCGGAACTATTGACGGATCCCCAAAAAGTATTGGAAGAAAAAGGAGCGGTCGTTGTGTTTCCATCTTTATCAGTAATTAAAACAACCGATCCACCGCCATTCACCATTTGTACAAAATGATCTTTACCAATCGCTCCAACCGGGTCCGGAGGTACAGAACCAGATTGGTTAACATTGATGCCATCCCGATCTACCAATAATTCGATCATATCTCCATCGCTGGTTAAGGTCGCATACTGTCGGACAGGATCACCATTCAGTGGCAAAGCATTGGGATTTACATTTTGCATTAGTGTATTACCTTTAAAATTTCCCACTTCTTTCGGCCAGTTCTTCTTTTTATTTTTCTTTTTAGGATTTCCGTTGGTGGTCAATGTAGTAATTTCTCCCATTGGGATCGTCTTTCCGAGATAAACCGCCTGAGAAGCCTGTACAGTTACTTCGCTTTGTGCATGTAAAAGGTTAAATGCCAACAAGCAAGCAAAGGTTGCCAACAGCATTTTTTTGGTAAAGCTGGTAGGATTCATGTAGTAAAATTTTGATTTTATAACGTTTTGTTACTTAGGATGTTGATTTTAAAAATACGACTTAAAGGTATTAATTTTTAAAGCTAATCTGTCTTAAAATAATGGCTATTATGTCCCGTATGGGTCAATATCCTAATTTGGTATAAAATTAGTCCGAGGAAAGGTAGCTTGGGGATGTTAAATGAATAAAGTACGAGCCAAAGGCAGTAAAATGTGTTATATATGAACCATCTCTTGTAATTAAGGGTTACATCAGTTAGTTTTGTGATGCGAATTCAGAGAAAGTGCTTAAAATACTTTCTCAAAATTAAAAATATTATTATGGCAATTATTATTACCGACGAATGTATCAATTGTGGCGCTTGCGAACCGGAATGTCCCAATAATGCGATCTATGAAGGTGGCGTTGAATGGGCCATCGCCGATGGTACGGGTGTCAGTGGTACTTATACGCTCGAAACGGGAGACGATGTAGCAGTAGATGCGCAACAAGCTCCGGTAGAAGATGATTATTATTTTATCGTTCCAGACAAGTGTACCGAGTGTAAAGGTTTTCACGAAGAACCACAGTGTGCGGCGGTTTGTCCGGTGGATTGTTGTGTTCCGGATCCGGAACGGGAAGAAACGGAAGAATTGTTGCTCGCGCGTAAGGCGCGATTGCATATATAGTTTGGTCTGTTGTAAAAATTTATAAATCAATTTTTACGAAATCTGCAAAGGTACGGTTTGCTGTAGATATAATTCATGGATTGTATTCATAGCAACCGCTGCGTTAAAAACGCAGGGACAAGGCACTGTCTTGTCCCTGCGTTTTTTTTGATTTATTTTATATGATCGCTGCTATAAACCTTCCAGTCTTCCTTCCAGTTCTCTTTTCCGCCATAGCCGTGCGGCACCGATCATGATGCGTTCGGCGACATCGGCTGCACCTCGATTTTCATATTGTTCCAGGTCGGTTCCTTTTACCCAATCATTGAAGGCACCCATCGATGGGCCGCACCAGATTTGCATATCTGATTTACGATCCATGGTTCCGGCGTTGGCCCAGTTGGACGAAAGTCCCAGATACCAGCGGAAAATCAAAGCCATTTTCCTTTTAGGATTATCCCTGGCACGTTCGATCTGAATGGGATCCCGTTCGTTAAAAAAGTCGATACAACCTTGCCAGATTTCTTCGAGTGGTTTTTTGAAAATCTGCTTTTCTAATTTCTCTCTTTCTGCCGTTGGAATATCATCAATAGAATTATAATGCTTGTAATAATCGTATAACTTTTTAGCGCGGGGTCCGAACAACGTTCCTCGTTTTAGCACCTGTAACTCCACGCCCATTTCGAACATATCACTGGCTGGGGCCATCATGACATCCGTCGCCGCTACGGTGGCTAACAACTGACGCACGTGCTCACTGGTACCTGCTTCTATACAAGCTTGATTGACCGATCCCGTGACGATATAAGCGGCGCCCATCATAAAAGCACCGAGTGCTGACTCTGGTGTAGAAATTCCTCCGGCTGCTCCGATTCGGATGGGTTGAGCAAATTGGTGCTCCGCCTGTAGCTCATTTCGAAGTCGGGTGATCGAAGGCAGGAGTGCGACCAAGGGGCGGTTGTCGGTGTGTCCGCCCGAATCTGCTTCGACCGTAATATCATCCGCCATCGGAACGCGTGCGGCGAGGTTCGCTTGCTCCGGCGTAATTTTTCCAGCAGCTAGCAACTCATCGAGGAAATTTTGTGGAGCAGGTTGCATAAAACGTGCTGCGACTTCTTTGCGGGACACTTTTGCAATTACTTTGTTTTTAATAATAATTCGTCCATCTTCTGCGGTCGATAATCCGGCAACGCGGTAGTGAACGATATTGGCAGTCAAACCCAAAAAGGCAGAGGCTTCGACTACCTTTACACCGTGTTTTAAAAATAATTCTACGGATCCTGCTTCGAGTGCCGGTTCGTTGGGACTGTGAATTAAGTTAAAGGCGTAGGCTTGGGTGGGCAAACTTTCCTGTATTTTTTCAATGGCAGCTAACACTCTTTTGGGTACTAAACCTGCGGCACCAAATGATCCTAATAATCCTGCTTGTCCCATGGCAATGACGAGATCTTCGGAGGCAATTCCATTGGCCATGGCACCGGTTTTGTAGGCGTATCGTAATCCGTAATCTCGGCGGAAAGTGGGGTCGCCTAATTGTTCGGGTAGCATGGGTCCGCGTAGCATAAGGAGTTCTAAACCAGGCCCGGAACTGTCGACGGTTCCTTCGTTGGTCATCCCTACTCGTCCGGAGAAATCTCGGACGACATAAATAGGGGCTTCGATATTGTCTATTTTTTCCTGGATTCCTGCGAGGTCAAAAGCGACCGCTCTAGGAGAACCTTTCCAGAATAATCCGGTGGGTGCGCCGTTGAATTTTAGCATGGTATTATTGGTGGTATGGTTGATGGTTGATTGCATAGTTTATTTTTGGAGGCGTAATCTGGACCTGGAGGTCCAAATTAGCGGTATTATTAAATTTTTGAGACGCTGCGTTGATTGAGCCTGCCTATGTACCTTGGGACTGCCTCATAATTCTGAATCTATTAGATCGTTGTTCCTAAACACTTATACTGGCAGTTGATTAATCTTACGGGGTTAAAATTACGTTGAATTAATCGGAATTTTCGGTGACTGAGGTATTAATTTTATAATCTTAAAAAACTTTCGTTACTTGCTCAATCCCAATCCCCAAATCCGTCACCTCATAAATCCGAACCTCATCATTCCACAAACTTCCATCCGCTACCACCTTAATCCCCCACTCCGTCACCGTCACTTCCTTGATGTGCAGTTCCAGTTCCAGCTGATCGACGTGCTGTAAAATCTGTCCCCGATATTTCCACTTCGTTTCGTGATTCGGCAATTGAATAAAACGTGGATTCGCCAGATCGGCACCAATCCCTTGCTGAATCGTAAAGGTCTGCAAAGCTTGCATCATCGCTTCTACACCCAACGATCCCGGCATCACCGGATCTTGATAAAAATGACAGGTAAAGAACCAGTCGTAGACCTTGATCGCGCGTACCGCGTGTACATATCCCAAACCAAATTCTCCCTGGTCTTTCGCGACGATCAACGAATCAATTAATTTCAACTGTCCATCTGATAAACGGTAATGTGGTTTGCCAACCGGAGCGGTAAACAACTTCATTTTTCCGTAAGGAGAATCTAGGTTTATTCTTTTGTAGAATTTCTCAGCCAGCGCTTCTCTTTTAAACCAAGGGTCCAACATTTTACCACCGTCCAGGCCAACTTGCTCTTTCAACATATCTGCTGGAAAAAATCCAAAAGATGATTTTCCTCTGTAGAATATGTGACCGTCAACGGACAACTCAAAAGTATAATTTTGTAAAACGGTGCCGCCGAGTGAAACGGACGAAGTCAAAACCGTATCATTCTTAATTACTTTATTTCTAAAATCAGTCCCGATCGGGAGATCAAAGGTTTGTCCATTTCCATCCAGATTCCGGAAATATAATTCCTTATCCGGGAATTCTAAAGTACTTCCCATGTACGCGCCCGACAATCCGCAGGGCTGCAAGGCTACTTCCATCAGAATGGAATAAGGCATTGTTGGATGCGCATTTTGGGTATAATACCAGGCGTTTTCTGGAACGTCATACTCGGCTACGGTTGGGATCGGTTTAGAAAAATCCATCCGCGTTCCGTCGATAGATAGAATTCTGGAAATTACTTGTAGATCCGTATTTGGTTGTCGAGAAACGGTCTTGTCATCGTAGATTTTAAAGTCGTCGCCGAAACATTTGGAGAGCTTATCCAACGCAAAAGTCGTAATATCCGCCTCGTTCATCAACGCGCCTTCACTCCGTGGCGAAACGTATACACCCGCCTGTTTTTCCAGATATTTTGGATTGTCTTTCTCTCTTAATTGTAATCCCAGATTTTCAAAATGTACGGTGACGACGCCGTCAGAAATAATTTCCAAATCACCAATTACGTAAGGATCAGGAATTAAACCAATTTCTTTGATCTCTAATTTATAGACAAGTTTGGTGTCTTTGGTTGTTACTTGTTTTCGACAGCGGACTTTCTGCGGCAGATCAAATACGGGCTGATAACGGGCGTCTTTGGTCAGTCGCTGCAAGCCCAACATCATCATATAAAACCGCAATAAATTTCCACCACCTTCGGCTTGTAACGATCCCGCCAATACTTCATCATCTCTAAAATGACATGGAAAATACCAATCGTCAGGACTCAAATCTTTTTCCGCCACAATCATTCCCAATCCATACGCACCACCTTTGGTGTCTACCGAAACAATCCGGTCTAACATCAGTATTTTTTCTGGCGGAAGTCTTAGGGATTCGTTGCGACCGTTGGGATGGTAACTTTCGTTGCCAAAACAAGTGACCGGATCACCGGCAATTAATGCTTGTAAATCGGCTTTGCTAAAAGCTGTTTTTTCAGTGGTTAGGAATGGCGTAAAATGTTGTTTGACCGCATTCAGTCTCACCGCTTTTTCTTTATCAGAATAAACCACACCCGCACCGTCTTCCAACTGCTGATCTGCAAAAAATCCGGCACAGCCTCCGTCCATTTTCAATACCAAACGATCTTCCACGTAACATCGATAACTAAAAAAGAACAAGGTATTATCGGCATTTTTCACAAAAGAATTAATCGAAATATCGTACCGCAAGGTTTGTCCTTCAAACGGTAAATCGTCCACAAAAGTCAGCGTACAATCCAGTAATCGATAAACCAGATTTCCTTTATTTTCCAAATCAATTCCCAAATAAGAAATCAACATCAGATCACATTGACCCGACTCCACGGACACTGCCCAGGGGATTTGACGATCCGTCGTAAACCAGGCATTGTATGGAATATCGTATTCCGTTTGCATCGTCGAAGGTTCGTAAACGCCCAGATTTCCTGTCAGTCCGGTCACTCGACTCACCAATAAATATGGGTCCATTGGCAGCATTACCCGACGGGAATATTTGTCAATTTCACTATACGCCGGACCAAATACCTTGGCAATCGATCCGGTAGCAAATTCGACTAAATCTTCTTCTGAAAAAATAATCTTTTTTCCTTTTACAGATTCTCCCGCCGCGTAGTCTTGCAATTTTAAACCGTTCTCCCCGATTGTTCCGGGCATGGATTTTTCGATTTTATTTTTTGGTGTTGTCTCAATCATTTTATTTATTTTTTTATGGGTAAAAACAGGTGAACGATCATCGGACGGAAGCTCCATTCCTTCGGCTCCCACTGCGACCAATACTTGTTTTTTTACCTTTTTCTTTTTGGTGATATTTTTAAATAATTTCCGTTGTTCGGCATTCAGAATATGGTCTTGAACATTTCCGCCACCGGGTGTAATTTTTTTATAAAAACTTCTTGTTTTTTCTTTTTCTACTTTAGTCTCATAGAATTTTTCTAAATTTAATGCTACACCGTGGCTTAACAATTGGGCCATCACACCAGCCAGATTTCTCGCGTCTGTTTTACCACTTTGGTTGGTAGCAATCGCCAAATGTGGCTGATCAGTTAAGATAGTATTGATCCACCGAGTGCAGGTAGCGTTTGCGCCCACTTCAATAAATATTCCAGCTCCTTCGGAATACATTTTTTTGACCATTTTTGGAAAGTCCACCGGGTTTGCACAGACATCGGTAGAGTTTTGCGCAATTATTTTACGGTCAAACGGAATTTTTTCTCCCGTTATGCTACTGTAAAAGTCAATTTCAGTATTATTCTGTAAAGCAAAATCGTGCATCTCTAACAACCCTTTTTCTTCCGCCCGACAAAAATCATGATGGATAATATTTTGAAAAGGCAGCGTAATTGTTTCTGCTCCAAGCTGCGTAGCAATGGCAGCACAATCTTTTTTATCACCCGAAATAATTACTTCCGTATCCGTATTGACAAAAGTTAAATAGACATTGGTATAATTATCCAACAATTTAATTACTTTTTCTTTTGGCGCCAGAATAACCAGACTCGTCCATCGGTCCTTTGCCTCTTCCGTAGACACGTTCCAGTGCTCCGCCAACAATTCCAAATCTCCGGCAAAACGATTTTTAAAGATCGGAGAATTTCTAAAAGTATCCGTCTTACGCGCATCCCAAATTTTATTGGAATACCACATACTGCTGCACTCTCCCATACTGTATCCGAAAGCCATTGATGGTGTTAAATTCAGGACATCCCGCAACCACCAATTGTAAGCAGCGGAAAAGAAAACACCAGCTGACATCATCGCGATGGCGTCATCCTGAATGACTGCAACCTTTTCATTCCTGGCCAACGTGCGCGGATACAAATAATCGCTTTGTACGTACGTATCCAGCGTCGGTTTTAGATGACCAAACTCCTCGTGTAATTCCGGAAACAATTGAAATAATTCCTGCCCCATTCCTGCGTAGGCGGTCGACGAACCGGGATAAACAAATGCTACTTTTCTATTTGTACCGAGCGGCTGTCCCGTAAAATAACTACCACCTGGTGTTTTTAATTCTTTCTCTTCAGCAATTGCACCAGCAATATTTTTCTTAAAATAATTCAAATCCCGTTGAAGGGCCATTTTATCCGCGCCTAATAATACGAGTGTATATTTTGATTTTTTATTTTTGAAAACTTCATAACAATTCAGAGCGATGGTACGAATACAGGTATCGCTTGCAAGAGCTGTTTCCAGTTCGCTAATTGCGGAATTTACCTCGTCATTTATTGAGAAATTTAACGGAAATAATAGGGGTATTCTTTTCCTGCGATACGTTCCGTCCGGTATTTTTTTCTGGGCTGCTTCGTTTAACGCCCAGACATTGCCGCATCCATCACTCACACCAGCCAATCTGTTTTCACTGATCCAGGGCCTCGATTTATTAGGAATATATACTTTATCCGAAAGAGAAAAACGATCCGTCGCTTCCCAATTCGGAACGCCCGGAATAAACCGATGATGGAGGCAAAGTATGGTTTTAATCAAACTCGCGATTCCCGCTGCTGCGTAAGTATGACCGATATTGGTATTGACCGCACCAATAGCGACTTGTCGATTCCTGGCCGACAATTCATTTAGACTTTTTCGTTCAACGCCATTATTTTCTTTACCACTCAACTCAAGATATGCTAATCCATGAGCTTCCTTTAGCGGTTGAAACCCGGTGATTTCAGCATAATTTCCTGAAGGATTTGCAACGGTTGCTTTTTGTAAAACCAAAGCGCCAGCTCCTTCTCCCGGCAAGTATCCATCAGTATTATTTCCAAAAATCAAAGAAGGTTTTTTACCGGTAAAAAATGCTTGCGCTTGATTCCGCAATAAAATATTTTCCATTCCACCACCAAAATCCACCCCGCCCACGACTACGGCATCCACTTCTCCTAGTGACAACATCTGCTGCGCAATTTCCATAGCCCGGAACGCAGAATGTTCTCCCGCTGAAACGGTAAAGGCTGGTCCGGAAAAATCCCAAAGTGCCGCGATTCGACTGGCCATGATATTGCCCACAAAACTGGTATGCTGACTCGGGGTTTGAGAACCATGTCTTTCGTAAACCGCGTTTCGCGCAGCTTGTACCAACTCCTTTTTTTGTACTTCAGTCAACTCAATTCCACTTTCTGCCAGTGCTGTATTTATCTGCCATTCTGCATCCCAGCGGGCAAGATATTGATGAATTCCCAGTTCACTTTCCATAGCAATCAGCACCGCCACATTCTGTCCTTCCTCCAATCCCGCGTCTTTAATCGCCTGATCCGCTACCTTTAATATCAAGGCTTGCTGCGGCTCCAGGGTCTCTGCTTCTTTTGGTTGAATCTTATAGCGTAACAAGTCGATTGCAAAATTTTCTATGTATGCACCTTGCGGTGGTTTACCAGCGGTAAAACCATATTTTTTTAATAAATTCTCATTATTATCAAATCCTTTCCAACGCGTTGCGGGCAATGGAACGAAGTGTTGATCACCGTTAAAAATCGTTTGGTAGAAATCCTCAATTCCTACACAATTACCAAAATGTACATCTAATCCAGTGACCGCCATTGGTACCAAAGGTATAGACGATTGACCGTATGACGAACTATTTTCAGGTAAATAATTTTCGACAATCATGTGGGCATTTGTTCCACCAAAACCAAAAGAGTTGATCCCCGCTTGTTTGTTTTTATCAGTCCATTCCGTCGTTTCTAAAATCATCTGATCCGTTCCAATCCAACCATTGTCTGATTTTAAACCAGTGGCTAAATTGATATTGGGTGGAATTTTATTTTTTTGTATGGCCAACAAAACCTTCCCCAGTCCGGTCATTCCGGCGGCGGTCAATAAATGTCCCATATTGGATTTTACCGAACCAAGCATTGGTTGCACCTTGTGATCAGCAAAGAAATTGGCAATAGAATTCAATTCTGTTTTATCACCCAGCGGTGTTCCCGTGGCGTGGCATTCGAGATACTGCGTATTTTTTGGATTTAGGTTGGCCGCTTTGTAGGCACGTTCAAATGCCAGTCGCTGTCCTTTTGGGTTAGGACTCAATAAAAATTTACCACGACCATCATTAGACAAACCAATTCCACCAATTACGCCTAAAATGTTATCTCCGTCTCGTTCTGCATCTGCCAACCTTTTTAACACGACCATGCCCGCTCCCTCGGAAGAGACCAGTCCGGAAGAATCTTTATCCAAAGGAACAAATTTTCCATCATTGGGTGCGTAAGCATGAAAGATGGAAAAACCCATATGAATAAACAATTGATCGGAAGCGCAAACGGCTCCGGCCAACATTAAATCTGCTTTTCCTGTAATCAACTCATCGGCAGCCAACTTGATGGCGTAAAGAGAAGTGGCACAAGCGGCGTCGAGTGCGTAGTGAGTGCCTCCCAAACCAAGTGCTTTGGCTACCAGTTCATTGGGGGTATGATCGAGCACTCCTCCAGAGGGTGGATCTTGCTCCGTAGCCGGAATGGTAAACGCCGGATCATCCAGTAATTTCCGGATAGATTCGTTTAATGTATCGGTATAAATCTCTGCCAATTGAGCATGAGAAGTACTGGTCGGAAAAGATAAATTTCCCAATACTAGTCCACAGCGTTTTAATAGTTGAGGACGATTTGCGTAACCTGCGGCCACTAATGCTTCTCGGGCCGTTTGTAGCGACCACTGATATAATTTATCTTGTGCTGCCAGATAATCAGCATCAATTTTGTAACCATTCGGATCAAACTTAAAATCTCTGACATACCCGCCGCGTAGAGAATAGCATTTATCTACGATCCCTTTTTCATCCTGAAAAAATCGTTGCGGATCAACCCCGAAATCAGCGGCGGTCGCCAATCCAGTTAAATCCTTTGCCGCTAGTAAATTATTCCAAAACGCTTCCATGGTGGTGGAACCGGGAAATAAACCAGACATGCTTATAATTGCTATCTTCATTATTTTTGTTTCGAGGTTTTTATATTTTTTTTAACTTCGCGATATTGATTCTTCGAACGCTTCCTTCGGTCGCTTTTCTCTGAACTAAATCTCGAAGGAAAAATCTAAAATTCCTCTCAACGAAGAATTTTGTTTCGAGGTTTCGAGGTTTTTATATTTTTTTAAATCTCGTATTTTCTGTATTCTAAATCAAAACCTATTCTAAATAAATACTTCGACACCCTCTGGGGTCGATTAATACGCTTATTGTGTCTTGATAAGTCTAACATACTTTGACCGCTCTGCGGTCATTTTCCTACGCACTTATGATCTCAGCGAGATCACAGTATGTTAGGTTAGGTTAAGTTAGGTTTCGTATCGGAGGTTTCGACCGCAGAGCGGTCGCAGAATTTCGTAAAAAGTGAATAAGTTCTTTTCCTTAATTAAACACCCTTACCGCTTGCTTCGAGCGCATTCTTAACGCGTTAAAGAGAAGCAAATGGCTAATAGCTAATAGCCAATAGCTAACAGCTAACAACTCTCCCTACCATTGCAAATCCTTTGAAATCGTCACTGCTCCGTTTTCCGTCACTGCGTATACTTTTCCAGTTTCATCATAAACCGTACAATCGGCCATCATCATAAAATCATTTGATTCTTTGATTGCTACGTGGACCCATAATTTTTGACCAAATTCCATCGGAGCATACAAAGTCACTCGATCTGTGCGGAGCGGCAAACTCTTTGATCCATCGTTTTTCCAGGCGACCCAAACCACCATTCCCTGGTATTGAATATCCGCAAAAAAGGTATTGGCAGAATTCACTGGAAACTGTCCTTGCTGGGAAAGCGGTATTTCGGGAGCGGTACAAGCCAGTACAATTTGCTGATTGGTAAAATCTAGAATCTGATCAATTCCTTGGTAGTAAGGACCGTGAAATAACGTACCATCGACGTAGAGTTTGTCTCCCGGTTTGGCTGTAAAATTTCCGCTTAAGGTTGGTTTAAAAGTGGGCGCAGCCAATTCCATTTTTTTAGGAACCAACTGTACTTCCGCCTGGTAATGATAGACGGGTAATTTTTTTCCAGGACTGGAAATTCTCACCTGAAAACAAATCTCCTCACTGTTCTTTTTGGTTTCTTTTACCTCGATTTTAAAATCCTGTGGCCCTTTTCCATCAAACACCAATCCTTTAAACAATTTGGTATTTTCTATTTTATGAATTTTAAAATCCGGGTATAATTGTTCGCAACTTCCGGCCATCCAGCCTACTGCATTTACAATTGGTAACACTGGATTTCCTTGAATTTCATGATGCTTTAAAAACGGATTTTCTTCCGGTTTTAAAGTTCGTAGAAGTTGATACGTTTGTAAATTATCCCCTAAATAGCTTACCGCAGCAGGCAGTGTTTCTCCGATAACTACTTGTGGTTCGGCATCGTAAGCACGATTAAACTCGTTTACCATTAGCGCAGCACCACCTTCACTGTTAACCAGTTTTACACCAGCAGCTTCAAACTGTACTTTTAATTCACCACTCACCATTCCGCTATCCCAGGCTCCCCAGTTGATGGCAGAAACTTTGGTATTTGGATGATTGGTTTTGAATTGATGAGCAGCTTTGCTTAATATTTCGTTAGCGATGGCATAATCGGTTTGTCCGACATTTCCATAGAACCCAGCGACTGAAGAAAAGAGTACCAGGTGATCAAGTTGATGAATATTTACCGAAGCCATTAGACTTAACAAGCCATCCAATTTGACAGATAAAACATTGTCAAAATCAGTAGCGGTTTTATCCTGAATATATTTATCAGCCAATCTTCCCGCACCGTGAATAACGCCATTTACTGTTCCTAAGCTCTGGGTAGCCGTTCGTAAATCATTTTTAAAACTAGCAGGATTGGTCACATCGCCTTTGATATAAATTGCTTGTCCACCTGCTTCTGAAATCGTACGAAGCGTAGCATCAATTTCCTTTTTGGCTGTAATTTGATTAAATATTTTTTTAACCGCTGGCAAACTAGGCTTTTCACCACGTGCTTTAAAATCTTCCATAATCAACCGCTTCATAGCACCTTCCTCCTCCGTCTGATGCGCGAAAGCTGGTAGTTGAAATGCTGCATCTGACCTTCCCAGTAAAATAAATTTACACTGAAACGCTTTGGCCATTTCCATCACACAAGTAGCGGTAACACCTTTCGCTCCCCCACTTACTAAAAATACAGTTTCTTTAGTAACCGTTGTTTCGATGGTTGCACCTTCCGTTAGTTTTACCGGTTTGGCCACAAGGTTAAATCGTCCTGCAGTGCTGTAAGCTGTTTCCAGAACACCTGCATTGGCATCATGATATTCATTAACAATACATTTTGCAATTTGAGCAGATTCCAATTCGGGTTGAATATCAACGGCGCGACAAAATACAGAGGACCATTCCAGGTTCAGGCACTTTACCAGTCCCGGCAATCCACCACCGACAACAGAAACATTTCTTCTCTTACCCAATCCTAGCGCACCATCCATTCTGGTCACTGTTAAAAATCCAGCGCGAAGTTGTCCGGCTAAATTATTAAGTGGTGCTTGTAAGTGCTTGGCTAATAAAAATATGGTTTTTAGAATTTCTCGTTCGGTAGAAAAATGTTGTGCAAAATTTCCAGATTGAAATTCAAAGTGCGGATGCAAATGAATAAAGCTGCCAATCTTTCCAAAACGCTGGGTGATTTCGGCAAAAGCTGACTGAATAGCAGCGTCAGAAGTTTCGGTTAAGGTAATTTGATTGATATATTTTGCGGGATTAATACCTGGCAAATTTAATACCGCTACGGTATGTCCTTTTGCGGCCAATCCCTGTACGGTAGTTTCGGTTAAAGATGAACCATCTCCCGTTAATAAAACAAGATATCCAGTAGGTAATTTGAAATCTAAAAAATCCGGGGTGGGAAGAAAGCTTAATTGAACTTCACTTCTTCCCACACCGTGATATTTTCCAGTAGTAACGGTATTCCCGGTGGTTTGGGTAGTCATCATTTGCTTTAAACCTGCAGGATTGCCCGTTTTAGTAACCACTTTAATTATGTCGTCCGTTTTTTTTTTCCTACGTAATCCACGATCTCTCCGAGGGTTCGCAATTCCGTTAATTCTTGTGGATTGATACCACTCATGGAAGGATATTGTTTGGTCAATGCACCGAATATTTCTACCCGCTTAATTGAATCAATTCCTAAATCTGCTTCCAAGTCCATTCCTAATTCCAGCATCTCCGCTGGATAACCTGTCTTTTCACTGACTACTTCCAGGAGCATTTTTGACAAATCACTATTATCATTTTCTGTAACTGGAGCGATAGTAGCAGTCGTATTATTCACTGCATTAATTCCGTTGGCGGTTACCTTAACTTGAGCAGGAGCGCTGGTGTTATTTTCCAGGGTTCCAGCTGCATTTTGATTGACATAACTGACAATCTCTCCGAGGGTTCGCAGCTCCGTTAGCTCTTGTGGATTGATGCCGCTCATGGAAGGATATTGCTTGGTTAACGCACCAAATATTTCTACCCGCTTGATCGAATCAATGCCCAGATCTGCCTCCAGATCCATACTCATTTCCAGCATCTCTGCCGGATAACCCGTCTTTTCACTTACTACATCTAACAGTATTTTTTCTAATGCTGCATTACCACCCGTCGCAGGTACTGAACTTGCTATGGGAGCTGCAGGTTTTGGCGTTGCAACGGCTGTTGTATTTTCAGTATTTGTAGTACCTTTTGCATTTTGATTTACGTAGCTAACGATCTCACCCAAGGTTCGCAACTCCGTTAGCTCCTGTGGATTGATGCCGCTCATGGAAGGATATTGCTTGGTTAACGCACCGAATATTTCTACCCGCTTGATCGAGTCAATGCCCAGATCTGCCTCCAGATCCATACTCATTTCCAGCATCTCTGCCGGGTAACCCGTCTTTTCACTTACTACAGATAACAATATTTTTTCTAACGCTGCATTACTGTTATTATTCGGTGTTTGAACTGGAGCAACTACTGCCGGAGCAACCGCAACCGAAGGAGTCACGACTGGAGCAGCATTTTTAATTGAATTATGATTGGCTCCATTTCCGTTATAGGCTGTATTAGTAGGAAACCCATTACTTGTAACAGTCGGTGCAGCAGGAATATTACTGGAAGTTCCGGAAATTTCATTGGTCAAAACCGATAGCAATTGTTGTGTTTGCTGGTGCTGATCCTGCATCATTTTTTCAAATACAGCAGTTGCCGAAGCCTGTTGCTGTTTAAGATGGTCGAGAGTGGACTTGAGTAAATCCAAAGTTTCTTTTTGTAACATTTCTTCTTGATTATTTAAATTAACTGGAATGGATTCTACTTCCACGATTTTTTCCACTTCAACAATTTTTTCAATAATTTTTTCCGTACCAGCGCCAGAAATTTTAAAGCCATTAGACATCACGTCCGTGTAAGCTTTTTGGGTACCTTTGGAAACATAATTATTCCCACTAATTTTTACATTCATCTTACCCGGCTCGGCCAGGGTTTTTGGTGCCCGGTAGTGGGGATCAATATTCTTTAAATTTATGCCCAATACTTTCAGTTCTACTACTGCTTGACGAAATTGTAAATCACTGTCCTGTTTCGCTTTTGGGTTAATAGCTACGGCATGAAAGTCGCGACCTTTTAAAATATTCTTTATCAAATTCGTTAAAACTCCTTTTGGACCAAACTCGACGAACACCCGTCCGCCTTCTTCGTAAATATTTTCAATCTGTTGTTTAAAGAATACTGGATTTAAAATCTGATCTTTTAGTACATTTTTAATATCAGAAATTTCAGCAGGATAAGGCTGAGCCGTTGAATTTGCGTAAACTGGCTTTTTAGCCGGTACAAATTTTTGTTCTTCAACAAAAGTGGCAAAAGGTGCTTGTGCATGACCTACCAAACTGGTATGAAAGGCAGCAGACACTGGCAGCGGAATTACGCGCAAACCTTTTTCTTTCAAATAGTCCGTGGCGTATTTTATCGCAGGAGTACTTCCTCCCAGTACTACCTGATTGTCAGCGTTGATATTTGCCACCGTAACACCCGGCAAACTACTAATCGCTTCCTGTACCGTTTCTAAACTGGCCTTTACCGCCAACATGGTTCCACTATCTTTTCCATTATCTGTGTTAGACATTGCTTCTCCCCGTTTTTGCGAAAGCGCTAAAAATACTTTCTCACTAAATACACCTCCAGCCCAAAGCGCCGTTAATTCTCCAAAACTATGTCCCGCTAAAAAATCAGGTTGGAATCCAGCCTGCTGCATGGTTTTATACATACCCATACTCAGCGTACCAATTGCGGGTTGTGCATATTGTGTGTTGGTTAAATTTTGCTGCTGTGTCTCTCGTTCCGCTTCTGTAAATACCGGACGGGGATAAATCTTATCACTGAGTGCATCTTGCTGATTATCAATAAACAACTCATCAATCTTTTCTATATCTTTTCGCATTTCCGGAAAGGCATTTACCAATTCGCGGCCCATACCAACGTACTGCGAACCCTGTCCAGCGAATAAAGCAACTGTTTTATCGGTTTGGGTATTGATGGCATTGGGTCGGAAATAAATTCCTTTGGGATGCGACCAAGCCGCTGACTGACTGGATAAATTTTGTACGGTGATTGTTAAATACTGAATAGCTTGTTCCCGACTTTCACTTACGAATCCTACCCTTGCGGCAGTATTTGGAATGGCCGCGTCAATAGTTGTCACCAATTTTTCGTAGGCCAAGTGTCCACTCTTTTCGTTCTCCAGTTCAGTGATTGTTTGACCAGCCAACACCACTAATTCTTCCGGCGTGGCAGCGCTGAGTAAGATGGTGCGATAAGGCTGATGAATACGATAAGTTGTTGTTTGTACTTTTTGGTATTCCTCCATGGCAATGTGGACATTAATTCCACCAAAACCGAAAGCACTCACACCTGCCCGTCGGGGGTAATCTTTTTTGATCCAGGGTCTTGTTTCCGTATTGATATAAATCGCAGATTCTTCGATATCAAATTTGGCGTTAGGCTTTTCCACATTAATTGTTGGAGGTAATACTTTATGGTGTAAGGCCAGGATTGCCTTGATCATTCCAGCGGCTCCAGCGGCGGCTTTTGTATGTCCGATTTGAGACTTTACACTACCCAGGGCAATGTATTGTTTTTTGGGGTTATCGGCACCAAAAACCATTTGCATAGAAGCGAATTCCGTTGGATCTCCAGCCCCTGTTCCGGTACCATGTGCTTCCAGTAAGCCCACTGTTGCTGGCTCGTAGCCAGCATCTTCGTAAGCCCGATTCATGGCCAGAGCCTGACCCGAAGAACGAGGTGCATAAACAGATTTGAAACGACCGTCACTGGACGTTCCGACGCCAGTAATAACACTATAAATATGATCGCCGTCGCGTTCGGCATCTTCTAGTCTTTTTAACACCATCATTCCTACTCCTTCCCCAATCAACATCCCATCGGCCGCATCACTAAACGGGCTGATATTACCGGATTTTGAAAAAGCCGGTGTCTTGGAAAAAGACATATACATAAACGGAGAATTATCGGTATCTACGCCACCCGTCAGCATCATATCACAACGACCTTCTACGAGTTCACTAAGCGACATTTTGATAGCACTCAAGGAAGCAGCACAAGCAGCATCCACTACAGAATTAATTCCACCTAGGTCAAAACGATTCGTAATTCGTCCGGAGATCACATTCCCCAACAAGCCAGGAAAAGAGTTTTCGTTCCAGCCTACGTAGGCTTTTTTCATTTTATCTACAATAGGCGGAATATCCGCTTCCGAAATTCCACTACTACGCAGTGCTTTTTCCCAGATGGGATATTGTAAGCGAGCGATAAGCGGCGTAATTAATTTTTGACCACCCCCAACTCCCAACAGACAGCCAGTTTTAGCTTTTAGCGCTGCGGTAAATTTGTCAGAATCTTTTCCGTAACCAGCATCCGCTAATGCATCACGGGCAGCAACCAATCCCAACAACTGAGAGGCATCCGTTACTTCCAGTATGTTAGGAGGCAAGCCATACTCCAGAGGATTGAAGTCAATTTCTGGCAGAAAGCCGCCGCGCTTACAATAAGTTTTATCTGGTGCCATCATATCAGGATCGTAATAATCCTCGATAGACCAACGGGAATCCGGTACATCTTTGATACTATCTTTGCCTAAGATGATATTGTTCCAGAAAGTGTCAACATTGGCTGCATCGGCAAAAATGGCCGATAAGCCGACTACCGCGATGGGCGTATTTTTTAAGGAGCTAGAATTTTTCAATTATTTTGAATTTCAGTTTTTATTAAATAGTTACCCGGTATAATTCTTCTTGTTTATCCAGGAGTCTGCGACCTTTTGCGGTACAAAGTCCACGCATGTAAGGAAGTAGGATACCGAATGTGAGCCGTTCTTTACTAAATTCAGAGACAGGAAACTGGGTATTGTCTTTCAGTAATTTTAGTAAAGAAAGTACTGTTTTAGTGGCCACCTCTATATCTATATCCGGAATAAATATTTCATCCTTGATTGCCCACTGCGCCATATCGTAAAGTTGTTGGTGCGCAAAATTTCCAGTTTTTTTATAAGACTCATTAAGTAGTCCCGGATAATAATGAATAATGTCATTAAAAAAATTGGGATTTACCAAGCTAGAGCGAAATAGAATCTGTTGAAAAAGATGACCCATCGCTTCGATCGCATCCGAAGAATTGTCGATAATATCCTGATTTTCTTTCTTAATCTTAGTGTGATAATCTGCTAAACAAGCTTTTAAAAGTTCGGTCTTATTTTCAAAATGCTGGTAAATCGTACGCTTGGAAGTTCTCAAATCCTTGGCTAGCCGATCCAAAGGCACCGTCTTTACTCCCTGAGCAAGGAAAATTTTCATGGCCGAATTTATAATTAATTGTTTTGTTATCATGTATTTATAAAATTATAAAATTCATATTTAAACCAATGGTACTTAAAAAGTTTCTTGCGTACCACGTAAAAGTAAGCTTTTTTTTAAGAAATGCAAATAGATTAGCGGAAAAGCTTGTTGAGCAGCAAGAGGTGGGATGTGGAAGGAAGCTTGCATATCTGAACTCATTGAGATATATTGCGTTAGAGTAAAGAGGCTGAATCATTAAAGCTTTAATAACCAGATTTGTATTGAAAACTGTCGTTAAATTTTTTAGTGTTCTCTTTTTAATCGGCCTGATACTCATCCTGGTATTATTGCTTCTGGTTGAATTGAATAAGCCGTTTATTATATCAAAAGCCGAGACGTGGTATGCAGAAAATCGGCAGGGAGAATTAGAAATAAGAGACTTTGATTTTCAGATAATTCGCGATTTTCCCAATCTTAATATTCAGATTCATCAGATTAGTATCCGGGACTCTTCTTTTGCGGGACGCAATTATCGGCGGGTATCTGCGGGGGAGATTAATTTTCGGTGTACCACCCGTAAACTCTTTCGTAAAGAACTGGAATTTAGTCGCTTTGAATTAAAGGATGTTGATCTGAATATTCTGGTAGATACCCTTGATTTGGTCGCAGAAAAAGCGGATGAAAGTGCCAGGGACGTATCCCTGCCTCCGGATTTGGAAAAATGGCTCCACAATAAGGGGATAGATTTTATCATTCAGGACGCTCGGATTCGGATGATTAATCACCCTAAAAAAAGACGTTATACGGGTACGGTTAATGACATTTCCGGCCAGCTTATTCCGAAAGGTTCCACATTGTCGGGACTTGTTTCGATTGATATTGACATGGATGAAATGGGTCTTAATATTGAAAAGGGAACCTATTTCAATACGGCACACCTGCGGGGAACGCTGGAACCTAAAATTGATTTGTCCAGGAAAGAATTTTTCACCCCTCCCTTTTCGTTAAAAATAGATGACCAGGACTTTTTGACTTCTGCTCACTTTAATCTGGGAAAGGAAAATTTCTTTGATTTTGAACTTATCAACGAAGCGACCGACTACAAAGCTAGCAAAGAATTGATCACTAAAGATATCCAGGAAAAAATTTCAGACTATCAATTAGTTTATCCATTTTATACTAAAACCAAAATTCAGGGAAAATTTCACGGCGAAGGAAATCCACTGGTGACCCTGGATTTTAACACCAGCAACAATCAGTGTATTTTTCAGGACAGCATTTTTTTTGATACCCTTGATTTTACCGGACATCTGGCTAACCGGAAAATTGATGACGAAAAACTAAACAGCAAAAACGAAAAAGACTTTCACATAATATTTAAAAATGCTAGTGCATATTATCAGAGTGTACCTTTCGAACTAAAAGATTCTTATATCCAAACCACCCCAGCCATTAAAAATTTCATTCAACTTAATCTCCGGGCAACCGGAGCTACCAAACGTCTGAACGAGATTTTAAAAAATGACGCTTTCTTTTTTAAGTCGGGTAACTTTGATCTTATTAGTAAATACCGAGGAGATACCAAAAAACCACTGGACGTTATCACCTACGCTAACAGTCAACTTAAAATCAACCAGACAAAGGTTTTTTACAATAAAGCTGATTTGACCATACCGGTCCGTAAATTACTTTTTACTACTCAGGGTGGAAATGCCCAACTAAAATCCATGCGATTAGACTTCCCAAAAGACCAAACGCTGAACGTTACCGGAAAACTGGAAAATTACACCTCTTTACTTTTTGACGAACTGGATAAGCCGCTAAAATCTATACTCACCATCGAATCTAAAAATCTGAATTATGATGGATTAATTTCTACTATTCGGGCTGCTACAGAAGAAACGGCACTAGAAGAATTACAGGAAGAATTGATGGAAGAAGAGAAAGACTTAAAGGCTGCCTTTGAGAATATTTATCTTAGATTTAACCCAACGCTTTCCATAAAAATTGATACCTTTTCTTATAAAAAAATCAGCATTGAAAAGCTTAAAACTTCCGTAACCTACAAAGATAAAAATACCCTCAAACTGACCGACTCCAGTTTTAATTTTGGAGATGGTTCAATCAGTCTGGATGGCCGTATTCATTTGCCCGAAGGAAATGCTACATTGGCTATTCTGGGAATTGAAGCGAACGGATCGATGGAGAGCTTGAATGAATTATTTAACAATGATGCTTTTATGTTACGTAGTGGAAGTTTCAACTTGACGGCAGATTACGAAGGCGCTCTGGAAGACCCAGAAAATATTGTTACCGGAAGTGTGGTCGATCTACGAATTCAGGATGTAAAAATACACCATGCAGATCAGAATCTGGTGATTCCAATTGACAACGCATTGATTTCACTGAAAAAAAGAGACGCCGAAATTATAGCATTAAAAATTCCTTTTTCGGAAGGAAACAGTCTTTCAATTACCGGAAAGGTTGAAAATTTCACTTCGCTTTTACAAGAAGAAAAAGACTATAAAGTCCAATCATCGGTACTAATAACTTCAGACGAACTCAATTCCAGGGATTTTAAAAAACTGACTGAAATGGTTCCCGAGTCGGACAATGAAAAGCAAAAAAATCCAGATGCAATTCACCGGGGAATCGCTACGGTGTACAGTAAATTTCAGCCAACACTGGAGATAAAGATTGACAAAATATCCGATTCAGATTATTTGGTAAGAGATTTATCGGCTGCTGTTTATTATCAGGATTCTACTACGCTGGTAGTAGAAAAAACCGGGTTTAAGCTAGACGATGGAAGACTGGATCTGGACGCTATTTTTAATTTTTCTGAAAAGAAAAAAATTAGTTCTAATATCATACTTTCCGCTAACGGAAAAGCCCAACGATTCAATAAACTTTTCAATAACAATACGTTTTTTTTCAAGGAAGGAATTTTTACTTTTAAACTGAATTTTGACGGAGATGTATTAAACAGGAAAAGCATTATAGAAAATATTGACAGTCGACTTACATTAAACAATAGTAAAGTGTTCTATAAAGATATGAATTTGACGGTGCCACTCGACAACGTGGACCTGACTTTAAAGAACAAGGATGCAGTCATTAAAAGTTTTGTTATCCCACTAACTTCGGGACACCGAATTGAAGCAAAAGGAGAAGTAGTCAATTTTAATACATTATTGCTGGACTCAATTCCGGTAGATGTTGTTTCTAACTTAACCATTTATTCAAAAGAGCTGGATTTTCGGGATCTGTCCAAGATGTTTGATGTCATTACGCAAGCAGATAGTTTGTCTCAGGATGAGCCAGAATTAACCATTAAGAAAACCAATGTTTTCAAACCAACTATTCAAGGTATTTACGATAAATTTTTACCAACAGTCAACGTAATTATTGACGATTTTTCATATAAAACATTTGAAGCAAAAAATATAAAAACCGGACTAATTTTTCGGGATCGAAATCATCTGGAGTTACAAAAAACAGCGTTTGAACTGGGTGATTCCCGCGTACTTCTGGACGCGGAGCTTGATCTAACAGAAAAGGAGCGAACTGGTTTTAGTACCGATTTTATGGCCAAGAATATAAATCTTGAAAAGTTGATTCCGGCCTTTGACTTTTTTAATCTTCCCTCTTTGAAGACAGCCAATAGTGTTTCTGGTATTCTCTCCGTGAACTCCCATTTAACGGGTCATGTTATTGATAAAAACGGGAAACTCGACAATACCTTAAAAGGCGAAGTCGCTTTCGATTTAGAAAGTTTGCGTTTAAAAAACTTTGGCCCGATCATGTCTACTGCAGGGAAAATTCTCCGTGACAAACGGATCGAAGACATCCAGTTTTTGACCATTACAGATACCTTGAAAATTGATCAGGGAACCATAAAAATTCCCAGACTGAATATTAATTCCACTGCTTTCACTCTCCACATGCGTGGAGATTTTCGCTATGATAATAAATCTAATATGCTGATCTCTATCCCCTGGTCCAATCTTTGGTTTTGGGATTCTGATAAAGTTCCGGAGCGGATGGCGTATGATGTATCAGGCCGCAAATTTCATATTCATGCCTTGGGCAATGAGGAAAATACAATGGATTATAAATTTCGATTTAGTGCACGTAAATGGTATAAAAAACAAGGTATTTCTCATTTGTACTGCAGGGATAAGAAAATATCCCGACTGAAGCGGAAGCGTTATAAAGCAGAAAGGAAAAAGCGAAAGCGGCGGGATAGAAAGGGCTATTCTGATTGATGGAGCTATTTTTTTATGATGCCGCTTTATTGTTTGAGGCTATTGGCTCGTTAACTTTTCTCAACTTTAAAAGTATTAAAAACTGAAGAGAATTTCTTACTTTTACGTAATAACCAGATTAACCAGAGGAATGATATATAGAAGAAAAATTCTGCTCATTGCCTCTCAAAATAAAAATCTATGTCTGTTGCCTCCAATAAGATAGTTTCAAAAAAAATTTTAACTGAAGGTTTTCGTTTGCTTTGCACGGCCCGTGAGATGACTTTTCTTTATGAAGAAAACTTTAAAGAAGTTTCTAAATATGTGCATGCGACCAGTCGTGGACACGAAGCCATTCAAGTGGCCTGTGGAATGCAATTGTTACCACAGGATTTTGCAGCCCCTTATTATCGGGACGATGCGATGTTGCTTTCGCTGGGGATGCGTCCGTACGATTTGATGTTGCAGTTGTTTGCCAAAGCGGATGACCCTTTTTCAGGGGGACGTTCTTATTACAGTCATCCAAGTTTGCGCGATGCCGACAAGCCGACCATTCCACACCAATCATCTGCAACGGGAATGCAGGCGATTCCAGCAACTGGAATTGCCATGGGATTGCAATATAAAGAACTCCTCAAATTTGAGGATTTACCAAAAGAAAAAGGGATTGTTGTTTGTTCGCTGGGCGATGCTTCGGTGACGGAGGGAGAAATCTCTGAGGCTTTTCAGATGGCGGGACTGCGACAATTACCAATCCTGTTTTTAGTGCAAGATAATGGTTGGGATATCTCGGCCAACGCAGAAGAAATACTTGCCCAAAATGCGGCAGAATATATTAAAGGATTTCATGGTATTGAGGGAATAAGTATTGATGGTAGTGATTTTGAAACTTCTTACCGCACGATCAATCAGATTTTTAAAACGATGCGAAAAGAACGTCGTCCATTTTTACTGCATGCTACCGTACCACTATTGAATCATCATACCAGTGGTGTCAGAATGGAATGGTACCGTGATGATCTGGAGGAAGCAAAATTATCTGACCCCTACCCTATTCTAAAAAATCAACTACTGGAAGCCGGGGTTACAAAAAAAGCCATTGCCAAAATAGAAAAGGAAGTTACCGAAACAGTGGCTGCCGATTTTGCAGAAGCACGCAAAGCAAAAGAACCTTCTCCAGATTCTATTTACGACCATATTTTTGCTCCGACTCCCATCACGGAAGAATCGGGTGAAAGATCTCCCGCCAATGGAGAAATGGGCGTCATGGTCGATGCAGCTTTGCACGCGGTAGAAGAAATTATGGAAGACGATCAACGTTGTTTATTTTACGGTCAGGATGTTGGTGCGCGGCTCGGTGGTGTTTTTCGTGAGGCGGCGACGCTGGCCCAAAAATTTGGGGACGACCGGGTTTTTAATACGCCGATTCAGGAAGCCTTTATTGTAGGTTCTACGGTGGGTATGTCGGCTGCGGGGTTAAAACCAATTGTAGAAGTCCAGTTTGCAGATTATATTTTCCCAGGCATTAACCAATTATTTACGGAAGTTAGCCGGTCTTGTTATTTAAGTAATGGTAAATTTCCAGTGAGCATGGTTTTACGGGTTCCGATTGGTGCTTATGGGAGTGGTGGTCCATATCATTCTTCTAGTGTAGAAAGTATTGTTACGAGAATTCGTGGAATTAAAGTCGTATATCCGAGTTGTGGTGCGGATCTAAAAGGACTGATGAAAGCAGCTTACCACGATCCTAATCCGGTCATTGTTTTTGAACATAAAGGATTGTACTGGTCGAAGGTACCGGGTACAGCTGCGGCCAAAACTATTGAACCGGCAAAAGATTATTTATTACCGTTGGGTTTGGCGAACCAAGTACTTGAAGCGGAAGTGGATAAAATTGAAAATGGAGAAGCGATGGTTGTCGTTACATATGGAATGGGCGTCCACTGGGCGTTGAATGCGGCAGCGAAATATTCGGGACGCGTGACAGTTTTGGATTTGAGGACGCTGGTGCCACTGGATGAAGCGGCGATTTTAGAAACGGTTCGTTCACACCATCGTTGTTTGGTTTTGACGGAGGAGCCGGCGCGAAATTCTTACGCACAGAGTTTGGCGGGTTGGATACAAGAGGCATGTTTTAGAAGTTTGGATGCTCCGGTTCGGACGTTGGGTTCTGCGGAGGTCCCGGCGATTGGATTGAATAGTATTCTGGAGGAAGCGACGTTACCGAATGTTGGGATGGTGGAAAGAGTGATTGGGGAGGTTTTGGGGTTTTAGAGATTAGAAAAAATTTGGGTTTTGGGTTGACAAAATTACTCGATTAGATAGAACAAATCGTACATTCATAAAATTATTACCTTTGTAGATGACGAAATCTTAAAATCTAAATGATTGAAAATGAGCATACTAAAAGATAAGTATATAAATCCTTTGACAGACTTTGGTTTTAAAAAACTATTCGGTACTGAACCGAATAAGATGCTATTGATTGATTTCCTTAATCAAATATTACCGAAAAAACACAAAATTAAAGATTTAAGCTATTCAAATAACGAACAGTTAGGGCTAAATGAATTAGATAGAAAAGCTATTTTTGATGACCATAAAACAGATCCTAGTTTATTGCACATCATAGAATTGAAGAACCAAAGGTGCGAAGTATTCTTTGATAAATTAAAATTTATCTATATAGAATTACCAAAATTCAAGAAAAAAGAAAGTGAATTAAAGACAGACTTCGATAAATGGCTATACGTTTTTAGACATCTATCTCAATTACAAGACCTTCCAGAAAACCTTCAAAATAAAATCTTCAAAAGATTATTCAGAGAAGCAGAAATTGCACGATTTACACCAGAAGAAAGAGGTGCTTACGAAGAGAGCCTAAAAACTTACAGAGATTTAAAAAATGTAATAGATACTTCCAGAGAAGAAGGACGAGAAGAGGGACGGGAAGAGGGGCGAGATAACCGAAATAGAGAGATCGCAATGGAAATGAAGAAAAATGGAGAGTCAATAGCAAGAATAATTCAATACACGAATTTGTCGAAAGAAGAAATTGAAGAATTGTAAAAAAAACAAACGAATCCTTTTAAATCAATACCAAAATCGCCCCTAAATTCCACAACAGAATTCAGAGGCGATTATATTTTCTAATTAAATTTCAAACTAAAAATTTAGTAGCGTCTTTTCTTGTCTCCTCCACTATTACCACCCTTACGGTGTCTGGTCTTCTTACGCTTTTCAAAATCTCCAGGTCTTTTGGGTCCTCGACCACTTGATTTTCCACCTCGGCTTTTTTGTGGCATTGGTGCATCATCCGATACATCCGCCATCACTTTTTCTCCATCTATAACTTGACCGCGCAGGCCTTCGACTAGTTTATTTGCGTAATCTTTTTCTATTTCAAAGTAAGAAACCTTGTCCTGAATATTGATCCGACCGATCGTTGCTTCACTGGAATCTAAAGTATTGTTAATCAAACCAATCAATCGCGCTGGATGCATTTTTGAACTACTACCCATGCTGACAACTACCTTCGCAAATTTTGCATTCTTGACGGAAGTTCTCGTTGGGCGAAACGGCTTTTCAGAATCATTTCTGACGTTGCGTTCGGATTGGTTACGGTTAGAACTATTGCTCGCACGACGATCTCTTCCCCGTTCGCTGCGACGGTTATTGCGATCGCCTCTTTCTCTTCCGCCTCTACTATCTTCGTTACCGTTCAGATCCCGGGCTTTTTTATAATAATCCAAAAAGCGATTAAACTCCGTAGAAACAAAACGCTGGATCAACTCTTCGCGATCCATATCGGCCAGTTTTTCATAAATCTCTGGCAAGAATGGTCCGATTTCTTTTTCATTGACCGCTACTTCCTGAATTTTATCAATCACTTTCATCAGTTGAATCTGACAAATTTCGCGACCAGAAGGAACAGATTTTCTTTCAAATTTTATTCCCGCCTTTCTTTCCGCGTCCCGCATTTTTCCTTTCTCGCGTGAGTGGATAATAGCGATTGAAATACCACTCTTTCCAGCACGTCCGGTACGACCAGAACGATGGACATATACTTCCGGATCATCTGGTAAATTATAGTTGATTACGTGCGTCAGATCCGTTACATCAAGTCCCCGCGCCGCAACATCTGTCGCTACCAAAATCTGAATATGTCGCTTTCTAAAACGATTCATCACTTCGTCCCTTTGGGCTTGAGATAATTCTCCGTTTAGTACGTCGGCATTGTAACCATCTGATTGCAGGCGAGCAGCAACATCTTGTGTTTCTCTTCGGGTACGACAGAAAACGATTCCGTAAATATCAGGATTGACATCCGCAATTCGCTTTAGTGTTTCGTATTTATCTCTTGCCATTACGTAATAGTACCAGTGTTCTACGGTACTCGCTCCGGCGTTTACACGGGCGACCGAAATCTCTTCGGCATTGTTCATGTATTGTTTAGAAATCCGGGAAACTTCTTTAGAAATAGTCGCTGAAAACAAAAGGGTTTGCTTTTCATCGGGTGTCTGCGAAAGGATCGCATCCAGCTCTTCTTTAAAACCCATGGTCAACATCTCATCGGCTTCATCTAGAATAACCTGCTTGATCGCATCCAGATTTAACCTTTTTCTTTTTAGCAAATCTCGTGTTCTACCGGGTGTTCCTACCAAAATGTGGACACCGCTACGTAAAGCGGCTATTTGTGGTTGGATACTGGTACCACCATAAGCAGCCATAATTTTTATATCCCGGGAATATTTCGCATAAGATTGCAGATCCTTGGTGATCTGAATAGCCAATTCTCGCGTTGGACAAAGGATAATTACTTGTGTATCTCTGGATTTGGTATCAATCTTATGAAGTGCTGGCAAACCAAAGGCGGCCGTTTTACCCGTTCCCGTTTGGGCAAGCGCTACTAAATCCCGGTCAGAAGATAATAAAATAGGAATTGCTTTCGCCTGAATCGGCGTTGGTGATTCAAAGCCCAAGTCTGTTACGGCTTTTACCAATTGATCGTTTAGGCCAGTGGCCGCAAAATCGCTCATAATGAATAATTAATAAAGTTATGTAACGATTCGAGCCAGCAGGGTGGTCAGCGACTAGGTTAACCTTTAACCATCTGCTGGAATTAGCTTGGACACTAAACAGTTACGAAGTTGGACTCTATGACAGCACCTGGTGCTAAGTCCGTTTTCAAATAAGGTGCAAGAATACGAAGAATTACGCAATACCGGTCGAGGATTTGGATAATCGGAGTGTTTTAGGGGTGATTTTGTGCCAAATAACAATACCTTCATCATTTACGCTTTCAATCCACCATCAACTGACAACGCTACCCCATTCAGATAACTGGCCTCATCACTGCTCAGCCAACAAATAGTTTTGGCCACTTCGCTGGCTTTGCCGAACCGCTTCATTGGAACGGCCATTTCCATCATTTTATATAATTTGGGATCATGGGTTAGCCCGCCTGTTCCCATTTCGGTATCGATGACAGAAGGACAAACGGCATTGACGCGTATATTAAATTTACCATATTCGTGGGCGGCGGTTTTGGTCATACCGATCACGGCGTGTTTGGAGGCTGCGTACGCGCCCATACGCGGAGCTGCACCGATACCTGCAGCGGAGGCAGTGTTGACAATTGAGCCATTTCCTTGTTCCCGCATAATTTTCAGGGCAGCGCGCATACCGTAGAAAACACCTGTCTGGTTGATGGCCATGACTCTGTGCCAGTCCTCGTCGGTGATGGCTTCAAAAAAACAAAGATCGCTGGCAATACCTGCATTATTGATCAAATGATCGAGTCGATTGTATTTATTTATGCAAAAATCAAAGAGAGTTTCGACCGATGCTAAACTAGAAACATCCACTGGATGAAAACTGGCGATTGCACCTTGACTGACCAGTTCTTCAGTAAGCGCTTGTCCTCCTTTTTCATTTCGATCCGCTAATATTAAACTGGCACCACGAGCCGCAAATTCTACTGCTGTGGCTTTACCAATTCCGGCGGAAGCGCCCGTAACGATAATTACCTGATTTTTAAAATTCATGCATGATGACTTGCTGAAAAAACAGCGTTAAAATTTGTGATAAATCCTTAACTTTTATTCTACAGTTAAGGTCACCCGATTATTGATGGCCATCCCTTCAGCTGTCTCATTATCTGCTTGTGGATCTTGCGGTCCAACTGCATTTATGATGACCATAGGCGAAGTAAATACTTTACCTTTTTTATAATTACGAAGAATTCTACGAACTCTGTCCGCTCTTTTTGAAGCAATTTTCATCTTGTCTTTTGAACTTCCCTGATTGTCTGTGTAAGCATTGACCGTAACGATCGCATCAGGATTGGTGGTAAGGTAAGATTCCAAATAGTCAATAATTTCCAATAATTTAGGATCATCAGCTGGGAAGTTTACCTGGTCTGGTTCAAAAAAAACCGTTTTTGATTCATCAAAATTAAATGTGGTTCCTGCCTCGGAAGCCGATACATTATCAGAAAAAACAAAACCAATCGCATTGTCATTGTTCAACTTCTTATCAACAAATTCAGCTTTAAGATTCTCTTCACCAGCAGTGGTAATCTGATCAGCATTTGCTCCTTCTTGTACTAAAACTTTTTTAAATGCTTCTGCCCGAGCGATTCCTAAATTACCAAATTCTGAATCATTAGACTCTCCGCTACCGTAGTATCCAGTCAATGCAAGCATCTTAGCAGGATTGGCTTGCAGGTAAGTACCCGTTTTCGCAAAAATTTCTTTCTCTGCACTTGGCGCAATGGCAATAGCCGACGCACTCTTTTTGAAACCGAAGGTTCCAGCAGTAGTTGCTTTAAAATTTCCATCTATCATACTAAAGCTACTCGTAGCTGCGCCAGCAGCAACAGCTGGACAAAATAGTCTGGACAAAAAGAAAGAACCCCCCACTATCCAGAGGAATGAAAATAGAAATAACGCAGGTGTCATTGGTCTCATCGCAAATGTTTGTTTTAAGATTCATACCAAAGAACCTCTAAATAAAAAGTATGAAATACTAATTTGTGAGGAAGCTTTATCGCAGGTATGTTTCCGAATTAATTAAAATTAAAAAAGTTAATGACTTTTCGGGGAAAATTACGTCTAAAAAAATGTTGAGGTAATTTATATTAATGGTAAAGGTACAGCTTTTAACGAAATTGTCGAAATTTGCAAAAAAAATTATTGAAAAGCATTCATTAAAAAAATTGGAACATTTACTTTTGAGCTTTTGTATATTCTTAAAGATATTTTTTTTTAAAAAAAAAGAAAACTTTATCTTACCTTCGCTAAATCTACATACTTATGATAGCCCATTAGATATACCTTATTGAGAAAAAACTTAAATCCCTTTAACTGTCAGAAGAGAAACTATATTTCGAATTTCGTACACAATTACCAGGACTTTAATTTTTCAAAACTGATATCAGCAGGTCACCCTACTAACTGAATACTATCATAAAACTCCGCTAAATTTATTTTAGCGCAAAAATATTGATATCCAATATTATGACATTATACCCCCTAGACCATAGTTCTAGGCTTAAAATTCTGGCAATATTTAATCACATATATAACAAATAACTAGACTATGTTATCGAATTCAATCTTACTTGCTTCTACCGGAACCTGCTGGCTTCTGGGGGCCCTGGCAATGGCCTTTTCCTGGCTCTTGGGCTACTGGATTAAAAAATACATAATGTCCGGACGTTATCAGGAACTGGAAGCGGAGTCCAATAAAAAAGTATCTGCCCTACAAACGGAGCTGGATACCAACTTAAAGGCTAAGACAAGTTTGGAAACGGATTATACTTCTATGAAAACCAATTTCGCTCAGATTGAAACAGATCTTAGACTAGCGCGCCAGGCAGCCAGCGAAGTAAGAGAGGTAGAGGTGATCAAGGAAGTAGAAGTGATAAAAGAGGTAGAAGTACCCGTGGAAGTCATCAAAAATGTAGAGGTGATTAAAGAAGTTCCCGTAGAAGTGATCAAAGAAGTAGAAGTTATTAAAGAGGTGGAAGTTTTTCGTGATAAAGTGATTATCAAGAATCAAGACGTTATTAAGGAAGTCGAATTGGTAAGAGAAGTACCAGTGGAACTGTTCAAAGAAATCGACAATGTTAAAACGGTTGAAATTATAAAAGAAGTACCCGTAGAAAAAATCGTTGAGGTGATCAAAGAGGTGGAAGTCATTAGAGAGATTCCGGTACAGGTGATCAAAGAGATCGAAGTGATTAAGGAAATCGAAGTGATCAAAGAAGTAATGGTCGACAGAATTGTAGAAGTCGAAAAGATCGTAGAGATCATCAAAGAAGTTCCGGTAGAAGTAGTTAAGGAAATTGAAGTGATGAAAACCGTAGAATTGACACGGGATGTTCCTAT
>ENA-ORXT01001126-ORXT01001126.1-marine-metagenome-genome-assembly--contig:-NODE-1126-length-37289-cov-77.427497_pt1 | contig 37289 bp, 21 predicted proteins | sample MGYA00237868_ERZ511482 | MGnify/ENA metagenome assembly ERZ511482 | reverse complement strand
GCAGCATCTAACAAATTAACGGTAACTCCTGCAACACCCGGTTCGCCGGGGTCTTGCTGGCCGTCTCCGTCGCTGTCAACGAATACCTGGTCTCCCAGATTTGCGCCCGCGCTTACCCCGGCATCGATGGTTAAGTCGTCGCCATTTTGGGGATCAAAACTGAACACACTCGTAAATCCGTTGGTGTCCGCATCGCTATCATTCGAGCCGTTACCCGTGTTGGTTCCGGTAAACCCGTAATTCATATTCGATGGATCGGCATTGGGCTCAAAGCCTACGTAGTAGTCACCCACCGTAATGTCTTCGAATAAATACATGCCGTTTGCATCGGTAAATACACTGTCTAGCGGTGTTCCGTCCGCAGCGTATAACACCACCAGCACGTTTTCCAAACCTGGCTCGCCCGGATCCTGGATACCGTCCATATCGTTATCTACCCAGACAAAGTTTCCGATATCCGCTACCGGAACTAGTCCCGTATCGTGGGTATCATCATCTCCTAACAATGGATCAAACGTAAATTGTGGCGTGATTCCGGTTAGTGGATCTGCCTCACTATCATTGGTGCCATCTCCGGTACCCTGGGGACTGAAATCGAAGTCACCCGTGGCCGTACTTGTATCAAATTCGATACTGTAATCTCCCGCCGGAACGTCTTCAAATACGTATTCGCCGTTGGTGTCCGTCGTGGTCGTGGCAATGATATTGCCCATGTCGTCAAGTAAGTTGACAGTAACGCCACTGATGCCAACTTCGTTTGGATCTTGCAGTCCGTCGCCGTCTGCGTCGATGAATACGAAGTCTCCGATATCGGCCGTGGGGATTAATCCAGCGTCGATGGTTAAGTCATCACCCGCACTTGCGTCAAAGACGAACGGTGCAGTTTCTCCGTTTGGTCCAGCGTCACTATCCGTCGCATCGTTCCCGGTGTTACCAGCAGTAAAGTCATACTCCGTGGTACCCGGTGCCGTCGTTGGATCGAAAGCTACACTATAAGTTCCCGAAGGAACATTTTCAAATAAATAATTTCCGTTGGCGTCCGTAGTGGTCGTCGCAATTATATTTCCGGCAGCATCTAACAAATTAACGGTAACTCCTGCAACACCCGGTTCGCCGGGGTCTTGCTGGCCGTCTCCGTCGCTGTCGATAAAGACCAAATCTCCAATATTAGCAACCGGGCTGACACCCGCATCGATTGATAAATCATCTCCAGTGGTTGGATCAAAATTAAACACGGAAGTAAATCCGCTCATATCCGCATCACTATCATTGGAACCATTACCGGTATCCTGTGGAGAGAAAGTATTATTCATATTTCCAAAAGAAGCATTGGGCTCAAAGCCGACAAAATAATCGCCCGCTGGAACGTCTTCGAATAAGTACATTCCGCTTGCGTCTGTCCACATACTGTCGATTGGAAGTCCGCTGTTGCCATCGTATAAAACGACTAATACTGAGTCTAATCCTGATTCACCAGGATCCTGAATACCGTCCATATCGTTATCTATCCAGACGAAATTTCCGATATTGGCAATGGGTATTAATCCAGCATCAATCGTCAAGTCATCTCCATTTAACGGATTAAACATGAATGGTAGCGTTTGTCCGCTGGCATCTGCATCACTATCATTCGTTCCATTACCTGTACTAGCAGTCGTGAATTCGTATTCCTGACCGCCAGGAGAAGTTGTTGGATCAAAAGCTACGTAGTAAGTTCCAGCCGGAACATTTGGAAATAAATATTCACCATTAACATCCGTAAATACCGTGGCAATTGGTGTGTTGGTCGCACTATCATAAAGCGTAACACTTGCGTTGACAACTGGCGCCTCACCAGGATCCTGGATACCATCCATGTCAGCATCAATCCAAACAAAATTTCCGATATCTGCGACAGGAATAAGGCCAGCGTCGTGGGTGAGGTCGTCGCCGGTGGTGGCATCGAAGGAGAAAGTGGGAGTCAATCCAACAGCGTTTGTTTCACTGTCATTTGTTCCGTCACCTTGAGCTGTAAGCGTGAAGGGATAATCTTCAGCACCAGGTGTAGTCGAGGTAGACTGATCAAATTCGAGGAAATAATCTCCCGAAGGAACATTGACAAACTCATAGATACCACTACCATTTGTGTAGGTCGTATCACGAGGAGTTCCATCTATATTATATAGAATTACCTGAACATTTGCAACGCCCATTTCTCCCGGATCAAAGATTCCATCCATGTCAGAATCGATCCAAACCTGATCTCCAATAGAAGCCAAAATCACAGAAAAGGAAGCCAGTGCTTCTTCATCTTCGCTTTGGTCACCATCTTCATTATCAGGAGTAGAATCGACATCTGTTTTGTCCACCTGATTTAATTGAACGGTGTTTTCAATTATGCCGGCACGGTCAATCCGGCCCATTATTTCGAGGGTTTCACAATCTCCTGGATTCATATCAGGAATTGCCCAAGAGCCATTTGGGATGGTAGGAGTATACGTTCCTTTAGTGGCTGTATAACCGAGAAAGGTAACACCATTTGGCCAAGTATCCTCGACGATTAAATTATCGGCAGCATAGATAAGCCCATCATTTACACTATTAATGTTACAAATTTCAATACAATATGTAACGGTATCACCTAGTTCAGGAATAGCCGGAATATTGCAAATTGTTTTAGTTACTTCGATATCAAGACACTCTTCATCCACTACTGTCCAAACAGGACTAACTGAAGGACAGGCATCAGGAGCAGCCAGGTATCCTTTTGCAAGATATTGCCCTGGAGAAAAAGGTCCTGTCCAGGAATTACTCATTCCGGTAACGGCCTGAATAATTTCAAAAGCACCACCAAGTTTATACCATTCATAATTATTGAAACCAGCATTTGTAGAAATAGTAGCAGGCTGATAACCCCGACAAAAAATATCATCTCCCATGATCGTTAATGGATCAACAGGATCGACCACGATAGTTATGCTATCTGTCACTCCACAATTGGTTCCAAAATCCAAGTTGACTCGGTATCCATAGTTTCCGGAAGCAGGCGCTGTGAATATTGGATCAGAAATCGTTGGATCACTTAAGTAAGTAGTAGGAGTCCAGGTAATTACTGCATCGTCTTCAAATTCTGGAGGAAATTCTAACTGAAGGTATTTTGGCTGATCGGTACAAGCCATCGTATCCTGAATACTTAAAGGAAAAGGCACTGCTAATCTTCGAATAGAAAATACATCTGTGCTCACACATTCTCCCGTAGATCCTGTAACCGTAAAAGATACGGCATCCATTATTCCATCCTGAATACCGAAATAAGCGCTGTCACCAACGATCCTCATATATCCTTCGGTTTCATCGAAAGCAAAATCATAATCACCACAAAATGCTACGCCAATTTCTTCACCCGGACAAAGGGTGTTAGTGACAGGAATTTCGGCTACAAAAGACGGAGAAATTGCGAAGAAAGGAGTAACTTCTGTATCACATTCACAGGAAGTATCGTAAGTAGATTTGATTAAAACCGGGCATGCATTAATTTCTTCTACCGCAAAGCAACCAGACAGAATTAAGGTATCCATGCTAGCAATAAACTGAGTAGGAAAAGTATCCGCTGCCAAGAAAGGGTCATAATAGTCTAAAAATCCATTGCCTAGTAAATCGTCAAAAAGCTCAACGGTTATATCTCCATTATAATTAGGACCAGGGTTAATAAAAGTTGCATCATAACAAATAGTAACCGGGTTATCGGTACCTGTACATTGTCTAGTAATTTGTAAATCTGCGGTTTCAAGAGGTGCCTTTAAATCGATACTAAAACGGTTATTCACGGAAGACTGCACCCAAACATCACAGATAGAGCCATCGCGAACACAGGTTTCATCTTCTACTCTATCCTTGATATCGACAATCAAATCGACATCTCCACAACCCGCTAATTCGTCCATAGAAGCCTCTAACTTTAAGGTAAATTGTCCTCCTACCGGAAGATTGGGAATTCCATCAAAACAGATTTGAGTTTGATCACCAATCATCGTTTCGATAACCGGACCGGTAGATTGCCCTGCAGGTATAGCATAAGCCAAAGATCCGGTACGATATGGTAGCGTCGGAGGAAAAGTTAAACAGATCTGAACATAATCTCCGGAAGGAACTTCAGAAATATTTTGTCCGGTAATAGTAAATTCATTAGTTAAACCACCGCAGTAAACATTTGTAGGTTTAGCAGAGGTTAAAATTTGTGCGTGATTAATAGGTTCCGCACCATTGATGATTATTCTCTCGCTGTTTACTTCACCAGAAGAAATGGTGTTTGGACTACAAGGATCTTTACCAGTGGCTTCGAAAAACACCGTAGATCCTGAGATAAATTCGTCACAGACTGAAAGCACCTTAAATCGAACGACTAGCTGATTAGAGTCTAACCCAGCATTAACCCCTGGAAAACCATTTGCGTGAATAGACGGACTAAAGTTAGCATCTTCGATGTAGGAAACATTATTTCCATTAATATTTGGATCAGGAATACTTGTAAACGGGGCACCACTCACTCCATTGTGTGGATAAGCGGCCTCAAAACTTCCCAGTACCAACTCTGTACCTACCAGTGGTAATTCCCAGAATAACTTAAGGTCTGTAACCAGTACATCTTTTACATTTTTTATTAAAACAAACATTGTGACCGTATCACAAAGATCAAAAGCTCCTTGTGGATCAATAAAAGTAGACTGAATTTCGGGAGAACCGACCGTATATCGATAACAAATATTGTTACTAGTACAAGCAGTCGTGGTTCCTAATACTGTTGCCTGAATTGCGGGATCCATACACCCGGAAGAAGTACCAATACAAATTTCTGCGGGCAATTGCGGAGGAACCGGACAGAATAACAATCTGGTTCCTACATTAATTTCCTGACAATCGCCAGGTGCTAAATTTGGTAAACTTACAATGTAAGTATTACTGGTTCCATCCGTAGAAACATATTGATAGGATAATGGATTAAGTGTAGCATCGTAAACATCAACAAGTCTAACACTATTATTAACTTTAATTGTTGTAATAACTCCTTGATGTGTAAGTGGAGGTGTATTACCTGAACAAATAGTATATCGATTTATTTCCTCGCTGGTACCTGGCACTTGGCTCGCAATCACATTTCGATCAATAGCCGGTGTCAGGGAAGGAAAACCCTGCCGATTATCTGTAACGGTGGCGTCGGAAGATTCGTTGTTATCTTTTAAAACCAGTTCATCCAGATTAAAGTAATTGTAATAATTTACCCCATTGCCAATTACCAGGCAAGAGTCTAATTCATTGCTGGCTCCAGTAGTAGGATTAAAATTACAGCGGTAATCATTGTTGGCGCCAGCAGGAGGGTCGTAGGGATATTGATAGTCGTAAGTTATTTTGTAATCATTTAGACCATTAATATCCGAAGGACACACCAGACAATAGTCGTAGGTAATAGTCATCGAATCTCTAAATCCTCCTAAACCAACACCGAGTCCGGGATAATTATCGGTAAGTGGATTAAAAGTAATGGTTCCCGGGCTGGCACCCGATACGGTGCAGTATTCTTCTCCGTTTACCACAAAACAATCATGGCTGTTCGTGCTCTGAATATCCAGAGGATAAGTAGTGCCTCCGGGTGTATTTATCTCTGCGTTTCCGCAATACATTAATGGAGAGTAAATTTCAATATCGGTATCTTTCATTCTAAAATAAGGACGATATTCATTTTGATACCACGATAAGGGAGTTGGATTGTCGACGGTAAAAATATGCTTCGCGGTACCACCACAGTCATCTATTTCCAGATCAGTCCGAACAGAAATATCACTTGGACAGTAAAATTCGATTGGAAAATTTTCCCGACAGATACCCTGTCCTACCAAACAACCTGCAGTGAATTCATCAAATTTAGTGGCCCAAGTATCCTGGTAAACACGAGTAGCCTGGAAGGGTGCACCTTCCGCTTTGGCTAGCGGATTTTTGATGAGCGGAATTCTAACCCGCATAAAAAGAGAATCCCCTACCTGAAAATTATATTTTGCGTTAAACTCGTCCCAACAATTACCAAGATCATTCCAGCCAGCATAATCTACTCCCCGACATTCTTGTAGTTCACTTTGGTTACGGATTTGGATATAGATCCTACTGTTATCATAAAAATCGTAACTAGAATTTGTACTGTTATACGTTTTAAAATGATTATCAGCATAACTATCATAAGGTGTTTTACCAATAAACAAAGTCATTCCGTTAACCGAAGTAGACCTATTTCCATCTTCGACGCAAGCGGGTAAATCAGAAAAATCTATTTCTGTACGAGTGGTAGCACCTAGTTTTTTAACAGAAAAAGACATCAATTCCGTTCTACGAGCATCCATTTGTAATTCGGAAAGAGCCGCATTTCCTCCACTAAATGGAATCACCCGAAAGCCCATTCCCCATTCGTAGATATTCGTAAACGCATCTGGACTAAGAATTGAATAATGCGCTTCGTACATCATCGTATCGCCAGGCAAGTACCTGTTTCTGTCTGCTCCTGTAATTGATTTAGGGTCTATTTTGGTAGTCATGGTTGCATCGGTATATCCGACAGACTCTCGATAGACTTCAGAAACACCACTACGAAATACACAAACACATCCTACGTTATTAGGATTGGAACGGAACAGAATCGACTCGCAAGCTTTTACCGCTTCACAAGTACACCCACCCTGGGTACAGGTTTCTACGATCTGATGAGTACCCGTTGTGTATATATAAGGAGCACATAAAAAAGTATCTACAGTCAGTTCATAACTATAACAAATTTCATCTCCAATTGATACCAAACCAGCATCGATGGTTAGCATTCGCTGACCAGGGCCGATACTATCCCAGGTAATAGGAGCACCAGTAATCGTGGGAGCACCATTTACACTAATTTGAATACTGGAAGGATCGTTTACTTCAAGGTCATGGGTAATTCCACCATTTCCATCAAAAAATACTTGTAGTGCTACGTTGGAATTTCCGGCGGCACAGGGAGTTACGCCACGCTGTTCGTGGACATAACACATTTCCACCATACGGGTTTTAGCTCCAGAAGTTCCGGTAGCGGCAAAATCTATCCCGGTAAAAGAAGTTCCCACTAGTGCAGCGTTGGTTCTACTAGAAGTAGCACCATCGACAATTTCAAAACCATCAATCGGTGGATAAAACTTGAATGACTGACCACAGTCTCTTTTTGCATCCACAAAAAACTGCGCAAAATCACAATTGATAACGCCACAGGCAATTGATCCTGGATCAGGCGGAGTGGTACAGCTATAGCCCATATCAATTTCTACTTTCAGCGTATCTCCTCCGGATAAATCATCAAAAAAGCCATCCCCGTCAACATCACTCAATCCTTCTACCCCATCTACATCAACGGATAAATCAGTAAAGTCGATTACTAAATCATCATTCACCCAAGTATAAGTTCCTAATCCAATAGGATTTCCACCTACTCTGATTTCTGTAATTTCGAGGGAAGGTTTATTACAGGTTTCGAAGCCGATCCTCATATCCGTAAAGCGACCAGAAAGCGGATTACTTTGGTCACTATAGATTGTTAATCCAATGGTTCCAGGATCACCACATATTGTGGGAGTACTGTAAATAGTGTCAATAGTAACCGGATTAGGACGAGCCGTGGGCCGAATGGTAAGTACTCGATCTCTCTCAATTTTATCACAAATGTCATCATAGCATCCCCATCCCGCGACATATTTTAAGGGAAAACTACTCGGAATGGGACATTCGTCAGTTTGAAAACAGTAGGTAACCTGAATACGTTCACCCGTATTAAATAGGGTATCAACAGGATTTCCAAATGAATTTACTGGAAAAAAGCTTCCGTCAATTTCCGTACGAATTATTTTGTTGGTGTTATCATAATTGTAAGTTATTGGCAAATTATTAACCAACACTCTATTCAAATTTAATGCTCCTGAAAGATCTATGTTTTGTAGCTCAAGGTAAAAATCTTCCAGATATGCACCGATTCCATCTTGCGTTAATCTTACATTAAAACATTGTTCAATACCAACACGACTGAGATTAATGTTATTAGCAAGATTCCAGTTAATGGTAGGTTTTTTAATTGTTGTGTTGTAGGTACGATCTGGCGTAACAACCTGACTGCAGTTGAAAAAATTACCCATTGTATCCTGATAGGTATAATTAAACTTTAGATCGACCTTATATTCCAACGCATTTTTGTCAACGGAGCAATCGGTAGTTGCGGCTATATAAGCGATATAGATTCCATCGGTGACTCCATCCAAGAGAAATCGAGGTTTTTCGGGAGAAGGATTTACAACCGAAATAAAGGTATTGGAGTCATAATGTGTGAGTTCAAATCCCGCATAAATCATTCCTGGCAGAAAGTCTACGGTCATTTGAGTACCTGATATTTCTCCTGGTTCTTCGATATAAATCAGGTAAGCAAGGGTATCCGGTTTTCCACAGACGACCAGTTCGTCGGTCTCCGCAAAACCAGGAACGCCCAGTAATTCAACGACCTGAATTTCGGGGCATTGTGCACTAACACTGGTGCAAAAGAAAGAGGTTGAAATCAATGCTAAAAAAAGCGCAAAAGCTTTTAAAAAAGTTAAAGTGCTTGATTGGGTAAATTTTATGAACATAGTCTCAATTATCTAAATGATTAGAGAGGACAGGACTTTTTTGACCTTCCACTACCTAAGACTATACTTAAAGGACTAAGACAAGTTACATCATATCATATTTTATTTATACTAATACGCCTAAATAGTGACATTTAAAAATTGAGCTAATTTTAGATTGGGCCTTATGTATTCACAATAAATTACATATGATTTGTGACCAAAAAAAAGAGCTAATCCTGAAGGATTGCTCTCTTTTATTTTCGCTCAATAATTGAACAAAAAGGATATTAAAAACCCGAAGGTTCTTAATGTTGTGTGTTGATGATTAGTGGTTTAAATTTTTTTAAAAACTAAATACTCTTACCCCTATTCAAGCGATGTGCCAACGGCAGGCTTAAAGCAGTTTTTGTGTTAGAATTATTGTATAATTTGATATAATTAAATCACACATACCGTCCCTAAGCCCTATTTTTAATTACCTTTTATCATTTTAAAACTCAAAACACATGTCACAAAATAACAACATCTATCTAAAAATTTCCGTTTAAAAATTGTGCCTCCAGCATATTCTTGCTGATTAATAAATATGTGGTAAAATTTGGATATAACTTCGGTGTAGAACGAAAAACCAAAGGAAATCTATATCGGTAAAGATAAGGGATAAGGGATGTACCAATAAAATACGGGCTATTATTTTTACTAACCTACTATTTCTGATTGAAATTGATATTGTAAGATTGAAATAGTTTTCCTCCTTCTCCACGAATTTCTACGTCAACGACTGGTTTGTCTTCGGTCCAGTTTATTTCAAAAAACCCAAAATTTAATTTGTCGGTTAGTTCGCCTATCCGCAGGTTATTTGCTTCAGAAGCATTTTCGTAAGTATGGGTTAATCCACTAGTTGTTAATTCTACCAATGGGTAATTTAATCCTTCCACTTTGATTTTGGATAATTCACCAATATGACGATCACCGCTCATCAAAATAGCACCGGATAATTGATACTTTGTAAGTAAGTTAAATAATCTTTCACGCTCATGAGGAAATGTATTCCACTTTTCGTAATTGTGTTGCGTTGGTAATATTTGAATACCAGACCCAATCAAGTGCACTTGCGCATCGCTGTTTTTAAATTCTTGTTCCAGCCATTCCCACTGTGCCTCCCCCAGGATAGTACCAGTGGAATTGATGATATACTGGGGGTTTTGTCCATGACGACGTTCTACCTGATCACGAAAATAACGTGTATCTAATAAAATTACTTTCACCTTTTTACCAGCTTCGCCAAAAGTATAAGCTTGATAAGCTCCCTCCCGTTTCCAGACCGGATTAGACTTTGGCACATCCAGAAAATTCAGCATAATATCCCGACTTTCCGAGCGTTTTGGATATTCTTTACCTCCGTCATTAACCCCATAATCATGATCATCCCAAACGCCGATCACTGGAGCAGCAGCCATTAATTTTTGATATTCCGGATTATTTTTTTGTCGCTGATAATTTGCAGCCAATTTATCCATGTCCTCCGTATCACCATATATATTATCACCCAGCCAAATCCAGAGGTCAGGATTTTTTTCTACGATGGGTTTCCAAAGTGGTTGTTTAAGATCCGACCGACTGCAAGAACCTATTGCTATTCGGGTCAATATTTGTGATTCGTCTATCGGAAGAGCAGATACCTCCGATTTTGTGGCAGAAACGCCCGTTTTCGTCTGACAACTGTAGTTGAGATTGAGGGATATTATAACAGCCAGCAAGAAAATAATTTTGTTAAAATCCATAAAACAGGTTTATTTAATTGATTCTAAGCTGAAAAGGCTACACTGATTTGATCCAACAAAATACTTAAATTCAAGGTATTATCTAAAGACCAAAGATCGTTTTCTTGTTTATTATTTGTCAAGTCTTCCATTACTGCGGCGGCTTCCATCTGAAAGCCATATTGTGGATAATCAAAAACAAATGACTCCTCTTCACCATTTTCGTCCGTTACCGTAAGCGTTTTAGCTTCGTGCCAACGTCTCGGAATAACGATCTTACCTCTGGTACCGTAAATCTCTGCAACGGTTGGGCTATCATGCAAAATAGTCGAAGACAGGATAGCCATTTTTCCAGCAGGATATTCTAATAGCATCGCATTGACTTCATCTACTCCCGTTGATCCTTTATGAGCGATTGCTTTGACCCGGTCGGGGTTTCCCAAAATCACACTAGCGAGAAATACAGGATAAATACCAATGTCTAATAAAGCACCTCCCGCTAATACAGGATCAAACAATCTACTCTTTGGATCAAAAGTTGCCTTAAATCCAAAATCTGCTTTTAGTGTTAGCACCTCACCGATGCGACCTTGGTTAACCAGATTGATTGCTTTTTGAAAAGCGGGTAAAAACCTGGTCCACAATGCTTCCATTAAATAGGTTTGCTGATCACGAGCCGTTGTTATCATTTGCTGAACTTCCAGTTGATTGATGCCCATTGGTTTTTCACAAAGAACCGGAATTTTATTATTTAAAAACATCAGCGTATATTCACAATGTCCACTGTGGGGCGTCGCAATATATACCACATCCAGTTCCGGACAATTCACCAATTCTTCATAACTTCCATAAGTATGAGTAGCATTATACTGGCTGGCAAAATTCTGCGCTCGCTCCAGGGAACGAGAAGCGACGGCATGTAATCGAGCATTGGGCAATGTCAAAAGATCCTGCACAAATTTGTGTGCAATGTTTCCAGGCCCCAATACTCCCCAGTTGAATATTTTTTTTGAGGTCATTTTATATTAAAATTTATTCCTGATTTATTTTAAGAAGGCGGTTGACTGGATAACCATGCGATAAAACGTGGATACAAGTAGCTAATCAGATCTATCGGTAGCCAAAGCCTATTTTTTTAGTAAATGCAGTACCCCGGCGGTCATCGTAGCAACTCCTGTACGAATGGTTGGAACAGGCATTGGCGCATATTTACTAGAGTGTAGCGAAGGCAATTTTCCGCCCGTTACTTTGGTCTTTTCAACCAGTTCCGGATCAACACTTCCCAGCCAGTATAACAATATCGGCACTTTATCGGCTGTTCGGCCATAGCGGCCAAAATCTTCGCCACCCATGACGGGATCAAGTTGAAGTACCTGCTCTTTTCCAATAGCAGATTGAAAAACCGGAAAGAGGGTTTCGACCAGACTTTCATCATTAAACAATGCGGGCGTAGATTCGTTACGAACTGTCACTACCGGTAATTCATCTTCGTGCAATCCCGCAGACAATCCTACTCCACGACAAGTTCTTTTTATTTTTTCCAAAATTGCTGTTCTAACTTCATCCTTATAAGAACGCAATGTCAACTCCAGTTTTACTTCATTAGGAATAACGTTTCCTTTCGAGCCTCCATGGATCGAACCAACCGTCAGCACACCCGGATCCAGTGGAGATATTTCGCGACTGATAATCGTCTGAAAATCAAGGATTAAGCGTGCAGAGAGCACAATCGGATCGATCGTCGTGTGTGGATAAGCACCATGACCTCCATGTCCGGTAATCGTAATATCCACCATGTCTACATTGGCCATGGCATAGGCTGCGCACATTCCTATTTGTCCGGCAGGTAAACTACTGCTGACATGTAAAGCGAGCGCATAATCTGGTTTTGGAAATTTTTCGTAAAGACCATCTGCCAACATCGCTTTTGCCCCTCCACTCCGTTCTTCTGCTGGTTGTCCAACAAAGACCAAAGTACCACTCCACTCGCTTTTTCGGGCCGCTAAATTACGGGCAGTCCCCGTCCAGACGGTCATGTGCATATCATGACCGCAAGCATGCATTACCCCTACCTCTTTTCCTTCGGCATCGTTGGTTTTTACTTTACTGGCGTATGGAAGACTGGTCGCTTCCACAATCGGCAAGGCATCCATATCCGCCCGAACTAAAACGGTTGGACCTGCTCCATTTTTTAAAACGCCGACCACTCCGTAACCACCAATATTTTCGGTAACGGTAAAACCTGAATTTCGTAGTTCTTCCGCCATTCGTTTTGAAGAAGCTACCTCGTGAAAAGATAATTCCGGATTGGCGTGCAAGTGTTTGTACAAATCCTCCAGATAAATTATATCTTTAGTTGTTGGAAAAGTATTCTGGCAAAACATTACTGTTGTAATAAATGTAATAAAAGTCGTTAATAGTGTATATTTTTTTATCATAAAAAATGGGATATTTTTTAAAAAAGAGATGTTAGATATGGTATTTTTTAATTAAATCGGAATAATGTTTTATGTAAACACGATTATACAAAAGTACAAATTAGAATTCAGAACTCTAGTATCTATAAAAGAATACTTATAACATCTGGCTGCTTCATAAGCGCCCCACGCCTTTAAAGTTATTTTAATAAACCCTTACTATGGAAGCAATTGATTTAGTTAAGATAAATTTTAATCCAGAACAACTAACATTACTTAATATTTGTCTGGCTTTTTTGATGTTTGGTGTCGCCCTGGATATTAGTAAAAAAGACTTTTTATATGTTATAAAAGCGTGGCGTTCGATTGTAGTTGGTCTGATTTCGCAGTTAATTTTTTTACCAGTTCTTACCCTGATTTTAATTTATATTTTTCATCCCCCAGTGAGTATCGCAGTAGGTATGATGCTCGTCAGTGTCTGCCCCGGAGGCAATGTCTCCAACTTTATGGTACATCTCGCAAAAGGAAACGCCGCCTTATCCGTTACGCTAACTTCTATCGTTACTTTGGGAGCAACCGTTTTGACGCCGGTAGGCTTTTATTTCTGGACTGGTTTTACCTATGGAGAAGCTTACCTGAATCAAGAGCTTAGCGTATCACCTGCTGATATCTTAAAAACAGTTGTTACTTTAATCGTTCTTCCATTGATTACTGGAATGGGTTTTAATACTTACCTCAGTGCATTGAGTAAAAAGATTCGCAAGCCAATTAAGCTGCTCTCTATTTTTGTTTTTATCGCATTTGTGGTTGTAGCGATTTTTGCCAATCTGGAGAATATTACAAAACATGTTTCCAAAATCCTGTTAATCGTCATCGTTCACAATGGTAGCGCTTTGCTGATGGGTTATTTTTTCGCACGTCTTTGTCGCTGTAGTGTTTACGATGCTCGGGCTATATCAATTGAAACCGGAATCCAAAATTCTGGATTGGCCTTGATCATTATCTTTAATTTTTACGATGGCTTGGGCGGAATGGCTTTAATTACAGCCTGCTGGGGGATTTGGCATTTGATCACCGGAGGTCTGTTGTCAGCCTATTGGTCACAAATTACGCCCCGTTCATCAACTAAAATGTGACTTATTAAAGGTTTGTTCGTAAAAATAGAGAAAGAAATATAATAAAGCGAAATAACACTATCCATTAAAATAGCGTATCTTTGCATTACTTTTCCAACAACACAGCAGATATAATCCTCTGAATATCAACATTTTACAAACGTAATTCACAATTCAAAATCAATTAAATTTCAAAGATTATGGCTATTAACCTCCTCGAAATGCTATCCAGCCAAATAGGCGGATCACAGTATTCCCAAATTGGAAAATTCCTCGGTGCTGACGAAGGTACCGTAAAAAGCGCCATGGGCGCAGCACTACCTTCTATTTTGGGAAGTGTCATTAACAATGGTAACTCTAGCACTGGTGCTGCTGGTTTGATTAACATGCTTAACAAAGGTAACTTTGACGGTAGCATGCTTGACAACTTAGGCGGTCTTTTTGGTGGTGGAAACGCTACCTCTAGTTTGATGAATTCCGGAAGTTCTATTCTGAGCAGTTTAATGGGCAACAAATTAGGTTCCGTAGTGGACATGATTGGCTCTATGACTGGTATGAAAAAAAGCAATTCTTCTTCTTTAATGAGTATGGCAGCACCACTCGTAATGAGTATGCTGGGCCGTTATGTAAAGAATAAGTCACTGGATGCTAGTGGACTTTCCAGCTTCTTAGGTACACAGAAAAAACACGTTGCCGCTGCTTTACCAGCAGGTATGGGCAATATTTTAGGATTCGACGCAGGTAATGTAGGTGCAAAAGTTGGTGGCGCTGCTACCGCTGCAGCAACTGCAGGCCGAGCTGCCGTTGCGGATACAGCAAGTGCAGGCGGTGGTATCCTCAGCAAAATTCTACCTTTAGCATTGATCGCAATTTTAGCAGGTGCTGCTTACTGGTTCTTCACTGGCAACAGTGCAACGGGTGCTTTATCTGATGCTGCTTCCGGAATTACCGAAGGCGCTACAAATATGGCGGACAAAGCGGGTGATTTAGCTGGTGACGCGGCTGGTGCCGTTAAAGACGGAGCTGCTGCTACGGCGGATGCTGCTGGAAATATGGCAGACAAAGCAGGTGAAATGGCTGAAAATGCAATGGATGCAACTACTAAAGCGGCTCGTGAAGCTCTTGGTAGTATAAAATTTGCTGCTGGTTCTGCTGGTGAAAGATTTAATGGCTTCCTGGCCGGTGGAGCTGAAGGGGACGAATCTTTCCGATTCAATAATCTAAACTTCGCAGTAGGTAGCGCAAGTATCGCTGGAGAAACTTCAGAGGTAGATAATTTAGCTGCAGTACTAAAAGCTTATCCTGATGTAAAAATTCAGGTAGCAGGCTATACAGATAACACTGGTAACGCAGATAAAAACAAGACTTTATCTGAAGCTCGTGCTACCAGCGTCATGAATCGCCTAGTAGCACAGGGTATTAATGCAGAACGTTTAACGGTAAAGGGTTTTGGAGCGGACAATCCTGCTGCTAGCAACGATACTAAAGAGGGTCGTGCTCAAAACCGAAGAATCGAAATCAGCGTAGTGAAGTAATCACTGTCTGACTGGATTTAATACTGGTTTTATCGAAATAAAAAAGAGGTAATCGTTATAAAACGGTTGCCTCTTTTTTTATTAGTAACAAGACATTGCCTTGTTCCTGCGTTGATCTGTTAACTTAACCTTCTCTGGCAGTCTTTTTTGAGTTTTTCAAATACTTTAGAGGACGTTACCTATGCGTTAGAAGAACCGATTAACTGATCACTAATCAGCTGTTCTTAATGTCCAGGAAAAAATTAACAATTTGAAATACCTACTAATTTAGTTCCCGAACCACTATTCCCTATTGGGGTATGGCTATTTCATTCATAGCAGCGTAATAAATTAAATACCATTGATCTCCATCACGGGAGAAGCGTCGCTGCATACCGTAATTTGCGTCGGCATGGCGAATTTTTTCGACAACGATATCTTCTCCAAAAGGCTGAAAATCTCTGATAAATGAGCCATCCATTGAGTTAAATGGCCGGTGCATCGTCCAGTTTTCTTTCTTCCAGAAAAAGTCAGTCAGATCGGTCTCCTCGGTTTCTTTTTCAGGAATACCTTCCAATGGAAAACGAATATGATTTAATTGAAAAATACTGTCTCGGTGAAAATTTTCGTAAAACTTTCGAAAGCCGATGGGAAGTCCCTCTGGTGCAACCTCCTCCTGCTCCATTATCTGTTCGGTAGCAGCTACCGGGGTTGTCGTAATGGCCAGGCGATTTTTTAAATAATAAATAAAAAAAATGGAAGTGAATAAAGTACCCAGTAAAAAAGAAAGAACGTATTTCATTTTTTAATATTTTTCAGTTTTTGAATAGACTTTAGCTATTTGCCAGGGGGTGTTCATTTAACTGTGTCTAGTCAATTACTTCAATTTGAATAATTAAAATTTAGCATTTATCCCTAAGGAATGTTCGTCAATAAATTATTTAATTAACCACCAAGGCAATTCAATGACTGTGATAAAAACAATCATGTCTCTGTCTCTTCACATTTTAGGGAAGCCAACAGCAAATTTTTGTCTAGACAATCCGCATATCTCCCGTATCCTCCAGGGCTGTTACCAAAACATATGCTTCTTCAATCAATTCGTACTTTACTTCAAAAAATTGCAAATACTCGCCTTTACTAATGTGGCCTGTACAGATTCCTCCTTCTGGATTATATCCAAAAGGATCAATAAATATATGCTCCTTAAAATCCAGTTCTTTCCGGCCATACGCCTTGTAGAGTGCTTCTTTAGCACCCCAATAGACGTGTAAATGTTCTAAACGAGAAGCATCACGGAGGCTCCGTATCTCAGGCTCCCGCATAAACTTATGGACAATTCGTTCAATTTTTTCAATAATTTTTTGAATATCTACTCCTACCGAACGTGGAGCTGCGAGCACAGCTACCTGATTATGGGAATGACTAATTGATATCTCGTAAAGAGAATCTGATAGATAGGGTTTACCAAATTCGTCCTTGAGGCAGTTGCCCCGCATTTTACGACCCGACATGAGATGCAGTAACCAACGGGCCGCCAACCATTCCAGCCGACGATTGCCCTTTAATAATTCTAGTTGCTGATATTCCCGACGACGCAACTGTAGCCGTTCTAAAAAATATGCCTCTGGTTCTTCAATATACCAGAGACCAAGTTCGCCCTCGGGCTGTATTTTTCGGTGAAAAGTTAATGCCATACTGCGAAATTAGTTTTTTTTTACGACTCATCATTCCTTCCCGGGAAAACATCTTACCGACCACTGACGAATAACTACAGACCGCTACAATTTGCTATCTTTGTTCCATGCAAATCCTGGCAAAAAATATAGCTAAATTAACGGGCCACCGTGCTTCTGTGTTTGCGGTCGAAGCCGGCCCGGAACCACACACTATTTTATCGGGTGCGGGGGATGGCTGGATTGTACAATGGTCGCTTGATGATCCCGAAAATGGAAGACTAATCGCCAAAGTAGATACCAATATCTTTTCTTTGAAATACCTTCTATCTACCAAAACACTGGTGATTGGGGATATGCACGGCGGCGTACACTGGGTAAAACCAGGACAACCGGAAACAACTAAAGATATTGCACACCATAAAAACGGCGTTTTCGCTGTTCTGGAATTAGGCGACTTCATCTTTACGCTCGGTGGCGGTGGAAAATTAACCCGCTGGTCTAAAACGGAAGAACGAAGTCTGGAGAGTTTACAACTTAGCTACCATAGTCTGCGCAGTATTGCCTGGTCAAAATCCCGTAACGAACTGGCCATCGGTGCGAGTGATGAACATATTTATATTCTGGACGCAGATACGCTAGAGATAAAACAGACTATTTTTAATGCACACGGAAAATCTGTTTTTTCAGTTCATTATAGTCTGGATGAACGCTTTCTTTTTAGCGGAGGACGGGATGCCCATTTTAAAGTTTGGGATTGTCAAAAATCATATGCACCGATTTTTTCCGAAGCAGCACATTGGTTTACCATCAATGCAATTGCTTTTGATCCACGGGGTCATTTTTTTGCGACAGCAAGCCGGGACAAAACCATACGCATTTGGGATGTGACAGATTTTAGTTTAAAAAAATCACTCGACCTGAAAAAATACGAAGGACATATTAATTCGGTCAATGACCTGTACTGGTCTCCTTACCGGAATGAATTAATTTCGGCCAGTGATGACCGAAGCTTGATTATCTGGGCTATAAGTACTTAGGATTATTAAAAGAATAACTTGTAACATTTGGCTGTTTATTTAATCGCCATTCCTTGTAAAAACAAAAAATATTCAAATTTTAAAATAAATATGCTATATGATTTTATCCGACACGAGTATTAAATCCGCCATTGTTACCGGTGAAATTGTTATTGAACCTTATGATCCAGCTTGTCTTGGCACTAATTCTTACGATGTCCATCTTAGTAAATTTTTAGCAGTCTACGAAGATAAAATTCTGGATGCGAAGAAGCACAATACCATCAAGGAAATTATTATTCCAGAAGAAGGCTTTGTTATTCAACCGGGCACTTTATATCTCGGCGTGACAGAAGAGTATACCGAAACTCATAATTCGGTTCCATTTCTGGAAGGTAAATCCAGTGTTGGTCGGCTGGGAATAGATATCCATGCAACCGCCGGAAAAGGAGATGTTGGTTTTTGTAATACCTGGACACTGGAGATTTCCTGTGTACATCCGGTAAGAGTATATGCAGGTATGCCCATCGGGCAATTGATTTATTTTTCGGTAGAAGGAGAAGTTAAAAACTATTATAACAAAAAGAAAAATGCAAAATATACCGAGCGTACACGTAAACCTGTAGAATCAATGATGTGGAAGAATAATTTTTAAACTTAATCCGTATTTATAAACAGCTTTATTGTTAAGGAATGTTGATAAAATAAATTAAGACACTATGCTTCATCTATTTAATCGCTATTCCTAATGAAATGAAAATTATAGCATAATGAGCACGAAAGACATGAATCTTAAAATAATATCGGCTGGTGCCGGTAGTGGAAAAACATATCGGCTAACGGAAGAAATGGTCAGTTTATTATGCTCAGGCGTTCGGGCGAGCGGCGTTATTGCTACTACTTTTACCACCAAAGCCGCTGCTGAATTACAGGAGCGCGTACGGATAAAATTACTCGAAGAAGGACTGGTAGACAAAGCCAACGCACTCACCAATGCACTCATCGGTACGGTCCACGGTCTCGGCGTAAAGTTACTGAAACGTTTCGCTTTTCTAGCTGGTGTTTCTCCACAGGTCGATATTATTGCAGATGAAGATCAACAAATATTTTTTAATCGCGCGCTCGCCACTGTTTTACGTCTGGATAGAATCCGCGAAATGGAAAAATACAGTGCCCGTTTAGGATTGAGCAAAAATGATTATTACGACTGGCGACAAGAAATTAAAAGATTAACGGATACGGCTCGGGCCAACGATTTTTCGACAGAAATTCTAGTTAAAAGCAGGGACAATTCTATCAAGACCTTAACTGCCTTTTTGGGAAAGATCTCTCCCCTGCCCGGAGCAACCATTTCCAAAAATTTTGCCAACGAGATTCGGGCCACTATTGACCGACTCGAAGCCAACGAAGATGTAACCAAAAAAACCGCCTCCGTCGTAGATACGCTCAAAAGTCTACTCCGAAAAATAGCGCTGGGCGACACACTCAACTGGCACGAATGGGTCAAAATTAGCAAACTAAAAGTAGGTGCAAAAAGTAGGGATGATATTGCTGAGCTCATCGAAATGGCCCATAACCACGATACACATCCGGAATTTCACGCAGATATTAAAAACTACCTAACCACTATTTTTGATATCGCCATGGAAGCCATTCAGGAATATGAGACTTATAAAAAGCAGCGTGGCCTGATTGATTATATTGACATGGAAATTCAAGTCAACCGCTTACTAGATCAGAAAACCGTTCAGGATATTTTATCTTCGGAACTCGATCTGCTGATGGTCGACGAATTTCAGGATACCAGTCCCATTCAGTTAGAAATCTTTTTAAAACTTTCTAAAATTGCGAAATATTCCGTCTGGGTCGGTGATCCCAAACAATCTATCTACGGTTTTCGTGGTGCGGAGCCTCGACTGATGATGGAGATTATCAAACAGAATGGCGGCATTAAAAAAGAAGACATTCAGGAATACAGCTGGCGTTCCCGCGAAGATATTGTTCATTTGACCAATGCTATCTTCACCAAAGCATTTAAAGATTTACCAAAAGAACAAATTCCCCTAAAACCCAAACGAACCAAAGCTGATAACCCGGACGATGCTGATTTCAAGGGAGAACCACTCGAGATGCAGGATGCACTCATAAACTGGCATTTTGAATTTGACGGGGAAGGACGAGCCCCCGGTAAAGACTGGATGAATAATGCGCTGGCAGCCAGTGTACGTACAATGATTGTTAGTAACGTTCCGATGATGGATCGTTTTTCTGGCAAAATGCGAAAGGTACGGGCAGGTGATATAGCTATTTTATGTCGGACCAATAAAGAATGTCTCAACATTGCAGAGGCACTTCATAAAGTGGGACTAAAGGCGGCCATCGCCAGAAGCGGTTTGCTAGATACGGCAGAAGCCAAACTAATTTTAGCCTGTTTAAAATACATGCTTCACCGTTCCGATTCCTTATCCATCGCAGAAATCTTGTTGCTTGGAGCCAATAAAAAAATTGAAAAAATAATTAAAACCAGACTCGACTGGTTACAACTGGATGATGAAGAACGTCGCTACAAATACTGGGGTAGCGATCAGCCATTGATCAAAAAGTTGAACAACCTTCGAGCCAAGGCTTCCGAATTATCCAGTACCGAAATGCTAAATCTTTTATTAGAAGCGCTGGATCTTCGAAGAATTATGGCGCACTGGGGAAACATTCCGCAACGAATGGATAACATTGATATGCTCCGTAAATTTGCGTTGCAATACGAGGACAATTGTAATCGACTACATGCGGCCGCTTCGCTCGGTGGCTTTTTACTTTATTTGAATGAAATGGCTGCTGGCGAAAAAGATGCGCGTGGTTCAGGAGATGGAGAAGATGCGGTTAACTTACTAACTTACCATCGTAGCAAAGGACTGGAATGGCCCGTGGTGATCTGCCATAATCTCGAAAACAGTTTTCGCGACAATCTATGGGGAATGAATATTGTGGCAGAATCAGCGGAAGTCGATTTGGATAATATCCTTGGTAATCGTTGGTTGCGGTATTGGGTCAATCCTTATGGTCTTCAACTTAGAGGTACGGGACTGGCACAACGCATCGAAGCTAGCCCGGAACAAGCAACGAGTCGTTATCAGGGTCTGCAGGAAGAAGCACGCTTGCTATACGTAGGCATCACCCGTGCCCGTGATTATATAATTTTTCCCAGTCGTAACCGCCCCTCCACCAAATGGTTGAATCGCTGCTGCCACGAAGGAGATGAAGATCGTCCTACCCTGGATAAAAGTACAAGTGAATCAATTTGGACCTGGAATAACCAACCGATTATTGTGCATCCGAAAGTAACGATTTTTGAACGGGATTTTCCGCAAATTGAAGCGGAAGAAAAGGAGTTAACCTATTTTGAAAAACGACCTGTTGTAAAATCATATCTTCCTTACCTGATTGATGCAGCTAGCTACTACAAACGGGGCGCACTCAAAATAAACCCTGGTGCTTCCAAAGCATATAGTAGCGGCCCCATGGTGGCAGATACCCAAAATCTTCCGCCACTGGCACGGCTGGTAACCGATTTTTTTATGGCCGATGATCTTGCTCGTACGGTGGAGAAAAGGTTTGAGATGGCTCAACAACTGGTAAAGCGATACGAGGCCGAAGATTTTACGAGTGCCAACCAGATTGCGCAATGGTCTAAACAATTCTATCAACAACTGGAAAAATACGGAAAGGGAAAAATTTATCGTTCCTACCCTATTCAACTGAAAATAGGTGCGCAGATTTTTAAAACCAAAATCGACTGGTTAATCGTTCTTGATGATCAATGTGTTATTATCAAAAATTCTAAATTTGCCGGACCAAAAGATCGTTACTTAAAACACGCCAAAGATAAAGCGGGTTGGTTGGTGCTATGCGAAAAAGGAATTCGTAAAATATTTTGTCCAAAAGAAGTAACTAAATTGGTACATTTTGCCCTGGGTGGTGAACTACTTGCACTCAAAGTGGAAGAAAAAATTCCAAAAAAACTTTTATAATTCTTTTAAAACGCTTATTTTAGGATGTAAATAATCATTGTAAAAGCGCTTATCTGATTCTGTCCAGGCAATTAAGGAATGTTGATTAAATAAATTAAGACACTATGCTTCATCTTTTTAATCGCCATTCCTAACCGGTTTTTTTCGCACAATTATAAAACAAAAACATGAAAGATATAATCATCTTATTATTAATTATTGGCCTTTGCTGGGGCGGTTATAAAGGAATGGTTTTACTGAGTAATTACGCTCAAACAGGAGCGTCGCAATCCAACTCGGTAGAGGAAGCACCATTAGCTGATAATTCAAAAAAAAGACTTAATAAGTCTGCCATTGAAGAAATAAAAAAAAGGACGCCTCCATCAGAAAAAAAAGAAACTCCGATTATTAAAAAAGCTGAAAATGTTACACCTGCCGAGGAGAAGACCAATGGTCAGAAGACCAATGGTCAGAAGGCCATGGAAGCCGTACGCAATAACCGCCTGGATATTGAGGGTAACCCCCGAAGTAAAGAAGATTTTTATAAAGAATCCGACGAGGAAGAGTCGCGTCCTTACGAAAGGAAAAATACTCCTGCCAAAAAATCTGCTACCAGCAATTTATCCGACGTAAAAGACCAAAAAGTAGCCTTGGCAGCAAAAGGAAAAGCACTTGCCGGAGAATTTAGCACCAAAGGAGGAAGTACTAAAAAGTCTAATACCAAAACTGCTTTTAATATTGAAAAAGGTGAAAATGAACCCACTCCATCCGTTGCACCAACGGCCCGTCCAAAAGAATATGGGCAGTCCAGTAGAAATTTTGTTCCCTCCAAATATATTTTAGTAGTAGGGTCTTACGCAAGTTCGGAAAATGCGGTAAAAGAGGTTATCCGCTTACAAAAAGCAGGGTATCAAAACGCAGGTATTGTGCTATCCGAAAAAAACCTGAATTTGGTTTCTCTCGGTACTTTTGCCGATAAAGGAACTGCAAAAGCCAAAGCTGCACAAATAAAGAAAACCGGAATTGATCTATATGTGAAAGGAATACGATAGCAGGATGTTGAAAAAATAGTGGCTTCGTTGCCATTCTAACGAATTTACCCTAATTTTGGAGGGCTATGACGGTTATCTGGCTTTTATTAAGCATTAAAGTACGGTTCAAAAATAACTTTACACTTTTGACTGCTTTTATTGCTATTACGCTGCCCCGCCGGACCGATTGTCAGATCGGGCAGGGTCACTAATATATCAATTTATTAAAAAAGTTGTTGTTCTGAGGGGAACAAAACAAATTGAATACCTGCTAAACTAACAACTGCAAAAACAAACACTATGAGCGGTCTATTAAAATGGATTGGGATGATGGTTCTCGTCATCTGTATCGGTATATGGATGATTACTATACTCAAAACTTGCAAACAAGTCGATGATCCACTTCTTGAAAATACCATTCCCGATGACCTTGGTGGGTCAATCGAAGAAGGTCTCAGTGATGCCAAGGCAAACCTCGATGATCTTTACGATAAAGGAGCCGAAGAGATGAGCGAATTAAAAAAAGAAGCCATCGAAGCAAAGGATAAAATCGCCATGAAAGCCGATAATTTATCAAGCAAAGTTTTTGAAGAAGATCCGGAAGATATAACGGAAGAAAGCGAAGCGGAGGCCGACCGAAGAGCCATTGCGGCCCGTCGGGATCAACTAACCGAAAAAGGCAACGGCAGTAGCCGTTCTGACAATTCTCGAGCTGATGAAAGTAGCAGTACTGGAAAATATTTTGTCATAACAGGTTCTTTCCTTTTGGAATCCAACGCAAAGGATATGGTAAAACAGTTAAAAAAAGCAGGTTATCAAAACGCTGAAGTGGCGGTATTCGACCTTTCACAATATTATACTGTTTTTGCACGACGCTATAATACGCACGGTTCAGCTGATGATTTAGCGGAATCCATTCGTCAGAAATTAGGTATCGAAACCTACGTACACGAGAAAAGAGCACCGTACCAAAATCGGTAATGGCACTTGATATTTAGACTTGTCACCCTTTAACAAATTGGCTCTATAAATAGCCTTTTGTCCTTATTCTGGATCTTAATTCTTAAAGGGTAACAAGTCTATTGTAAAAAAATCCCATCCGAAGTAATATCGGGTGGGATTTTTCATTCCTTACTCACCATCAAAAGCTCTTCTCCCCAGAAAACCAATTACATTTTTATTCATAATATAATAATGGTTCTCGTGCTTGGTAAAAGGAATTTTATGACGCGTCGCCGTTCCGACGTTTTGCTGAATGAGCATCAGATAATCCTTTCCTACCTCCGTAATAATGGCAACGTGTCCGTAATCATCTCCATCGTAGACAACTATATCATCCGCCTGTGGTTTAAAAACACCACCATTGATAAACTGATATAGATTCCGTTGTGGATTAAAATCTCCATCTCGTAAATCCCGATTATAAAAATGCTTTGCGTGACCGTAAGTATCCGGCATCTCGTGTTTGAGCCGATTGTAATAATACCTTTTTACAAATTCTACACACTGCCATTTCATTCCATAATTATAACCACCTGGACTCACATGGCGTCCCTGCGATTCATAAGGAGATCCATTATAATAAACGGGAATCCCCCGGTATTCATCAATCAACTCACCGATAACAAGATTTTTTTCATGACGCTTTCCAGACAAAGGCTTATTTGTTTCTGGCAACACAATTTTTACCGGAATGGTCATCGGCTCGGCTCTTTTTTCAGAAATACAGCTACTTACTCCAACTAATAATAAGGCCAACACGATCATTTGCATTACGGCTCTCCTGCTCATATTTATCATCTATCTTTTTCTTTTCTAAGCATTTTTATTTGGTACGGATTGTCTCCGATTCCTGTTCAAATCAAATCAATATTCGTTCCATGAGTTCTAGGAATGTTAACAAAATAAATGACGATTCTATACTTCCTTTTTTATTTCCACGGCAAAAATAAGATTTAATTTATAATTCTATTATTCATGCAAATATGAACGAAGTCTACTGCCGATCTATTTTCCAGAAATATTGCATCAAGGCAGTAAGCGTATGTGGGTGCTGAATGGTGCGGTCGAGAATTAACTGACGGACTTCTTCCCGAGGAAGACAAACTACGTCGATTTGTTCTGCAGGATCTAATTTAAGTTCTTGATTAACCAGTACCACATCTGTGGCGATATACTGGTGCAGAAGACTATCCATATAAACAGGATTGGACTGAACGGGCCCCAGGTATCGCCAATTTTTGGAGGCATATCCAGTTTCTTCCAGCAACTCTCGTGCACAGGCAGTTTGCACGACTTCGCCTTTGTCTACCATACCACCGGGTATTTCCAGGGTTTCTTTACCAATTCCAAAACGAAATTGGCGCACCAGTATAATTTTTTGATCTGGCGTAATGGCCACTACATTTGCAGAATCTGCTGCCTCCAGTACCACGGCCTTCAATACGTGTTGATTTCTATTATTTTTTTGGTGATCAATACGTACTTTGAAAATTCCAAAATCGGGACCTCGTTCGGATTTTAAACATTGATAAGGAGACATAAGATTGTGTGTTAAGATACTATTGCAGGTTGAATAAATAGATGAAGTTGTATGCATTAATTCTTTTAGGAATGAGTTAGGATCATTAAAAATAACTTTACATTCTTTGCTTGATATTTATACCTCATTCCTAACCCTTAGCTCAACCAGAAAAGGCTTCATCATTACTGACAAAGCCTTTGTACCCATGACTGGAGTCGAACCAGCACATCCTATTAGGACACTAGGCCCTCAACCTAGCGCGTCTACCAATTCCGCCACATGGGTGGTTAGATTTGCAAAGTTAACAACATTTTTTAAATTAAAAAGGGTTACTGGAAGAAGAATTTTATGTCACTGCAGAAAAAAATCATTTAGGAATGGCGATTCAATCAGGAGCGCCGGTTTTCCAGAGCATCATTACGCAGACGCTGTAGAAAGGGAGATGCAAAGATGAAGTTTTCCAGAAAGGAGTTATCAGTATTCATAACTTCATCTTTATTACCTTGCCAGGCAATTTGGCCCTCGTTAAGGAGCGCGATATTGTCTCCAATCCCCATAACTGAGTTCATATCATGGGTATTAATTACGGTAGTAATATTATTTTCGTAAGTAATGCTCTGAATCAGCTCATCAATCAGTAAGGCTGTTTTGGGATCTAGTCCCGAGTTTGGCTCATCACAAAATAGATATTTAGGTTCTAAAACGATTGCCCTTGCGATCCCTACTCTTTTTTGCATCCCTCCACTGGTTTCGCTAGGATATCGATCATTTACATCGACCATCTCGACCCGGTCAAGACAGTAGTTAACGCGATCCAGTTTTTCTTTTTTAGTTTTATTGGTAAACATATCTAAAGGAAAGCGGATATTTTCTTCTACCGTCATAGAATCAAACAAGGCAGATCCTTGAAAAAGCATTCCTACCTCCATTCTGATTTCTCGCTTGGATTTTTTGTCCATCGCGGTAAAATCGCGTTCTCCGTACATAATTCTGCCTTCAGTTGGTTCCAGCAACCCTACCAAAAGTTTGAGCAGTACTGTTTTACCCGCTCCACTTTTTCCAATGATAAGATTGTTCTTACCTGCGTAAAAATTAGTAGTAATTCCTTTCAGAACTTTGGTCTCTCCGAAAGACTTAAAAACATTTTCTGCAATGATCATAATTTTCTATTGCGTTAATAGCATGGCAATCATGTAATCCGATAGCAGAATCATGATGTTGCTGTAAACTACAGCCTGGGTACTCGCAGCGCCCAACTCAATACTCCCTCCTTCTACGTAGTATCCCTGATAGGCAGCGACGCTGGTAAGAATAAAAGCAAAAACAACCGATTTTATAAACATCATAAAGACATTATAAGGAACAAAAAAAGATTGTAAACCTAAAACATAATCCGCCTCCGTAATCATTCCACCCGCGACACTTGCGATCAGACCACCGCTGATACTCATAAAGGCAGCAATACAGACCAACATTGGAATCACGAACATGGCGGCCAGCACCTTTGGCATGATTAAATAAGCTGCCGTATTAACGCCCATGATTTCCATGGCATCAATATGTTCTTTTTGGCGCATTCCTCCGATTTCTGCGGCAATATTAGACCCTACCTTTCCAGCTAAAACCAGGCAGGTAATCATCGGTGCCATCTCGATGATGGTGGTATCCCGTACAATATAACCGATATAGTAAGGTGGAATAAAGCTGTCTTGTAGCTGATAGGAAAATTGTACCGCCGTTACCGCACCAATAAAGACGGAGATCAGACAGACAATAACCAGCGAACCAATGCCGATGTCATTCATCTGTCGCATCATTTCTTTCCAGTACATGGCTGGCTTTTCGGGTCGGGCGATTGCTTGTTTCAGTAACAGCAAGTATTGACCAATATGAAAGAATAAGCTTTTAAACATAGATTTTATTCCAAGGAACGTTGAAAATTGGCCGCAAAAATAAAGAAATAACTTTGCTTCTAGTGATTTATATTTTCTTTATTCGTTTCGGCATGTTCTTTTTAACGCACTTAGGACATAATTGGTTAGGAGTTCGTTCTTTTTTTTTATTATTGTCCTAAAAAACTATGAATATTATCATTACTGGTGGAACGAAAGGAATTGGTCGGGCTATCGCCGAAAAATTTGCGCAGCAGGGCTTTAATCTGGCACTTTGTGCCCGAAACGCAACCGATCTTAAGGATTGTAAAAAAGAACTGACGGAAAAATATCCTGAAATTCAGATTCTTACCAAGAAAACGGATATGAGTAAACCCAGGCAGGTGAATACTTTTGCAGAATTTGTCAAAAAACACTGGAAACAGGTAGACATTTTGGTCAACAACGCGGGTGTATTCCTGCCGGGTGAAATTCTAAAAGAAAAAGAAGGGACACTGGAAAGTCAGATCAACACCAACCTTTACTCTGCGTATCATCTTAGTCGTGCCATTGCCCCGATGATGGTTCGTCGCAAATCTGGTTATATTTTTAATATGTGTTCCATTGCCAGTAAGATTGCTTATCCAAATGGTGGTTCTTACAGTATCTCCAAATTTGCATTATACGGTTTTTCTAAAGTGCTGCGGGAAGAATTAAAGGACAAAGGTGTACGGGTCAGCGCCATTTTACCGGGTGCCACCTGGTCGGCTTCCTGGGCCGGAGTAGACTTACCTAAAGAAAGGCTCATGCAAGCCAACGACGTAGCCGAAGCAATCTGGGGTGCCTGGCAAATGAGTACGTCAGCGGTGATGGAAGAGATAATTTTACGACCGCAATTGGGCGATTTGTAGAGATCATAATATTTCCTTTCGTTCAACCATTCTGTTATTCTGTTTTGTTTATACGCAAAAAAGCAGTTTATCAACGTTGTTTGATAAACTGCTTTTTTGCGTATTTTTCTAAAACACAACTTCTCTATCTACTGATCTGCAAGATCAGTAGTGCTAGATTTAGCATAGACTCCTTGCTGATCACTTTTCCACTGCTCAAACTCTATGCTACCCATAGATTTTTTCATAGCAGAACTACTAACAGCAACACCTTCTACCTTTACAACTATGACAAAAGGGTAATTACTGTATCGAACAACCCCATCAATTAGCATGTCATATTCTTTCCCTGCCTTTTCCAGTGCAATATCAATGGCATCTTTAAGGTTGAAACCCAAACCAAGGAAATAAGTTTTAGAACCTTCGGTTTTTTTACCTGTTGATCTATCTACGTTTAAGTTAACATTCTTGGTACTGATAGCAGTGAAATCAACCAATCTATAAGTACAGTCAGAAAATAAAAATAAAGAAGAAAGAAGAAACAAGATTAAAATTTTGTTTGTGAAAATTTTCATAAGATAATTTTTAGGTTAAAAAAAACTGCAATATACAATAGTTCTTGAAAATTTAATATCTTATTCTTCTGAATTTAACTAACATTTCTTTCACAATACCTATCACACCTTTGATCAATTCCAGACCGGCAGATTAGGCAGAATTTGTTTTTATAATTTTAATCGTCCTTGCTCGCAAAGATAGACTTATCTTCCGCTCTAAAAATGTACGCTCCACCCTTTCGATCAGACTGGTACGCTCCGATAAAAATATCTTCTCCGGACATCGCTACACTACTACCAAATAAATCTCGCGGTGAACCATCCATCGCATTCATCTTATTGGCCAGTCCCCAATTATTCTCACCCGCCTTATCTTTTCTAAAAAGGTAAGTAGCCCCCATGCCCATTTCGTGCCCTTCGCTTCCTGCCAGTAGATATTCTCCGCTCATTGCAATTGTCTTACCAAAACGGTCATCTGTATCCGCATCTATCGGCTGAATTTTTTTTAGTTCACCCCAGTTATTTTCACCACCGAGGTTTCTTTCAAAAACATATACTGCGCCCATAAACGCTTCGGCACCATCAGCTCCTACAGCCAGATAATCATCCGATAAAGCCAAACTGCTACCAAAACGATCTTTTGCTTTTCCATCAGAAGAGAAGATCTTTAATGTCTGATTCCAGCCTTTTTCTTTTCTCTCAAAGATAATGATAGAACCTGCATTGTTATCTCGATTGGCACCTACGACCAGGGTATTTCCAGCTAGTGCAACACTGCTTCCAAAGCGATCATTTGGTGCACCTTCCTGGTCATGAATTTTATTTTCAAATTTCCACTGATCTTCTGTTAATTGGTAGATATAAACGGCTCCGGCGGATCGTCCTTTGTCATCTTCTCCGTAAGCACCGACGGCAATCCGTCCATTATTTACGGTAATACTGGTTCCAAAATAATCTCCAAAAGATTTATCAGGTGCCATTATTTTTTGTACTTCTTTCCAGGTGTTATCTTCCGCCTTTTGTCGCTGAAAAACGTATATCGCCCCCGCAAAATCATCGTTGCCCTGTGCTGTTACAAAAGCAAAATCCCCTTCAATAGCGACTTTTCCACCAAAATTATTAAATGCTTCTCCATCGGAAGCCAGTAGCTTTTCCCGCATTATCCAGTGGTCTGTTTTTTCATCTTGTCGAAAATAAATATAGGCAGCTCCAGCCTCCGGGCCCCGGTCGTCATCCGTCCACGCACCGATGACACTATAGTTTCCAGAGACCGCTACGGATTTCCCGAAATTATCCTGGTTGTTGGTGGTCGTAGCCATAATTTTTGTTCCTTCTTCTGCTTCCTGAGCAGAGAGAATGGTGGTATTCAACCATGAAAAAAGACTTAAAAACAAGGTAAGGGAAAGTGGTTTAGTGCATTGTAGAAGTGTTAACATTCTGATGGTTATTTTATGGTTATGGAAACAGGAGACTTATTAATTCGAGGAGAGCAAACGGATGGGAGGTTTATGCAGTTATGATCAATTTTGATGCCACTTCTTTTATATTATTTCATGTTTTAATGTAAGTAAGAGCTTGCCTAAATGCGTTTGATTGGGAAGTAAAATTAAGAAGAGCGGACCCACTTTTCGTGAATCCGCTCTTAAAGTACGACTTGGATTTAAGATTTAGAAAGTAATTGACGTAGTCTTCTGTATCGTTCCTGCTCTTGTCTTTAACTTCAGCAAGGTAGTATGCGTACCTCGTCCAATCGTATGAATCACCTCTAAACGACCAGTAGCGACATTAAAATCAAAACGCTTGATCCGTTTACCATTTACAGTGAGCGTAATTTCAGATTTTGATTTTACATTCTCAAGCATTCCTACAATTCTCGTTTTGGCCGTATTTGGATTAAACGGATCAGCAGAAGGCTGGCTCATGGTCAGTAAATTAATCGTCGGCTTGGCTAACTTTACAGTTCCTGCCTTACCCTGCTTATCATTTATGCGACCAGCATCTATTGATTCCATATTGATCGTTACCTGATCACTGTCCGTTCCAGAATCATTGCTGGCAGCAACAATCAGTTTATTATTTCCTTTTGACAATCGAACATTAGCGGTAATCGCCTTACGTCGTCGATCAAATTTAAAGGCAGTTGATTTACCGTTTAACTTCAGATCCATTTTATTCTTGTCCGTAACATTTTTCACTTTGACCGTCACTTTATAACTACGTTGCTTCGTCGATATATTTTTAGAGGGTATGGTAAAATCCACCTCAGGTTTTGCAATTACAATTACTGGCATTGTATAGTTGACGGTGACCGATGCTTCATCCTTTCCGCCTTCGTTACTAGCTTTGAGAACGATCTGATTCTTTCCTTTTGCCAAGGTTAAGTTGGCCGTTACCCGTCTGTTTGCATAACCAAAATCGTATACCCTTTTTCTATTCAGATACAGCTCCACCTTGCTCTTGAGATCAACATTAGAAACCGTACCACTAAATGCTATTTTAGCCGTCTCTACTTTGGTTCGATTCCGTGGCTTGGAAATCTTTACATTTGGAGGTGCGACCACTAGATAGTATTCAACATCCACCCGGTCCTGATCCCTTCCATCCTGGTTGCGAACCGATATTTCGATGCGGTTGTTTCCTTTTTCCAGATTTACAGATCCGCTGATTCGACCAGTTCGATTATCAAAGTTGAAATCGTAATTTTTACGTCCATTGACGATAAAATCAATACCCGATTTACTATTAATGTTTTGCGTCTTCGCTTTTACTTGAATTCGTTGCTTATCGGTACGACTGCTACTTTTATTCGGCGTTGTAATATTCACTCTTGGTACTTCTATCTGCGGTTGCTGCTGCTCAATTTCGTAGAATATAATCGTACGATCCGAGCTGGTACCAGCATTATTTGAGGCAACTACTTCTATTTCGTTGCGACCTTCTCTTAATTTAGCAGTTCCAGTAAAGCGGTCTCCACGGTAATCAAATCCACTAATACTTCTTCCGTTTACTTTGAATAGAATATTACAATTATTGTCAAGCGGTCCAACCGTTGCTTCGATTCGCTCCCGGTTATTTTTGGTCGTAAAAGGATCCCGGTAAGGCTTGGTTATTTCAACCAAAGGCTTTACTAGCTTAACCATTTCTTCCAGTCGAATCGTAGCTTGATCAGAACGGGATCCACGCTGATTGCGAGCTTCAATTTTGATACGATTGCTCCCTTCGTTCAGATAAATATCTGATTCAAAACGGGTACCTCGTAAAGAAAAATTATCCTGTCGTCGACCGTCTACGGTAAAATAAATATCATTTTTGTCGTACACATTTTCGATGGTCGCCTGCACCCGGTAACGATCCTGCTCAACTGTTTCACTGCTGCGGTAAGGTCTCGTAATCTTCACCACTGGATAAGGTGTTCGTGGTGTTTCCACTACGGGTACATCTTCGATTACCGGATCATTTTGAACAGGTATATCTACCCTGGGGTTGTCTCTAGCTGGCTCGTCTTTTTTAAATCGGTCCACATAAATAATGGTTACCGTTTCGCTATCACTCCCCGCAGCATTAAAGGCACTGACCGTAACCGTATTCTTCCCTTCCAGTAAAATAAATTCACTTTTTAAAATATTCTCGTTATAGTCAAACGGTGTTGACTTACCATTTACTGTCAGATCAATATCCATGGCATTATTTACGTGCTTAACCGAAGCGCGAATAAAAGCAGAAGATTGATAGATCGTCGTTGTTCTACTTTGTGGGTTGATGATATCTACTTCAGGACCTTTTTCCTTTGCTTTTTTAGGATCAATAATCCAACGCAGATTCAAATTAGTATAGTGGTGCCAGTCGTTATCAGCAGAAAGATTGTTCTGGTTGTCATATCTGACACCATCAAAATCATCCGTCCGGGTAAACGTAACTTTATGACCGAGACCAAGAGAAAAACGTGGCGTCAACTGATATCCTAATTCAATACCCGCGCCGGGCATAAATGCAATATTGTCAAAATCGCTACCCTGGGCATCACTTTCATGGTATCCATCCAGAATATCATTTAATTCCCGACGGATAACCGAACGGGAAGCGGTTGTATCAATTCCCAAATATTCCGAAGAATATAATTGGTTATTATTATTATTTTGCTGATCGGTTCTGGCCCAATAGCCGCCCACTCCAACACCTCCAAAGAGAGAGAGGTTAATATTCGTTCTTTCTCTGAGTTTGTTAAAGTGTAAAACTCCTTCCAGGCCAATTTCTCCAAAATGCGTACGGTTATTCTGAAATACAAATCCAGATTGGTTGTTGGCTTTGGTGTAGTCCAAATTTTCTATTCCGTTTAGTACTGGATTTCGGGTAATTCCGTAAGAACGTTCGTGATCCAGGCCGTAGCTTTCTGCGTAAAGTAATCGACCACGTAGATCAAAAGCGAAAGTGCTACCAGGACGGTAATAAAGGTTTTTAGCCAAAGTCAATCCGGCCCCCCATCCTTCGGTAGTAAAGGGAACGTCAGAGGTTTGGTAAGCCAACCCTCCATTAAGTCCAAAGGTCCAGTATCCAGGTGTTCGGTCGGTCGTCTTGTAGTTAGAAGTTTGTGCATTCAGCGTTATGCCAAAAAGTAGCATAAAAAGCACTAGCGGTAAAAATTTCATTCCATTTTTCATAGCTAAAGGGTTTTAGTGAGTAAATTATATTATTGGTTAATAGGTTTATTGCTTTGACTAGAAAATTGTCGTAGGATTAAAGGGGAAAACAACGTAAAAAGTGAATAAAAACTATTTTTTAAGAATCACACTATTTTGAACATCCTGTAGACTTACGAAAAACTAAATTACAAATCGCTGATTTTCAACCATCTGTACTTTTTCCTGTTTTTTGTTGAACATTTTTCACAAAAAAAGACTTTAACTTAAGTAGGCATAAATCCCAGGGTTTTTAACGAAGTATTAACGCCTTAAAAAAGCTAAAAACAATCATTTCGTCCAAAATTTACCCATTATATTAAAAATATAACCCCTTTTGGAATTACCAATCATCAATAAAATCAATTACGCGATAGTTTTTATCAACTATCTGTAATAATGGTGGTAACTTTCTCTGAAAACCCATATATTTGTTTTCAGTATTTATATTGGTGTGACACCTTTTAAACTCGTCCGTCTAAATATCTATACAAAAGGGAAAGAGTAAGTTATCCAATAGAATCCCCTCTTGCTTAATTAATCCCAACCGAATCTTTTTTACGCTTTAGTTTTAATGAACTGAGTATTTTTTTCCATGAACAAAATTTACAAGATGTTATTTAGATCTCTACTAATAATATTTACGGTCCTCTGTACGCTTTCATTGAATGCACAACTGACCCGAACCATCGACGGTTCATCCAATAATTTACTAAATCTGGACTGGGGAGCTGCGGGTGCCGAATTGGGTACCATTACAACCAATGGCTTTGCAGATAGCAAAAACATACCTGGTGGAGCCACACGGCCCAATCCTCGTGTGATTAGTAATACCCTCTTTGCCCAAACGGATTTATTGAATGATCCCTTAAATCTCAGTGATTTTGTCTGGGTATTTGGTCAATTTTTAGATCATGATATGACTGCCGTCAGTAATAGTCCCGTAGAAACCGCTAATATTCCAGTAAACTTTCACGATGTACATTTCAATCCTGGCAATTCACATAGTAATGTGATGATCCGTATGAATCGCTCCATGCCTCGTACAGGCAGTGGTAATAGTACTAATAATCCAAGAAAATTTACCAATGATATTACCAGCTGGATAGATGGTTCCAACGTTTATGGTTCCGATCAAGAGCGAGCAGATTATCTCCGTAGTTTTACAGGAGGAAAGTTAAAAGTATCAGCAGGAAATTTACTTCCTTATAACACCGATACCAACGAGGCAGACGGACAATCAGACAGCGCAGCACCTCATATGGAAAACGAAAATCCATTTAACAACCTTTTATTCGTAGCTGGTGATGCCCGAGCCAATGAGCAGCCATTACTCGCCGGGTTTCATACACTTTTTGTTCGCGAACACAATCGTCTTTGTGTCGAACTGGCATTAACCAATCCAGGCTGGACAGACGAACAACTTTATCAGCACGCCCGACGCATGGTTGGTGGATACCTTCAATCAATCACCTACAATGAATGGCTACCGACGATCGGTGTTCACTTACCAGATTATCAGGGATACAGTCATTTGGTTTATCCAAATGCTACCAACGTTTTTTCAGCGGCGGCTTTCCGGTTAGGACATACCTTACTAAACAGCAACCTGCAGATGATGGAAGATGATGGAACCCACCTTGGCTCTGTTACTTTAGCAGAAGCTTTCTTTAACCCGGCCATGATAGCAGAAGAAAATGGAATGGATCGGTTTTTTAAAGGAATGGCGCAACAGGTAGAACAAAAGATGGATGGTAAAATCGTGGATGATGTACGTAATTTTCTCTTTGGACCACCACAATTAGGATTGGGTGGTTTGGATCTGGCAGCGATCAATATTAACCGAGGCCGAGAAAGAGGTTTATCTGATTTTAATACCATAAGAACGGATATGGGACTGGCTCCTTATACGGACTTTAACCAAATCTGTTCTGATCAGGAAGTAGTAACAATATTAGCCGGACTTTATGATAACGTAAATGATATTGATCCCTGGGTAGGGATGCTGATAGAAGATCACATGCCTGATGCCCTTTTTGGTGAAACAGTAATGGCCGTCATGGTACAACAATTTAAGGATACACGGGACGGAGACCGCTTCTACTACGAAAATGATCCGGCACTTTCCAACAGCGAAAAAAATGAAATAACCAATACGACTTTCCGGGATATTATTATGCGAAACACGAATCTTACATTTATGCAGTCTAACGTGTTTAAGGCAATGCCTCATGACTCCATTTGCGTGGCAAGCGTTAATGCACTACCTATGTTTGGAGAAATTAGCACTTTTACTGGCATTCCAGTAGAAGGCGCATCGGTCGAACTTAGCAATACTATCGAATCTACATTAATGACCGTTACCTCCGATCAAAGTGGTAGCTATTCTTTGGGTAACAATGCGACTTGTAATGATTATTACGTTACCCCTTCATTCGAAGGAAATGATATCCGTGAAGGGTTGGATAGTTGGGATTTGGTATTGATAATTCGTCATATTTTACGAATCGAAGACTTTAATACCGCTTATAAAACCATTGCGGCGGATGTCAACCGAAATGGTCAGGTGACCATCAGTGACGTGATAGATTTACAGCAAGTATTACTACATTATGAACATGCGTTTCCTAATAACAGTTCCTGGCGTTTTGTAGATGCTAGTATTCAATTTGCAGATGCTTACAATCCTTTTGTAAATACTATTCCGGATTATGCATTTTTGAAACTATCTGAATACAATAATGAAAATCAGTTTGTTGCGCTCAAAGTAGGTGATGTCAGCGGAAATGCGGACCCTAGTAATCTACAGGCGGGTGATACGCGTACCGACGAAGCACTTACCTTTACCGTCCAGGATCAAGAATTTCTGGCTGATGAAACATACACCGTAGACTTCACAACGGCGGATTTTGAGAATCTGGTAGGTTATCAGTATACATTAAATTACGATCCCGCTATGCTGGAATTTGTAAAAATAAATACGGGTGCATTAGAAAATCTTACAGACAACAATTTTGTTGTTCTAAAAGAGGAAGGTGCTATCAATACTAACTGGTTTTCTGCCAATGCCATCACCATGGAAGAAGCAACCGCTTATTCGGTTACTTTCCGAGCGAAGCAAAATGGTTCTTTAAAGGATGCATTGAGTATCAACTCTCGATATACCAAGGCTATTGCATACCAGGATAACGAAATTGCGATGAACGTACATCTGAATTTCCGGGTAGCCGACCAGCTGGTTCCTGCCAATACATTGGCATTGTACCAAAATCAACCTAATCCATTTATCGGTGAAACACAGATCGGATTTAACCTGCCGGAAGCAATGTCTGCCACTTTAGAATTTTATGATGTAACAGGTCGTAAATTGTTTCAAAGCAGCCAGAATTTTAAAAAAGGATACCACGAAGTTCCGGTAAGCCGAGCTGACTTGAACGCCAGCGGTGTAATTTATTATCAATTGCAAACAAAACAAGGTACACTGACAAAAAAAATGATTTTGAACTAGTGCCACTAACAATGGTTCGGTAACTTTTAATTTGGAGGTGATTGCATTAAAAATTTGGCTTGTTAGCCTGTTGGCTATTAGC
>ENA-ORXT01001125-ORXT01001125.1-marine-metagenome-genome-assembly--contig:-NODE-1125-length-37392-cov-4.155085_pt1 | contig 37392 bp, 34 predicted proteins | sample MGYA00237868_ERZ511482 | MGnify/ENA metagenome assembly ERZ511482 | reverse complement strand
AGACTATCCGGCAAGTTTTATGCTGGTGGCTTCTATGAACCCTTGTCCATGTGGTAAAGGGTCAACTGATTGTAGATGCTCGCTTTCTCAAAGAAAAAGGTATTCTCGTCGTCTCTCTGGACCTATTCTTGACCGATTCGATTTAAGGATCGAAGTCCAGCCACCAAACCCTGTTGTGTTTTTTGATGATAAACCAAATGAGTCGTCAGATGCGATAGCCAAGAGGGTGATAAATGCAAGGCTATTAGCAGCTGGTCGTGGGGTTAATTGTAATTCTGAACTTAGCGGATCTCAGCTTGAGTGTTACGCTCCGTTGACTGATGGCGCCAAAAATGTTCTTAAACATGCGTTAGAAAAAGGTGAAATTTCTGGTCGTGGTTTTAAACGAGTACGTTCAGTGGCGCGTACCATCGCTGATTTGCTTGGGGCTGGCGATTCTATTGATTCACAAACTATCTCGGCGGCCCTTTCTTTGCGTTCGCCACTTAAATCTGTTTTTGAAGGAGAACAATAATGAATACTAATAAGTTAGCTTTGGTGGCGTTATCAAGTCTAAAATCTGTAGGCCCAAAAAGGCTGAGTTGGTTGCTTTCTCAAGAGGCTAACCCAGCTTTGGCTTTTAAGAAATTAAGATCTGGCAAATTAGATTATTTGCATTCGCCCAGAGGTGTTTCTGCAGATTTGGTTAGAAACTGGCAGCAGTCTGCAAAGAAGATTGATTTTGACGTATTAAAGAATCGATTGGAATTAGAGTCAGTCAAGATCCTTTGCAGTTCTGATGATTTATGGCCTTTTAAAAATGATGTTGAACCACCATCAGTAATGTTTGCAAAAGGTGATCTCTCGTTGCTGGATAACGTAAACTCGATCGGAGTTATTGGAACTAGAAGATGCAGCAGCTTAGGTAAACGGGTCGCATTTGAATTTGGTCGAGATTTTGCGTTGGAGAATGTGAATGTAGTTAGTGGTCTTGCTCATGGAATTGATGGCGCAGCGCACAAAGGAGCATTATCTGTCTATGGGCCGACGATAGCTGTGGTTGGTGGCGGCCTCGATTATATCTATCCAAAAAGTAATACAAAATTATGGGAATCGATTTCCAAATCTGGACTAATCCTTAGCGAAAGCCCATTGGGTGCACCTCCTGAGAAATGGAGGTTTCCAGCAAGGAATAGATTAATAGCAGCACTTTCTAAAGCTTTAGTTGTTGTGGAATCACATAAGTCGGGTGGTTCTTTAATAACTGTTGATGAATGTTTAGAACGAGACAAACCAGTTTTTGCTGTACCTGGTTCTATTCTTAGTCCTGCTAGCGAGGGCACAAATCGTTTGATATCTGATGGTGCTGTTCCAGCCTTAAAATCTTCTGAGTTATTAGATGAACTATTTCAAATATCAGACACAGCTAAGATTCAAAATAATGTAATTTCTAATTTGGACCCTGTGAGCCAAACTATTCTCAAAATGTGTCATACAAGTCAATATCATTTTGATGTTTTGGCTGATGAGCTAGGCTTAGCTACTCACATTTTGCTTTCAAAAATTACAGAACTTTCTCATCTTGGGCATATTTCTTGGGATGGTTCAACAGTATCTGTAGCAAACTAGGTCATTGAGACTGTGCCTAAGTATCCATCAACGCGTGGTCCGAATGATCTAATATTTTGTTTGTGACAGCTACTGTACGAGATAGATACCTTGATTCATTAGGTTTTAAACCTACAAGTAAAAATAAGTTAAAAAATAAATCAAATTCTGCTAACGGGAAATGGTCGAGTACCGACGGTAAATGGGAACGAAGTAGTTCGGAAAGTTCCGAGCCAACCGCTCAAGTTACTATCAACGCACAAACCCAGGCGGGACCCGTGGCAACACAAACACAATCAGAAGTCGAAAAAACTTGGATCAAATTCAAGAAATCTAATAGAACCGAAGAAAGAGACGAGCTAATTGTCTTTTATTCTCCTTTAGTTAAATATGTAGCGAGCCGTATTGCGGCTGGTTTACCACAAAACGTTGATCAATCAGATTTGGTTAGCTATGGAATGTTTGGTCTTATAGATGCTATTAACAAGTTTGACCTTGAAAGAGGATACAAATTTGAGACGTACGCAATTTCTCGAATTAAAGGCTCAATCTTGGATGAGCTCAGATCTATCGATTGGATTCCAAGATCGATAAGGTCAAAAGCAAAATCTGTTGAAAAAGCAATGACTAAGCTCGAAGCAAAGCTTCATCGAGTTCCAACAGATATTGAGATTGCAGAAGAACTGAAACTAACAATAAATCAGTTAAATAATTTGTATACACAGATTTCATCGCTAGGCATCGTGGCCTTAGACGAAATGTTATCTTTCAACGGTAGTGAAAATTTAACATACGGCGACACTCTTGCAGATCGTGGTGAAGGCCCCGGCAAGATTTATGAGAACTTAGAAACAAGACAGGTGCTTGCTTCAGCGATAAGTTCTATGAGTGAAAGAGAAAAAGTGGTTCTTACACTTTATTACTATGAAGGTCTTACTCTTGCCGATATCGGTGATGTTCTAGGAGTGACTGAAAGCAGAGTCTGTCAGATTCATACAAAAGCTGTCTTGCAGCTGAGATCAAAGATGGAATCTGAAACACGTCAAGCTGTTTAGCACAGAGAACTCCGTAAATGAGTTTGTCATCTCGCACGAAGCGTGTCGTCGGTGAGCGATTTCTGTCTAAAAGTTATCTATAGCAGAACGGCAGTGATGAAGCGAAGAAGCCCTATAAGTCAGACAATTTTAACTTTACCTATAGATTCAGCAGAATAAAGCCAGCCTTATGGTGTTGCTTGAGTAATCCAGCGCTAGGGTAGAGGGGTCCAGATATCCTGGATATTTTTATGTTGTCTCAGCTTAATCCACGGTCTCTTATGAGCTCGGCTGAGATCATTAACCGGAGGAAATATGACTGCTGTAGTCACAATGAAACAAATGTTAGAAGCCGGTGTCCATTTCGGTCACCAAACTCGCCGTTGGAACCCAAAAATGAAGAGGTTCATTCATAGCGATCATAACGGTGTCTACATCATCGATCTCGAAGAAACGCTTAGGCGAATCGAAGCTGCTTACTCCTTCGTTCGTGACACGGTTGCTGATGGTGGAACTGTTCTTTTCGTTGGGACTAAGAAGCAAGCTCAAGAGTCAATCAAGCGTCATGCTCAATCAGTGGGGATGCCATATGTGGATCAGCGTTGGCTAGGTGGAATGATCACTAACTACAACACGATTTCCAAAAGAGTTAGTAAGATGATCGAGTACGAACGTATGCGAGATAACGGTGAATTTGAAGAAATGCCTAAAAAAGAGGCTCTTCGTTATACGCGTGAACTTGCAAAGCTTGAACGTAATATCGGTGGTATTAAGACAATGGGCAAGCAGCCTAGCATTGTGTTTGTCATGGATACTCTTGTTGAACACATTGCTGTAACAGAAGCAAGGAAATTGGGAATCCCTGTTGTGGCTGTGGTAGATACAAATTGTGACCCTAACTTAATCACTTACCCTATTCCAGGCAATGATGATGCAATTCGTTCTGCTGATTTAATGACAAGAGTAATTGCTGAGGCCGTCAAAGAGGGAATGATTATTAACTCTAAACGTCACGGAGGCGGAGCAAAAACGAAGCCGCCAGTTACTGAAGAACCTGCTGCTCAGGAGACCCCTGCTGAGAAAAAAACTGAACCAAAAGCTTCAGTAAAAGCCACTAAACCAGTAAAAGCCACTAAACCAGTAAAAGTCGCTAAACCAGAAGCCGCCTCTAAACCAGAAGCCGCTACTAAATCAGAAACTGAAGAAAAACCAGAAGATTCTAAGTAATTTTTATTATTGAAAGTGAGATGACAATGACCGCAATTACTGCAAAACAAGTTCAAGAACTACGTAAAGCAACTGGCGCTGGAATGATGGATGCTAAAAAAGCATTAACGGCTGCTGAAGGAGATTTCGAAGCTGCGGTGCAAGCGCTTAGAGAAAAAGGGTTAGCAAAAGCTGCTGGAAGAACTGATCGTGAGAATATCGAAGGCTTAATTTCAATAGCTCAGAATGACGGAGCGGCTGCGCTTGTGCAACTTAAATCTGAAACTGATTTTGCTGCTAAGTCTGATGATTTTAAGTCATACGCCGTTTCACTAACTGAAGCAGTTCTAGAAAATGGCCCTGATGCTGTTAATGAAAAAAAGGCAGAGCTAGAAGATCTTCAACTAGTTATTAAAGAAAATATTGAAATTGGTGTAGTTGAAAAAGTTGAAAAAGGCACAGGTGTCGTAGCTGCATATTTGCATGGTGAAGGGCGAATAGGAGTTATTCTTCAGGGTGAAGACATCGCTCAAGAAGTTCTTCATGAAATTGCACTCCACTGTGCATTCGCAAAGCCTTCATACCTAACTCGTGATGAAGTTCCTGAGGCTGATATAGAAAAAGAGAGAGTAGCTTTCTTAGAGATTACAAAAGCTGAAGGAAAACCTGAACAAGCGTGGGATAAAATTGTTGAAGGCAGAGTTAATTCTTGGTTGGCTGAATCAGTCTTGTTGGAACAAGGTGTTTTTGGTGAGAAAGAAACTGTTACTCAACGAATCGGAAACGGAAAAATTACTAAGTTGGTGTTCGCAACCATAGGTTGACAGAATACGAATTCTCGTTAAGATAATCTGGAAAGAGAATAGATGAACGCAGAAAAAAAACAACCAAGGTGGAAACGAGTTCTTCTCAAATTATCTGGTGAGGCTTTTGCTGGAGATCTAGGCCATGGTATAGATGCCAAAGCGCTTGAGCAGATTACTGCCGATATTATGCAGGCTCAAGAGATGTTTGATGTGGAGTTTGCAATCACAGTTGGTGGGGGCAATTTCTGGCGAGGTATGACGGGTGCTGCTGGTGGAATGGACCGAGCACAATCTGATTATATGGGAATGTTGGCTATAGTTATGAACGCTTTAGCTTTGCAGGATTTTTTCGAACAAAAAGGTGTCTATACTCGTGTTCAATCAGCCATTCGCATGCCTCAAATAGCTGAAGAATACATTCGTAGGAGAGCTATCCGACACCTTGAAAAAGGTAGAATAGTAATTTTTGCTGCCGGTACAGGGGATCCATATTTTACATCAGATAACACGGCTGCTCTAAGAGCGGTTGAGATTCAAGCTGATGTTCTTTTAAAAGGCACACATGGTGGAGTCGATGGAATTTACACTTCTGATCCCAACAAAAATCCCGACGCTACAAAAATCGACAAACTTACTTATCTAGAAGTTATTAATAAGGATCTTCGGGTAATGGATACAACTGCAATCACTCATTCAAAAGAGAACGACCTCCCAGTAGTAGTTTTTGATTTAATGGGAGAAGGTAACCTTATTGGGCTGCTTAATGGTGAATCAATAGGTACCATAGTGGAATGACAGAATTTACTGATCTTATTTCCCTAGATGCTACAGAACGAATGGACAAAGCAGTTTCTCATGCTAAATCCGATTTTTCATCAGTCAGAAGTGGTCGTGCTGCACCTGAGTTAGTTGAAAAATTGCGGGTAGAGGCTTATGGTGTCGAGATGCGTCTTGTGGAGTTGGCATCAGTTTCTATACCAGAACCCCGTCAGCTGATGATAACGCCCCATGATTCTGCAAATGTTGAACCGATTGAACGTGCAATAATTAATTCAGATTTAGGGCTAGCTCCGAGCAGTGACGGTGTTGCACTTAGATTGGTATTTCCAGCTTTGACCGAAGAGCGAAGAAAAGAGATGGTCAAGCTAGTTAAATCTATGGGTGAAGAAGCCAAAGTTGCTATCAGAAACATTAGAAGAGATGCCAGAAAAGATCTTGAAAATGCTGAGAAAGATGGTGATCTTAGTTCTGATGAGTTGAACAGAGCTGAAAAAGAACTAGATTCAGTTACTCAAAAACGAGAAGCTGAAATTGATGCTGCGTTGTCAACAAAAGAAGAAGAGTTACTAGAGGTCTAATTTCTGGTATGATAATAACTAGGATGTCTTTTTGTTTCTTAGTCAATTTAGTTGGTTATATAGGAACCAATAAAAGCTGCGTTCAAACGTTGTCAACACTATGTGTTGCTTGAGTGAAGCAGATATATTGAGGCGATGTATTATAAGATCCATTGCCTTTAAGGGGTATTAATGATAGGTAAGAGGAGAAAATCTAAAGATTCTGATTCGGTAGAAAATCAGGATGCTGATGCTCAAGCAGCAGGTTTAGAGCATTGGAGTGCCCCTCCAGGTTACATTCCAGAAGCTTTTGATGACGAGGGATTTGATGACCTTGGTCCATCTTGGCAGAATGACGAAGATGATGAGAATTGGTCGGGTTCTGAATTAACTGATGTCTTTGAGGTTCCAGAGGAACTTAAAGAAGCAGAAATAAAAACTCCTCTTACTAGAAGCACGTCTAGTGTCACAAAAAGATCCGTTAACGCAGCTGATCAATCAAGAGCTAAAAGAGTGGCAAGTCCTCGGTCCGAATCAGCGCAATCTTTAAAGAATATTTCACAGACAACGCAACAAGGTAAATCGGTTCCTCAAGGGCGCGGGCAGGATGATCCTAGAGTCATAAAGGCCCGCCAAATAGCTGCAAAGCGGGCGATGGCTGCTGAAGCCCAAAAGAAGCAGAAAGCTCTTGCACAAAAACAGCAAATTCAAGAGATGAAGAGGATGCAAGAACGAAAAGCTTTGGCTAGTAGCCGGCAAGCTGGTGGGCAACAAGCTGATGGTCAGCAGGACTCAGACGAAGATGAATATCTGGATCAGTCAGAATTTGTTTCAGAGTTCGAACCCGAATATCAAGATGAGTTTGATGAGACTTTTGTATACCCAGATGAGAAGCCTGGAAGAATCAAAAAAGAGGGTGACAGAGATCTAGTAAAAGCAACTTTAGTTGGTCTTGGACTCTTGCTAGTCTCTGGAGCTGCCATATTTTTTAATGCTTATACTGCTTTGGCTCTAATCGGGATTGTTTCACTGGTTGCAGTCGCCGAACTTTATCAAACAATGAGGTCAGCTGGTTTGCGTCCAGCAAAATTATTAGGTTATGTAGGAACTCTAGCTATCCCCACTGCGGCATTTTTCCGAGGCGAAGCCGCTTACCCTCTGATTATTTGTCTTATCGTAGTATTTGGAGCTCTCTGGTATCTGGTTGGTGCAGATACAGAACGCCCAGTTCTTAATATTAGTCTTACTGTTTTCGCAATGTTATGGGTTGGTGGCCTAGCAGGATTTGCTGGCATGATGCTCAAATCCGATTACCAATTAGGTAGACAGTTATTGGTAGCAACCATTGTAATTGTAGCTATTTCTGACACTATGGCGTATCTCGGTGGCAGGACCTATGGAGCCACTCCGTTTCATTCAGCAAGCCCAAATAAAACTTGGGAAGGGACCCTAACAGGATTTGTTGCAGCATTAGTTGCAGGTTTAATTCTTGGTGTAACAATGGATTCATTTGGTTTGCAAGATGCTATTTTTGGCAAAGACTTTACAGCTGCTATTGTTTTTGGAATTACGATTGGTGTTCTCACTCCAATTGGTGATCTTGCGCAATCATTAATTAAGCGTGATCTTGGTGTTAAAGATATGGGCTTTATTCTTCCTGGGCATGGAGGAATCTTGGACAGAGTAGATGGGTTGCTGTTTGCTTTACCAGGAGCATATTATGTGGCAACTTTATTTGAACTAATTTCGATTGCTTAGTGATAGAGTTCTAGTTTCTAAATTAAGGTATTGTTAATATGTCTTTCTCTGATAAGAATAGTGCGGAAAAGTCTGTTGCGATATTTGGATCGACAGGATCTATTGGGACACAGACTCTAGATGTGCTCGCTACTAGTTCTACCAATTTTCATGTTGAGGTATTAGTAGCTGGCTCTAACCAAGAAGAGATTTTGAAACAAGCTCATACAGTTAATCCATCTTTTGTTGCTTTATCTGAATGTAAAGATCCGTCTTATTTGAAGGATCGTTTGCCTGAAGGTGTTGAAGTTCTTGTTGGGAGTGAGCATTTTTCAGAGTTAGCTGAAATTTCAGATATTTCCGTTAACGGCATTGTTGGTTTTGCTGGCCTGGGAGTAACGCTAGGTTGTTTGAATGCGGGTAAAAGACTTGCGTTGGCAAATAAAGAATCGCTAATTGCGGGTGGTCCAGTTGTTCAAAAAGCTCGTCGAACTCCTGGTGCAGAGATAATTCCAGTTGATAGTGAACATGGAGCTATTCATCAATGTTTGAGGTCAGATATTGTAGGTTCTCCAAATGTAAAAAAGATTCAGCTGACAGCTTCTGGTGGCCCGTTTCTTCATGAACATGATTTGCAAAGTGTTACTTTGGAACAGGCTTTGAATCATCCTACTTGGTCTATGGGGCCAAAAATTACAGTCGATTCTTCGACGTTGATGAATAAAGGGCTTGAGGTTATTGAAGCATTTGAGTTGTTTGGCGTGCCATCCGGTTCAGAGCTGGCTTTGGATGATATTCAAGTTGTAGTTCATCCTCAATCAATTGTGCATTCTATGGTCACCTATTCTGATGGTTCTACAATTAGTCATTTATCTAATCCAGATATGCGACTTCCTATTGCTTATGCTCTTGAATATCCAGACCGGTCTTCACAGAGTTTTGGTGCTATTGATTGGTCTTTGCCTATGGATTTGTCGTTTCTTCCTCCAGACACGAACCGGTTTAGATGTTTAGATTTAGCATATGAAGCATCTAGGATTGGCAAGTCTGCTCCTGCATGGTTGAATGCTGCTAATGAGGTCGCCGTCGATGCCTTTTTAAATAACAAGATAGGCTGGATTGATATATCGAAGGTAATTGAGAACGCATTACTAAAATTTGATGGTGGGAATGCCGATAGTCTCGATGAGGTTATATTTGCAGATGCTGCTTCAAGGAAAATCTCTGAAAAGTATCTATATGATCTTAAAAAAGAAGTGTGATTTATGGCAGAAATAAGTGAAGATTCGCAAACTGAAGAGCCTAAAAAAACTCCATGGGTTATGGCTGAGCCAAAAGAGGTTGAGGAACCGCAAAGAAACTTTCTGGGCTTGCTTGTAATCTTAGGCTTATTTGCTGCCTTATTTCTTTTTACTTCTGCAAAAATGATTGTCGTTGTACTCGGTGTATTAATTTCAATTGTTCTTCATGAGCTAGGTCATTTTATGACTGCCCGTTGGACGGGAATGAAAGCTACACAATTCTTTATATTTATGGGACCTAGAATTTGGTCATTTAAACGAGGCGAAACTGAGTATGGTGTTCGCTCTCTGCCTCTAGGGGCTTTTGTTCGTATCGTTGGGATGAATAATTTGGATCCTTGTGATCCTGAAGATGAGCCACGAGCATATAAAAACAAAAGTTATCCTAGGCGTATGCTTGTAATTACTGCAGGTTCAATGATGCATTTTATTCAGGCCACCCTGATTTTGGTAGCTCTGGTGAGTGTGGTTGGGATTACCGAAGCAGTCACAGAATCTTCTTGGACAGTAAGTGAATTCCCTGAAAGGGATGAAGATTCAAGTCTAGGTGCAGCAGAACTGGCTGGTATCGAAGGTGGAGATAATATACTTTTTGTTGATGACGTAGATGCATCCTTGTTCGCTGACTTAGGGGAGTATGTTAAGGATCGTCCTGGTGAAGATGTTGAGATCCAATATTCTAGGGATGGTCAGCTTGCCACTACAGTAGCGACTCTTAATTCTAGAGACGTAGAAGATGAGAATGGTAAGACATCCACGGTTGGCATGCTATGTATAGGTGCGGATTTTTCTGAACATGTCACAACGAGAAGTAATCCAGTTAATGGAGTTATAGCTTTTGGAAGAATTGCTTATGGTTCAGTTGTTGGTCTTAAAGAGGCTCCTAGTGCTTATGGGCAAGCGGTTTCTAAAATACTTGAGCCCGAAGAAGTTCCAGTTGACACTATTGCTGCAGGTTGTAGCGGTATATCTTCTGAAGCGAATCGACCAATGTCAGCTTTAGGGTTTGTGAGAGCTGCGGGTCAAACAGCAGATTGGCAAACCGTAGCTTTTTTACTTGCTGGTTTTAATATTATTTTGGGCATATTTAACTTGGTTCCTCTGCTTCCTTTAGATGGAGGTCATGCAGCGATTGCAACATATGAGCGATTTAGGTCTCGGAAGAATAAGCCTTATCATGCTGATGTGAATAAATTAGTGCCTCTTACATATCTTGTGATGTTTTTGTTACTTGCCTTAACAGTTCCCCTTATAATTCTAGACATTGTTAGACCAATCGTTATTGGATAGGTATGGAACTTATTAAAAGTTCGTATAAGCGAAAAAAAACTAAACAGGTTAATGTTGGCAAAGTTGGTGTTGGTGGCGATGCCCCTATCTCAGTTCAGTCCATGACTATTACTAAAACGGCTGATGTTGATGGAACATTGCAGCAGATCTATTCTTTGGCAGCAGCAGGGGCTGACATTGTTCGTTGTACTTGTAACAGCGAAGATGCTTCTGAAGGTTTAGCTCGCATCGTTCCTAGAAGTCCAGTCCCGATTGTTGCAGATATTCATCACCAATATAGGCGAGCTTTGGAAGCTTTAGAGGCTGGTGTTGATTGTCTTCGTTTGAATCCTGGCAATATTCGAAAGCCTGAGCATATTAAAGCTGTTGCAAGAGAGGCCAAAGATCGTAATGTTCCGATTCGTATTGGGGTTAACGGTGGTAGTTTAGATCCGGAGTTGTACGAAAAATACAATAATAAAGTAACTCCTGAAGCCATGGTTGAGTCGGCTCTTCGTGAAGTTGAGTATTTCAGAGAAGTAGATTTTGATTTAATAAAAATTTCTGTTAAGGCTTCAAATGTTCCTTTAATGATTGAGGCTTATAGGCAACTAAGTGAACAAACAGATTACCCGCTTCATCTGGGTGTTACTGAAGCTGGTCCTCCTCCTGCTGGCATTGTTAAATCTACAGCTGGTATTGCAACTCTTTTGTCTGAAGGTATTGGTGACACTATTCGTTATTCTTTGACTACTGATCCTGTGACAGAAGCCCGAATGGGTCGAACGTTGCTTGAATCGCTTGGGCTTCGTGAACGTAAAAATGTTGATTTAATTGCGTGTCCGTCTTGTGGTAGGGCTGAGATTGATGTTTATAAAGTTGCTGAAGAAGCCCAAAAAGCATTTGAGGATAAAGAGATTCCTTTACAAGTAGCTGTAATGGGTTGTGTTGTGAATGGTCCTGGTGAAGCTAAAGATGCTGATCTTGGGATAGCTGCTGGTAATAAACGTGGTCATTTGTTTGTTAAAGGCTTTAATATTGCCGTTGTTCCAGAAGATGAGATGGTTGATTCTTTAGTTGAGTGGGCTACCTACATTAAAGATCATGGTTTTGAATCTGCTTTAGAAAAAGCAAAGTCAACGCGTGAAGAAGCAAGAGCTGCAGCTGAAGAAGATAGGCAACGTAATTTAGAAGACAAAGGTGAAGATGCTAATAGTTCTGAGCAAGTTGTTGAATTGATTAAAAAGGCTAGGAATAAATAATGGTTGAAGAAAAAGTGTTTGAGACGATCAGCCCTTTGGTTGAAACTTTAGGAGTTGAACTAATAGAGGTTGAATATAAAAGTAGTGTTCTTAAAGTTATTGTGGATGCTGAAGGGGGAGTATCTGCAGATCAGCTTACTCAAGTGACTAGGCTGACGTATTCAGTTATTGAGCAGCAAGAAATTATTAGATCAAAATATAATTTAGAGGTTTCTAGTCCTGGTGTTGAAAGATCTTTAAAGACTCTTGATCATTTTGAGAGAGCGATTGGTTTGCAGATTACAGTTCGTCTTTTAACTGACACCCCACCACACCGTCTTGAAGGTAAACTGATTGCCGTTGTTGATGATGTAATTAGTCTTGAAGTGACTGAAGCAGATGATTTAAAAACCTCGAAGACATTTGAAATACCTTTTGCTGATATTTCTAAGGCCAGGACAGTTTTTGACTGGCGTGCTGCTTTGGGTCAAAAATCTAAACCAAAGAAATCTAAAAAGAAAAAACGTTCTGGTTCTGGCAGATAACTATGTTCTTGTCTTAGTTATTTCCTCATATAGAATTTGCAGTACATATACTTGTATATTCATGTCGGGAGATTTCGACTCCAGATAGTAGCACTAATTTTTTAAATCTTTGAGGTGTAAGATGCCATTGGTATGACTGAGTTAACAAAAATTCTTATTGTTGCTAATGGGCAAATAGAGGATTCGGATTGGTTGTCTGGTGAATGTGAAAATGCCGACACTGTAATAGCTGTTGATGGTGGCTCTATGAGTTTGCGTCAAGTTGACTGCATTCCAGATATATATTTTGGTGATTCTGATTCAGTTACGGATCTGACAAAGCGCTGGTTGGTTAATAACTCTGTAAAAATGAACCTTTATGGTAAGGATAAGGACGAGACAGATTTGGAGCTTGCGCTGCTCGATACTGCTATAGAAGGTCAGTCGATTCGAATTGCTGCTGGGTTTGGCGGTCGTGTTGATCATGAATTGGGTAATATTTTTCTTCTTCAGCATCCTGATCTGGTTGGCGCCGATATTTGCCTTGTTAGCCCTACTCAACAAGTTCGGATAGTTGAGGGTTTATGGAACTGGGAGGGTCAGGCTGGTGACTTAGTTTCTGTGATTCCGATTGAAAAATCGTGTTTAGTTAAGACTACTTCTGGTTTGAAATGGCCTTTAGAAAATGAAATCCTTGAATTAGGAAAACCTAGGGGAATTAGTAATATCATGACAGAATCGCGTGCTCATATTGATATCGAATCCGGTTCTGTGATTTGGATTCATACTTCCGAGGCAGAATAATCGTTTCTCGACTAATTTCGAAGATATAGTGTACTGGTGGATTCGTTCTCTGCTCAAAGCTCACTATTTGTGGCGTGATGATCTTAGACTGATCTTATAAAATTAAATAAACAATAAAGAGTATTTATTATTGGCTGGCCAATTATGAATACTCTGTAAATATGAAGCCCACAGGAGTGGCAAAATGAATGAAATAACACAAGCAATACAAGCTTTAGCAGATGAACGCAATATAGAAATCGAAAAACTATTTGGTCTTGTAGCTAATGGTCTAGAGTCAGCGTATAAGCGTATGCCAGATTCTTATGAATATGCTTGGGTTACTATTGATCCATCATCGTTTGACATTAGAGTATTTGCTCAAGAAATTGATGAAGACGGCGAGCCTCACGGTGAAGAAATGGATGTGACTCCTGCTGAGTTTGGTCGTATCGCTGCCCAGACTACTAAACATATTCTTAAACAAGGTATTCGTGAAGAAGAGCTTGAAATGAAGTACGAAGAGTACGCTGGTCGTGAAGGCGACATTGTGACTGGGATTGTTCAGCAGACCGACTCACGTTACACATTGCTCGATCTTGGAAGAGTTGAAGCTCTACTTCCTCAGTCTGAACAGGTATCTTCAAGCCGTTCAGAAAATGGTAATAGGGTTAAGGCATATATTGTTGAAGTTCGCCGTACTGTTAAGGGGCCTCAAATAGTTGTATCTCGGACTCACCCTGGGTTAATTAAAAGACTTTTTGAATTAGAAGTTCCTGAAATTGCTGAAGGTCTTGTTGAGTTGAAAGCTTGTGCACGTGAACCTGGACATCGAACCAAAATTTCGGTTTTATCAAATGATCCTAATGTTGATCCAGTAGGTGCTTGTGTAGGTGCTCGTGGTTCACGTGTCCGTATGGTTGTGAATGAGTTGAATGGTGAGAAGGTCGATATTATTCCTTTCTCTGAAGATCCTCGAGAATTTGTTGCTAGTGCTTTGTCTCCAGCTAAAGTTCATGCAGTTAATTTAGATGAAGAAACAAAAACTGCTGAGGTTATTGTTCCAGATTTTCAACTTTCTTTAGCTATTGGTAAAGAAGGCCAAAACGCTAGGCTCGCTCATAGATTAACTGGGTGGCGTATTGATATTAGAAGTGAAACTCAAATTGCTGATCAAGCAAAGTATGCCGGAGACGATTGGGCTCAGGGCGAGTGGATACTTGATAAGGAGTCTGGGGATCAAATGTGGCAGCCTGCAGATGGTAGCCCTGCGATTACTATGGAGGAATGGGAAAAGCTGACGTCTGAGGCTGAAGGCTCAGACGAAGCTACAGTTAGCTCCCCAAATAGTGATAAGACTGAAACTGCAGAAGAATCTGTTGAACCTGTTGAAGAAGTTGATTCGGAACCTTCTGAACCGGAGAACGTTGAAGAGGATTCTGCTAAGGTGGATGAAACGCAAGAGTCAGAATCACAAGAGTCTGTTAGTGAAGAAGCAGAAAGTGAAGTTGACGCTAAATAGATAAAAATCGGTTTGCTTTATTTTTGATATTCAGAACTGTTTCTGCTATTAGAAGCTAACCTAGTATTGCAAGAAACTTGTTAAAGTTTCTTGGTCTGTGCATACTTCTGGGCTTATTATACCCATTATCGAAGTCTTGGACATGACCTTTGTGTGTCTATGGAACCATTAGATGGTAGCATGGACTTCTCGTTTAGCCGGTTTGCGCCGCATCATTGAAGAGGTTTTAAGAACAAATTGCCGACAAAAGTACGCGTATATGAACTAGCTAAAGAGCTGGGGATTTCCAACAAAGAAGTCATCACCTTATGTAATGATTTGGGCATAGGTGTTAAGAGTCACTCATCTTCTGTGGTGGATGCGCAAGCTGACCGCGTACGTCGTAAAGCTGAGAGAGCTGGATTAGTTAAAGATGCTCCTAAATCTTCACCTAAGGCAAGTCCTGCTAAAAAGAATGATGTAGCAAAAAAGGTTTCATCAAAGAAACCGCCAGTTAAAAAGAAATCTATTAAACCAGAGCCAATAAAAAAAATAGCTGAAGCTCCGATAAAATCTGTTGCTGCAAAGACAAATAAACCTGCAAATGTCTTTTCTTCTTCTGGTAGAAGTTCTGCTACTCCAGATCGAATTTCTACACCTCCTCCTCGTGTCGCTCAGATGCCAGAGTATAAGGCTCCTCAGCCTAAGCAGAAGCCTAAACCTATTAAACCTATTAAACCTATTAAAGTTGTTAAGCCTGTAAAAGCAAAGGTTGAAAAAGTTGTTGAACCTAAGGTAGAAAAAGCGCCTCAAGGTAAAAAGTCTAACCCGAATGCGAAGCCTGCTGGCAATAAGCCATCAGCTCCGTCTACTGATAAATCGGGTAAGCCGATTCCTCCTCCACCTCCTCGGAAAATTCCCCCTCCTCCACAATTTGATAAAAAAGCAGCTAGCGCTGGTGGTGGAAATAGGTACGGTGGTTCTCGTCCAGGTGGTTCTCGTCCAGGTGGTTCTCGTCCAGGCGGTTCTCGTCCAGGCGGTTCTCGCCCAGGCGGCTCTCGCCCTTCTACTGGTAGTAGACCTTCAGGTGGTGCAGGAAATACGGGTGGATTTAATCGCGGTCCTTCTATGCCAGGTGGCGGTCCAGGCTCTTCTCCTGGTGGTCGACCAGGTGGCGGCGGTCCTCCTCGTGGTCGTGGTGGCCCTAACCGTGGTGGTCCTAACCGTGGACGCCCTCGTAGAAAGAGCCGCAAGCGTAGGTCTAGTGTTGAACTTACGCCTATGGACCTGCCTACTTATACTGCCGAAGATGCTCCAGTCCCTCAAGGTATCGTAGTCATAGAGCGCTCTTCAACTGCTCAGGATTTAGCTGAGAAGTTGAATCGAAGTGCAGCTGATGTTGTTAGATTGCTGCTGACAAATGGCGAGATGGTTACTGCTACTCAGTCTCTTAGTGATGAAATGATTGAGTTGTTTGCAACTGATGTTGGTGCTGAGATTAGGCTTGTTAATCCAGGTGAAGAACAAGAAGTTGAGATGCTGAAACTTCTAGAATTTGATGAAGAATCAGTTGAAGAAGTCGAAGAAGATTTAATATCTCGTCCACCAGTTGTTACTGTTATGGGTCACGTTGATCATGGTAAAACAAAGTTGCTTGATCGTATAAGGTCTGCAAATGTGGTAGATGGTGAAGCCGGTGGAATTACGCAGCACATTGGTGCTTATCAGATTGAGCATAACGGAAAGAAGATAACGTTCTTAGATACCCCTGGTCACGAAGCTTTTACGGCTATGCGTGCTCGTGGTGCTAATGCAACCGATATTGTTATTCTTGTTGTGGCCGCAGATGATGGTGTCATGCCTCAAACTCTTGAAGCTCTAGATCATGCAAAAGCTGCCGAAGTTCCCATTATTGTAGCAATCAATAAGATAGACCGTGAGGGTGCTGATCCTCAAAGAGTTATTGCACAACTTGGTGAACGCGGACTTGTCCCTGAAGCTTGGGGCGGTGACACTATTATGAGTGAAGTTTCTGCTCTTAAGGGTGATGGTATGGATGGTTTGATGGATAATCTTCTTCTTGTCGCTGAAGTCGAAGACCTTAAAGCAAGCCAAGAAGGTCCTGCTTCGGGAGTTGTTCTTGAATCTCATCTCGATATTGGCCGTGGCTCTGTTGCCACTGTCATTGTTGAGAAAGGTATTTTAAACGTTGGTGATCCAATGGTAACTGGTGGGTCATGGGGAAGAGTTAGGGCTTTAGTAACCGATAGAGGTGAAAATGTAGTTTCAGCTGGGCCTTCGGCACCTGTGCAAGTTCTTGGTTTGAGTGATGTTGCTTCTGCTGGAGATAAGTTCATGATTGCACCAACTGAAAAGGTTGCTGCAAAGGTAGCTGATACTAGAGCACATTGGCAAAGAGTTTCTAATATTGGGCGTACAGCGCATGCATCTTCTGGTGCAAAACTCGAAGATATATTCAACCGAATCCAAGCTGGTGAAGTTGCTACTTTGAACTTAGTTGTCAAAGCTGATGTTAACGGTTCTTTGGAAGCTGTCTGCGATAGTTTGAAGAAGTTAGAACGTGATGAAGTTAAACTTTCATTTATGCTTCGTGGCGTTGGTGGTATCACCGAAAATGATGTTCAGCTAGCTGCAGCTTCTAATGCGACAATTATCGGGTTTAACGTTAGACCGGATCGTAAGGCTCGTGATCTTGCTGCTCAAGAAAAAGTAGAAATCCGTAATTACGAGATTATATATAAGCTCATTGAAGATATTCAGGCAGCGATGCTTGGTATGTTAGCGCCTGAGTTTGAAGAAGTTGTCACTGGTGAGGCTGAGGTTAGAGAGATCTTCGGAGTTCCAAAGATTGGAAAGATCGCTGGTGTTATGGTTACAAACGGTGTGATAACTCGTGGATCGAAAGTACGTTTCTTGCGTGAGGGTACGATTATTTGGAAGGGCGATATAGAATCGCTTAAGCGCTTCAAAGAGGATGCTAAAGAAGTAGCTTCAGGTTTTGAATGTGGTATTGGTCTTTCAGATTTCCAAGATCTTAAAGAAGGCGACATCATTGAAACTTACGATGTTAAAGAAATCGAAAGAACTTTAGACTAATTTCGGGAAGCTTGTATGGCTGGAAAAAAGAAACCACGTTCGCGTCCAAGAGCTAAGCGTAACTATCCGAGAACGGCTCGCTTAAATTCTTTGATGCAGCAAATTATTGCAGGATATTTTGAAAGAGTTAACGACGATAAGTTAGATTTCTTCACAATAACTGGTGTTGAAGTTGATAGTGATCTCAACAAAGCGCGAGTTTTTGTCTCAACTCTAGATGACGACGATTATGATAACGATGAGCTGCTGGTGAATCTAGCCAAACACCGCATTAGTATTCAGTCTGAAATAAATAAACAATCCCATATGCGCAAAACCCCAGAGGTTGTATTCGAATTTGATCCTGCTATTCGTGAAGGTGCAAGAATCGAACAAATTCTAAAAAAGATTCAGGATTAGAGGCCGGTTTTGGGTCGAAGGCGTAAGAGTCCAGATTCTGGTGTAAAAGGTTGTTTGATCGTTGATAAACCTTCTGGTTGTACAAGCCATGATGTTATTGATCGTGTTAGAAAATCTTTAGGAACCCGTAAAGTAGGGCATGCGGGAACTCTTGATCCTGATGCTACTGGGGTTCTAGTTCTTGGTGTTGGCACAGGTACCAAACTATTAGAATTTGTAGTCGGTGCAGATAAAGAATACGAAACAGAGATTTGTTTTGGGGTAGAGACTTCAACTCTTGATTCATCAGGTGAAGTAACAAATACTTTTGAAATGAATATAGAACCAGAGCAAGTCAGTGAGATGGCTAAAAAGTTTGTTGGAGATATCGAACAAATTCCTCCTATGGTTTCAGCAATAAAAGTTGATGGTAAGCGGCTACATGAATTGGCCAGAGAGGGAATTGAGATTGAGCGCGAGCCAAGAAAAGTTCATGTCTCAAGATATGATACTTCGCCCACTGATAAACCTTTGATTTTTTCAGCAGTTATTGAATGTTCATCTGGCACTTATGTTAGGAGTCTTGCAGCTGATTTGGGCGCATCTTTAGGCGGGGGTGCTCATATCCAAAATCTGAAGCGTAATAGAGTGGGAACATTTCTTATTAAGGATGCTGTAAAGCTTGATGATGTTTCAGCTGATGTGTTGAGACCTGTTAAAGATCTTTTGTCCGATATGCCAATAATTGAGGTGGGTGGAGATGTTGAGAAAAAAGTTCTTAATGGTCAAAGTCTTAGTAACCCTCCTGGAGTTGGACAAATTGGAGTTTGTAACGAATCTGGATCGCTGTTAGCAGTTTATGAAACTGTGGGTGACTTCTTTAAGCCGGTAAAGGTTTTGCCTCAATAGATTGGTTATCAATAGTCTAGATCTAAGATCTTCTTGGTACGATTGAGTCATGGCGGATACAGATTTATCAAAGAGACAGGATTGGAACAATAATTCTATACCCTTTCGTCTGCTTGGTATTAAATGTCCTGATGATTTTGAGTCAGGTTCTAGAAAGTTTGGTCGCCTTCCTAACTTAAATATTCATAGTAAAGATCAAAGGTTTACATTAGCGGTTTCACAAGAACAAATGTATGTAGTGACGACTAGGTATATATGGCATTATTTGCAAGCTTTAACTTTAAGTGTCGATTTGCCCGATGTCAGGTTTGATAATGAATCAGACATACTATGGTGGATTAAATTTCCTTATAATCCTAATGGAGTTTATAATGTCGCTTTTAGCGCTTTGATTGATCTGTTTGGTGGTTTAAGACGGCCAAGTGACTGCGTGATTGTTTCTGACCTTGATTTGGGGTCTCATGGAAATCTTTGTCGTTGGATTTGTGATGTGGTTAAAAAGTCTAACGATGGCAGCAAGGTATTTTATGCAGGAACTCATGACGATTTGTTAATTAATCCTGTCACTGGATTCACAAGAAATCCGCAATTAATTGAAGCAGCTAATCAGCCGGTTAACCTTATCTTGCCTAGAAATCAGGCTCCGTTGTCTTCTATGTCTTTTCCCAAAAGAGCTTTATAAAAAATCCTTAGTCATGTAAACGTTTTGTGTTTGAGAACCGTGTGTGTTGTGTGAATGAGGTTACTTACATGTCAAGTGGTGTTTCTGCTTCGAAGACTAGACTTAAATTAGTGCGAGAAGTAAAAACTTTTGAAGCATATTTTGTAGAGGAATATCCTAAGATGGTGGCTTTAGCGGCTGCTGTTTCTGGTGACCGGATACACGCTGAAGATATAGCTCAAGAAGCAATGTCTAAACTAAATTATCAATGGGACAAAGTTAGCGAATTCGATAAACCGGGAGCTTGGCTTCGTAGGGTTACGATAAACCTTGCGATTTCGTCTAAACGTAAGTTTTTGTCGGAGGCTAAAGCTTTTATGAAAATTCAGAACGATCAGTGTCAACTTGTTCAACCGTCTTCAGATGATGAATACGTTTGGAAACATGTTAAAAAACTATCCAAGATGCAACGCAGCGTTGTAGCTTTACATTATCTAGAGGGTCTCTCCTTGAAAGACGTCGCAGAAATTCTTGATATTAAGGCGTCAACTGCTCGAGTTCATCTTCATAGGGCGAAGGAATCTCTTCACAGTCAATTAATCAATAATTTGGAGGTTGAAAATGTCTGATAATAACTTTGATTCAAATACTGAAGACAAAATTTCTCAAGCGTATGAAAACCTTCAAAGAGATTCTGAGAAGGTAAATACAATGGAAGCGTTAAGAAAAGTAACAGATAAAAAAGTGAATAGTAAAAACTTAATACCGGCATTAATATTTTGTTCTGTTCTAGCAATTTTAGCTTTAGGAGGGTTGGCATTTATTTTAAATTCAGGTGCGAATGATTCTTCTGAATCTAATATTGCAACAGATGATATGGACAAAGTAAATAATGATCTTTTAGTTGATGGTGATTCTATGGATGATGATCTTTCAGACAACGGCACTGCTATGGACGATGAAAAAGCAGACACTTCAGATCGTTTAGATGGTGAAGGTAATGCTATGGATGACCCTGATGAAGGTAATTCTATGGATGATCCTGCATTACAAGAATTAACTTGCAGCGCTGTGGGGATGACAAATCAGTCGGCTGCTTCAGGTAGCTCTGTAGTTGATGCAAAGTTATCAGCAGTAGTTGATGCAGCTATTGCATGCGATTGGGATGGACTTGAGTCTCTTATGGACAATGACTTCACTGCTTCTTTTGGCGGTGATGATGCTATCAAACTTTGGAAAGAAAATGAGGCAAATGGTGGGCAAATACTTCGAGAATTAGTACTTGTAGCTTCGATTAAAAGTTCGATTTCTGATAATTACGGATATATCTGGCCGTGGTTTTTTAACAGTTGGGAGTGTGGGGATGCTTTGGATTCTGGGCCGACATCTGCAAATCAGTTTGTGAATGACATGGCAAAGTTGGGGATTGATCCAATAAGCGACTGTAAAGGAATTGATAGCGATATATATCAAGGGTATTTAGGTTATCGTATTGGAATAACAGATGCCGGAGAGTGGACTTTCTTCGTGGCTGGTGACTAAGTAAGATCAAAAGTGTAGATAACAGAATAAAGGTGAGTCGAGTTAACAGAGTCAGCTCACCTTTCTTGTATTCCAGGTAGTCTATATGTGTGAAGGTTTTTAGAGATCCTGCTGGTTCTAATGTTAAAGGATTTTTAGCTGGCTTAGATGTAGTAGTGACAATAGGTGTGTTTGATGGAGCACATCTTGGTCATCAAATGATTTTTAGTAAAGTTGTTGGTGATGCTATTGTAAGAGGAAGCAAGAGTGGGGTTGTGAGCTTTGATCCTCATCCAGCTTTAGTTACTCGTCCAGAGAATGCTCCTAAGTTGTTAACAAATTTAGATAAGAAATTGGAATTGTTGTCTAGTGCCGGTTTTGATGCAGCTTTTATCTTTGAATTTAATGAAGAGTTAATGCAACTAACGGCTAGGGAATTCGTAGAAAAAATTCTTGTTGACACATTATCGGTGCGTAAAGTGATTGTTGGTGAAGATTTCCATTTTGGTAAAAAACGTGAAGGAGATATAAACACTCTTATATCTTTAGGTGGCGAACATGGTTTTGAAGTTGAAGGCCTAAACCTTCTAACTCAGGTTAGTAAAGAAAACTTATATGTGTCTTCTACAGAAATTCGTCGGGCGCTTGTCGGCGGTGAAATAGAGAAAGCAAATCAAATGCTTGGACGTCCTCATGAAGTTTCAGGTGTTGTTATTCACGGCGATAAACGAGGCAGAGAAATTGGTTTCCCAACTGCTAATGTTATGGTTGATGACATTATGGCTATGCCAGCGGATGCTGTTTATGCGGGCTGGTTTATTGATGAAACTGGGTCAAAGCACAAGTGTGCAATAAATCTTGGCAAAAGGCCGACTTTTCATCAAGATGCTACAAAGAGTTTATTAGAAGCACATTTGATTGGCTTTACTGGTGATTTATATGAGCAAGTAGTACATGTTCAGTTTGTAGAGCTTATTCGTTCTGAGAAACGATTTGCCGGGTTAGAAGAACTTAAGGTACAGCTTGCAGAAGATGTTAAGAATGCGGCTCAAGTATTGACTTGAAGATTGTAGACAAATATGTAGATAAAGTGTATACTAGTGTTATGTCTACTACTATCCGTGTTGATAAAGAAACTCATAAACTATTGCAAGAACTAAGCAAAACTGGCAACTCTACTCTGATAGAAACTGTAAAGGATGCAGCCGAAGCGCTAAGACGGGTCCGTTTTGGGCAAATTGTTGCCTCTGAATTTGATAGTCTTCGTGCTGATGAGCGGGCATGGGATTCTTACATGCAAGAATCTGTTTCCACAGAAATAGCTGATGGCATTAGTTAAAGATTTATTACTTATAGATTTTGGGGATCCTTATCCAGGTGAGCCAGCATTTCACCGACCTTCATTAGTAGTTGGTCCTCCTGACTATTTTGGGGCATCATTCCCATTCACATTAGTAATTCCACTCACAACAACAGACAGAAAGCTTTCATTGCATATTGAAGTAGAAGCTAATGCTTCTAACGGTTTGTCATCGGTCAGCTATGTTCAATGCGAACAAATTAGGTCTGTGAATAAAGATAGGGTCATAAAAAAGTTAGGAATATTAGATACCCAGGCAATGGCCCATGTTGACTTGGTCATAAAGATGTTATTGGATCATTGAATATCTACATGCCCTTTACATGTCATTTGAGTTCCTACTACTTTTGTCAGAGAGTAAGGTGTTGGTGATCGAGTTTCATTAGGCTAGCCTGGTAAAGCTATGCAATTCAAATTGTTTTGTGTGGCGGGACCAAAGTGCCAAGCTCTTAAGGAGAAAATCATGAGTAAATTAGCTGCAAATCTGCCACCTAAAGCAGACACAATTAAGAAGTTTCAGAAGTCAGAAAATGATACTGGGTCTGTTGAAGTGCAAATAGCTTTACAATCTGACCGTATTAATCACTTGACTGAGCATTTAAAGACTCATGATAAAGATCACCACAGTCGTCGTGGTTTGTTAAAGCTTGTAGGTAAACGTCGTCGCATGCTCGATTACTTAGCTGATATTGACGTTGAAAGATACCGTACTTTAATTAAAGAACTCGGCCTACGTCGCTAACTCTTAGTGGTAAGGCTTAGTACATGTCATGCAGAGGCTTATTACAATGTGTGTCCCTGCGTGCCTAGATTCTGTTTCATAGTTGGAGAATCTGGTCTTTGAACTATTTCGTTTTTTCTGTGTTTAGCCCGAGCTGTGTAAATTGCCTTATCAAAGTCAATTACAAAAATCTTTGGCATCTGATACGGATCTGGTTCACCCGCCGAGTTCTTCCCTGGAACTAAAACAAAGTTTGCATCATGAAGGTGGCCATGATCAACTCCTAAATTTTCTAAAACCTGGTCTATCTTTTCCATTTTTTCAACTATCTCATATTGGATTCTTGGAGAGAAAGAAGAAAGTGTATTGTGTGCCGAATCTCCTCTTAGATTAATAGTTTGAACCCCTACAAGAAGCAACTTATCTGATTTCAAAAAACCTGATATCGGCTCAATTGGTATGTAATCGAACCCTGCTTCTTTCCAATACTCATCTGCTAAATATGCTACTGTCCAAGCTTTAAATGCATAAGCTGGTATTACTCGAAAAGAACGTTCGTGTTCTTTGGGGTAAATGAACGTTCTTGAACGATTATTTTTTATAGTCTGTGTTCTATTGCGATCCTTTTGAAATTCTTGAATTGTGCCAACCGATGCTTCTAGATGAAGGATTGAATCGAAAGTTAAATTGTTTTGTTGAGCTGGATCGTAATTTTTATCCAGCCTGTCTCGTACTATCTGGGCATGAGCGTCGGGTAACATATTAGCGAACAGAAGTACTGCTCTTCTAGGAATATTAGAGTTTGCGGTTTCTATTATGGCTTGAATAGCTTCAGCTGATTTTGGCCATAACGAAATTACAAATTCTTCTGGTAAAAGCTTCAGAATATGTATTATTCGAAGCTCGGTAATAATGTCTTCTTGTGAGGTGTAATTTCGGTTTTGATTCTGTAGGGATTTGATAACTTCTATTGCTTTCGGCCATATTTGTTTTGCTTGATCATCTGGTATTAATTCGAGAGAAAATAAAGTTGAAATAGCTTCTTCGGTTTCAAGGTTTGGAGAGCTAAGAGTATTTAGAACTTGTAAAGGATCTGTTCGGAAGGCTTGATTTGCTGGCTGAGTTTCTGATCGAATTGGTTCTTTGAAACGTTCTGGGATTACTTTAAATAAGTCGAATGCTTTGAAAAGTATTTCTCCTTCCCATTGATTTCTTGCTGCAAAGATTTTATCAAGCATCTTTGCTTCTGGTGTCCACAGTTGATCAGTGACAAAATCTGGGGCCCCTTGCATAGTTTCAATTATTCCTAAAATATGATGAACATTATCAGTGTTAGGTTCTTTGTTGAGAATATTATCTATTATTTCGGTAACCCTATGCCACAGGACGTCTACTTGTTCTGGATTTAGAGTCTTCATTGTTCTCAGAATCTCCAAGAAAATTGGTGATTCAAAATCTTGATTCTCTAGAAACTTGGGATCATTAAAATCCTGTTGTTCAATAAGCTTGACTAATTCAACATAAGCTATTTCATTAAAGTATTCTTCGATATTTTCCCATAACTTAATGATTGGTTGTAGATCTGAGGGACTTATCTCGTTTTGTTCCGGTGATTTTCCAAGACCGTAAATGCCAAGGCTTCCAATCTCCGGTCGAACCCCTTTAGGGAGATTTATCTCTACCGCCATAGATTAATTGTATCAGCTATTTGCATCACAAAATAATAAGGTTTCTGTTATTTTGTGATGCAACTGCTTAGCAGTTTTGATATTTTCATCCAAGAATATGAGTGGCACTATCTATAACTATTCTGCGTTGATTCCTTTAGTTAGCTTCCGATAGACGGTAGCTTAAATATATGTGCGAAAAGTTAGCCCACGCCACTTATCTTGCATCGGGGTCAGACACCTTTATGTGCGAAAAGTTAGCCCACGCCACTTATCTTGCATCGGGGTCAGACACCTTTGCAAGATTTAATGAGTTAAATTACTTGATCTTCGGTGCTAAAGCTATTTCGATACTAAATCTCTTGCGTCGCTAAGTCGTAGACAATTACTTGACAATCAGCGAATGCATTTAATGCTTGGCAAAATAATAATTCTGATTCATTAGTTTATAACCCTAGACGGTTGTAGAAAGGTTTTAGGTACTGTAGATAAGTTATCGAAAGATGCTACGCTTCCGTGGGTTTAGACCTTCTGATTTTCCTACCGGGATACATGTTGGAATTTCTCGGATCGTGCTAGAGATTGGGGCTAGCACAATATTGTTAAGTAAGGATTTATTCATTTCTCGATACAACCAACACCGGTCTCTGTTTAGCACATAAAAAATATGTAAGTTGATTTGTTACTATTCTGATTTAATTACGCTATTTAGGCTCCGATAGGCTGTAACCTTAGAATGTGTGCGAAAGGTTCGCGCAAATGGTCGGTTGCCAGTTTTCAGCTTCTCAACAAACTTGTCATCCTGCACGAAACGTAGTGAATTTGCAGGATCTGGAAATAACAAGTCTTGCTTTGAGCAGTTTAAATCTGGGATCTGACCCGTTCACGAAGTAAACGCTTTCACAGAAGTGAATGCGTTTGCAATCTGTGAATGAATGCTGGACGACTGTCTGGCGAATTACAAAATAATATTAGGAGATTCCAATGACGGAACCAATTTCGGTTTCTGGTTCAGTGACTAAAAACGCTGGCCCAGAACTTATCTTAGAAACAGGCAAGCTCGCTGCCCAAGCTGGCGGCGCAATAACCGCTCGTATGGGCGACACTAGTGTACTTGTTACAGCCACTGCTGCAAGCGGTGTGCGCGACGGTATAGATTTTTTCCCACTCACAGTTGATGTGGAAGAACGATCATATGCTGCTGGTAAAATACCTGGCGGGTTTCCTCGCCGTGAAGGTAGAGCATCAGACAAAGCAACATTAACTTGTCGCTTGATTGATAGACCATTGCGTCCATCATTTCCCGACGGCTACCGTAACGAAACACAAATAGTTGTTACAGTGCTTTCAGCAGATCAAGAAAACCCACACGATGTTCTAGCAATCAACGGAGCTTCAACAGCTTTGATGGTTTCAGACATTCCATTCAACGGCCCAATTGGTGCTGTTCGTTTAGCTTATACTGCTGAAGGACAATGGGTTCCCCATCCAACTTTCCAAGTAGCTCAAGAATCGTCATTCGATATTGTTGTTGCCGGGCGTGAACTAGACAACGGCGAAGTAGCTGTGATGATGGTTGAAGCTGGAGGAACTGAACACACATGGGGCAACGTTCAAAGCGGTGCGCCAAAGGTTGATGAAAAAGCTTTAGCAGATGCGTTAGACATTTCTGCTGATTACATTAAAGAAGCAATTGCTTTGCAGCTGAAGTTAGTTGAAGCTAACGGTGGACGTAAAGACTCTATGCAATATGAACAACAGGTTGACTACACCGAAGATCAATTTAATGCTGTTATGTCTGCTTGTGAAGCAAAACTAAAAGAGGTAATGGTAATTGCTGATAAAGGCGAAAGAGGAACCGCTGAGTCAGCTTTGCGTGACGCTGCAATAACTCCTGCTATAGATGCAGCTCCAGAAGATCAAAAAGAACTTGTTGGCAAACAGCTAAAAGCAGCTTTCAAAGCAGCTACTAAAAAAGTTGTTCGTAAACGTATTGTTGAAGAAAACGTTCGTATAGATGGTCGTGGGCCATCTGATCTTCGTTCGCTTTCTGCCGAAGTTGGTTATGTGCCTAGAGTTCACGGTTCTGGTTTGTTCCAGCGTGGAGAAACTCAAGTTCTTAACATCCTAACTTTAGGTATGAAAAAAATGGATCAGATGCTTGACGGTATCGACCCAGTTGATAAAAAGCGTTACATGCATCACTATAACTTCCCACCATTTTCGGTTGGCGAAACCGGTTTCATGCGTGGACCGAAGCGTCGTGAAATTGGTCACGGTTTGTTAGCAGAACGTGCGTTGGTTCCAGTTGTTCCAAATATTGAAGAATGGCCATACACGCTACGTTTAGTTTCTGAAGTTCTTGCTTCTAACGGTTCTACTTCTATGGCATCAGTTTGTGGTTCGTCGCTTTCATTAATGGATGCAGGTGTTCCAATTAAGGCGCCAGTAGCCGGTATCGCAATGGGCTTGATTTATGCAGAAGGCAAATACACAACTTTGACCGATATTTTGGGAGCTGAAGACGCTTACGGAGATATGGACTTTAAAGTTGCTGGTACTTCTGAATTTATTACTGCTTTGCAGCTAGATACAAAGATTGATGGTATTCCATCTGATGTGTTAGCTCAGGCTTTGCAGCAGGCTCGTGATGCTCGTATGTCTATTCTTGATGTGATGACTTCTGCTATTGAAGGTCCACGTGAAGAGGTTCGTGATGGTGCTCCAAAGATTATTAGCTTCGAAATTCCAATTGATAAAATTGGTGAGGTTATTGGGCCCAAAGGTAAAGTTATTAACTCTATCTCTGATGAGACGGGTGCAGATATTTCTGTAGACGACGACGGTGTTGTTGGAACTGTTTCAGTTGCGGCTACTGAGAAGTCTGTTGTTGATGAAGCTGAACGTCAGATTCGCTTGATTCTTGATCCACCAACTGCAGAAGTTGGAGCTGAATACGATGGGCGAGTAGTGAACATTACTAAGTTCGGTGCGTTCATCTCAATCCTTCCAGGTAGAGATGGCCTATTGCATATTTCTAAGATCGGGCAAGGGGAACGAATCAACAAGGTTGAAGATGTTCTTGAGCTTGGTCAAGAAATAAAAGTTGTTGTTGAAGACGTTGATCCTAACGGAAAGATTTCTTTGAAAATTGCAGGTGATGAGACTGAGTATGAAAATGCTAAAAGCTCAGGTGGTGACCGTGGTAATGACCGAGGTGATCGTGGTGGTCGTAGCAACAACAAAGATCGTGGATCTCGTGACAACTCTCCACAAGCTGCTGACGATAAAGACGATTCAGACAAAGGTGGTTCAAAAAAACGAACCATGTCTTTCGAAGATGACTTTATTGACGAGTTCGGTGATCTAGGGCCTGAGGTTAAACCTCGTGGTCGTGGACGAAACAACAACCGCAATAGAGATTAAATAATCTTCTGACTTGGGACGGTGGGAACTGGGAACTCAAAGAGTTCCTGAGCGTTCCCGTCGATCGGAAAAATATAAAAAAACGCAAATCCTCAGCTCAACCAGCTGGGGATTTGTTGTTTAAAAGTCTTCCTTTGGTTTAAGTAATTCGTATATATTCATCTGTAAGAACAGGAAATAGTTCTAGCCACACTCTCAGTTTTTAAGTCAGCAACTAGAAGTGTGTATTGTTTATTTGTTACTTGATAACCAACAATTCTGTTACCATCATTCGACCAAGAAGGGCAAGCCTAATCTTGGCCGGGCCAGTCTGGAAATGTAGTTGAGTCTTTGTCTCCTTCTACTAGCACAAGTTTATTAAATTTGTCGTGTTGTCGGATTATCTTTGATCCGTTTGGTTCTTCTTCCATTTGAGAAATCGAAGTTAACTGTGGTAGCTCTACAATTTTTTTGATTGGATCTCGATCCAAATGCTTGTATGAAAACGAATTGAAATGATTGCTAATATGGTAGGCTTTTCTTAATGAGTATAAATGTTGGTGTAATCGGTGCTGCTGGACGAATGGGCATTGAGGTTTGCAAAGCCATCGATGAAGATCCAAATTTGAAATTAGTTGCCGCTGTTGACCCTGGGCATGCTGGAAAAGTTGTTGATAGAGCAACTGAGCATATCTCTGAACAGTTCACATATTCAGAGAGTGTGCAAGCTTTGGTGGATAACAATTGTTCTGTCAGTATTGACTTCACTCATCTGGATGTATCAAAACCCAATGCAAAGTTTTGTGCAGATAACGGTATTCACGCTGTCATCGGAACCTCTGGTTACACAGATTCAGACATAGCTGAACTTAAAGAACAGTTCAAATCTTCGAACTGTCTACTTGCCCCTAACTTTGGAATAACTGCGGTTTTACTTAAACACTTTTGCGCTCTTGCTGCTCCATTTTTTGAAACAGCTGAAATTATTGAGCTGCATCATGATGGGAAGAAGGATGCTCCTAGTGGAACCGCAGCAGATATTGCTTCTGCTATGGCTGCTGCATCTTCTGACTGGGCGCAAGACCCAACAGAGGTTGAAAATATTCCTGGTTCACGTGGTGCTAGGGGAGCAGGCGGTATTCCAATACACGCTGTTCGTATGAGAGGCATGACTGCTCATCAAGAAGTTATATTTGGAACTACAGGCCAAACCATGACATTGCGTCAAGACTCTTACGACCGTCAGTCATTTATGCCTGGGGTAGTACTGGCCGCCAATAAAGTAGCCGAGCATCCTGGTGTAACTGTTGGGTTAGCTGATTATTTAGGAATCTAGCTTTCACTAAGTACGGTTAATTAAAACTCAACCATAATTATGCTTCTAATTTTGTTCATAGAAGTTATTTCAAAAATATCCGATCTAAGTAGTTGAGTCTTTGAACATAACTTATGCAGGGGCATTGATGTAGAATCATAACTATGTTAAAAACATGTCTCTTTATATCTGTTCTATTTATAGTCTCATGTGGTTCAGGTGATTCAGAACTGTCAACAGATGACGATACTACAGAGAAAACTTCCGTTGATATAACAAATCAAGTTGAATCAACAACAGAAACAGATGATTCTAATCCCGAAGATTCTACAGAGCAAACAAATAACGATAATCCTGATTCTGAACCTAGTTCAGGAAACGGATCTGTTTCATATGTTTACGAACAGAACTTTAATGGCGATAATATTCCAGCGAATTTTGCTCTTGAGAACTCAACTTATGGAGACGGCAACAATGAGTTGCAATGCTACACGCACGGTCAAGTATTTATGCGAGATGGAAAGATCGTTCTCAGAGCACAAGAGAGGTCGGCTGTTTGTCCTAATGAAATAAGTGACTACGCCTCGGGGATGGTTCGGATACAAGATTTAGAGGTTCGTCCTGGTCAATATATTGAAACAAGAATAAAATTTTCGCCTTATAACCCTAACAATCAAGCCGGGCTATGGCCTGCGTTTTGGTTTTCTAGTTGGGTTCCAAGAGACGATCAGCCTCTTGGCTGGCCGGCTGGAGGCGAAGTCGATGTATTTGAAGTTCAGTCTGGTGGTTTTACAGACAAGGTCAACCAGGGTATTCACTATATGAACCCAGATAAAAGTAAGGACAAATCTATAAGTGAGATGTTTCTTTCAACTAATGGGTTTGTTGAAAGACCATTGCCACAAGATCATGTAAGTGTCGATATTTCTGATGAATGGCATACCTATGGTTTGTCCTATTGTGTTGGTGGTCCTCTGAAATTTACAATAGATCAAAAAGTTTCTACTGCAATTCAGGTACCCCAAACCCTTTCGCCTTCTCCCTTTAACTATCCTCTTAAAGGCGCTAAATTCAATTTGGCTGTAGGTGGAGGTAACGGCTGGAACCCAATGCCAGAGAACGGAATCTTTCCAGGTGGAGAAGTGGAATTAGACTATATAAGAGTCAGCTCTCAGCCACCCGCATATGCAAAATGTTGACCTAGTTGTCTTAAACTGAAATTGATTGTTCAGTGGTTTCCTCTGAGCACATTGATAAATTCATCTGTTGTATACAAGGAGATCTTTGCCAATTAGCAGAGATCTCCTTGGCTGTGAGTGTAAAATTTTACCATCCATAGGTAAACGAATTGGTACGGCCTTCGTAAGTTTTAGTACCAAAATTGTTGTGTTGGTACGATGTGCCGCCTATTGATGTAGTTCTAGTGCTGTATCTGTAGTAGCCGTTGCTGTAGCCCTGGTATGTTCGTGTGCTGGCTGTTAAGTGATAATTATGCATTAAGCGTTCCTTTTCAAAGTTTGTATAAATTAACTTTATAGGTATAGGAATTACTTATAAATAGAGCAAACCGATCATCAATAGTAGTAATTCTACATAGTTTAAGTTTTAGTATTAAATTTGTAGAGAAATTTAATAAGCTATTTCATTGCTTGTTCTAGATTTTCTCGGAGTGCGTTCATAAATTCATCTGTGGTCATCCACGGTGCGTCTTTGCTGATAAGCAAAGAAAGATCTTTAGTCATCTGGCCACCTTCAACAGTTTTGATTATCACATCTTCAAGTTTGTCAGCGAACTCTGAAACCGCTGGTGTGCCATCTATGCGACCTCTGTGAGAAAGTCCTCTAGTCCATGCATAAATAGATGCAATAGGGTTAGTGGAAGTTTTCTCTCCATTTATGTAGCGGCGGTAGTGTCTTGTGACAGTACCATGTGCGGCTTCTGCCTCTACCGTGTTTCCATCAGGAGTTATCAATACCGAAGTCATAAGCCCAAGAGATCCGAACCCCTGTGCCACTGTGTCTGATTGCACATCACCGTCATAGTTTTTGCAAGCCCAAACGTAGCCTCCGTCCCATTTAAGAGAAGCTGCAACCATGTCATCTATTAGGCGATGTTCATAAGTTAAACCTGCGGTTTCAAAATCTGCCTTAAACTCTGTTTCATAAATTTCTTGGAAGATGTCTTTGAAAGCACCGTCGTAGGCTTTAAGTATTGTGTTTTTAGTGCTTAAGTAAACGGGCAGTCTGCGTTGCAAACCGTAGTTTAGGCTGGCACGTGCAAAGTCTTTAATTGAATCGTTGAAGTTGTACATTGCCATGCCAACTCCACCACCTTCAGGCAGTTTTACTACTTCGTGTTCAATAGGTTCGTCGCCATTATCGGGTGTGTAGGTGATAGTGATTGTTCCAGCACCTGGTGCTTTAAAGTCTGTTGCTTTGTATTGGTCTCCGAATGCGTGGCGGCCAACAATAATTGGTTTACTCCAGTGAGAAACTAGCCGGGGGACATTTGAAATTGTTATTGGCTCTCTGAAGATGACTCCACCAAGAATATTTCGAATAGTTCCATTTGGAGACTTCCACATTTTTTTCAGGTCAAACTCTTTAACCCGGTCTTCGTCAGGTGTAATGGTTGCGCATTTTACGCCAACGCCGTGTTCTTTTATAGCGTTTGCAGAATCGATAGTTATTTGGTCATCGGTGGCGTCGCGTGACTCTATGCCAAGGTCATAATATTTAAGTTCAACGTCTAGATAGGGGAGAATGAGTTCTTCTCGAATTTTTGTCCAGATGATTCTGGTCATTTCATCGCCGTCTAGTTCTACTACTGGTTTTTCAACTTTTATCTTTGTCATGATGAACTTACTCTAATAGTTCTTTTGTTGGCGAACCTGTTTTTTCGATTAAAGTAGCAGCAGTTGGTTAGATATCGTTAATTTTGTTGAATTGGCAGTTCGTTTCGAAGATTGTTGAATGAGTCACTCTAGGGTGTAATTACATGCATGAAATTAGACTATTTTAATCTATTTTTAGAGAAATTTTAGCTCGCGTATGACGAACGTGTTTCAATTGGTATGTTTATGCATGGTTTCGCTGGTGTAATTAGCAACTAGCATCTAGTCTGTTTACAGAAGCCCAAGGTTCTGGCGGGAGCCTATTGGGATTTCATTCGGTTAGATGCCGTCGGTGACTTTCTGTCCCGGCGGTATCTCCGGTTTTAGGCTTATTTATTTGAGATGTATTCTATCTACTTTTAAGAATTAGATAGTTTCTTCACATTTAGAAGGTTATCATTTTAGTTAACAAAGTTTTGTGAGGCGGAAATGGTAGAAATTGAACGTGCAGTTAGATGGGGCGCAGGCGGTTGGGCTGAAGCTTTAGCCAGATTTGATTCTAGCGAAGCCATGCGTAATTTTAGAAAAAAAGGTGAAACAGCTGATCAAGTTGATTCACCCGACAGGGTTGATTTAGCTTCTATAAATACAGAAACAAATCAGAATTGGATAGACGAAGACTTTCAACACCGTAGCTCTCCCCGCGACTGGCTAAAACAGATGAGATCTATTTCGGCTGAAAGAAACCCTGATAATAGGCGCCGAAAGATAGGGCATCTCTATAAAGACATGCAGGTAGTTTTTAATGATGAAGCTAATTCGTTGCCTCATCGTTTTTTGGCAGCCGCACTAATAACAGACCTTGGGTATATCTATTCTGCGGATGTGATTAAAGCTCCTGAAGCTCTAGAGTTCTTTGTTAGCCAAGTTCTGGATGGGGATCTAGATGAAGCGTTTAGCTTTAGACCGGTTGAAATATATTCAGATTTTGTTTACGACCAGCTTCTTAAGAATAAAAAAATTGATTACAAAAAGCGTTGGGTGATGGCTGAGAGACAACTTGTTAGTAAAAGTCCGCGAACAAATACAATTTAGTTTCATATTTAGCTTTGTATGAATTGTTGTTTGTATCAATTCAGGTAGTGTGGTAGCTAAGAACTGGTTAATGAAAGGACCCGTCTAAATGGCTTATGAATTGCCTGCACTACCTTACGATTACGATGCTTTAGATCCTGTTATATCTAAGTCAACCTTAGAGTTCCATCACGATAAACACCATGCCGGATATGTATCAAAATACAATGCTGCTGTTGCAGGAACCGATTATGATTCTCAATCTATAGAAGAAGTTTTAAAAGCTGCAGCCAAAGACCCTAGCCAAGCTGGTTTATTTAATAACGCAGCTCAGTCTTGGAACCACACTTTCTACTGGAATTCAATGGCCCCTAATGGTGGGGGAACTCCAAGTGGAGCTATTGCAGAAAAGATAGATTCTGATTTCGGTGGGTTTGATAAGTTTGCTGAAGAGTTTAAACAAGCTGGCGCTACTCAGTTTGGTTCTGGTTGGGCATGGCTAGTTCTAGATGGTGGGCAACTTAAAGTTACACAGTCTTCAAATGCTTCTAACCCACTTACTGAAGGTCAAACCCCGTTGCTTACAATTGATGTTTGGGAGCACGCATATTACCTTGATTACCAAAACGCTCGACCAGCGTACATTGACGTGTTTGTTGAGAAATTAATCAACTGGGAATTTGCTGCTAAAAACTTAGAAGAGGCTTCATAATGTCAAAGCGTCCGGTTAAAGTCGCCGTTACTGGTGCTGCTGGCCAAATTGGGTACAGCTTGTTATTTAGGATTGCTTCTGGTGAAATGCTTGGAGCCGATCAACCAGTTGAGCTACAAATGTTAGAAATAACCCCGGCCCTTGGAGCATTAGATGGTGTCGCTATGGAGCTAGACGATTGCGCGTTTCCTTTGCTAGCTGGAATGGTGAAGACTGATGACGCTAACGTCGCTTTTGGTGACGCTGATTATGCGTTACTAGTTGGCGCTATGCCTCGCAAACAAGGTATGGAGCGAGCCGATTTGTTGGAAGCCAATGGCGGTATCTTTGGCCCTCAAGGTAAAGCAATTAATGATTCTGCTTCCGAAGATATTAAAGTTCTTGTTGTCGGCAACCCAGCAAATACAAATGCGCTGATAGCTATGAATGCGGCACCAAACATTGAACCTAAACAATTTAACGCTATGACTAGGCTTGACCATAATCGTGCAACAGCGCAATTAGCGGCTAAAGCAGGTGTAACTGTTAATGACATAACTCAGATGACAATTTGGGGGAATCATTCTAGTACTCAGTATCCAGATCTTTTTAACTGCAGGATAAATGGAAAATCAGCTGTTGAGGTCATTGACGATCAATCTTGGTTAGAGAACGAATTTATTCCTACAGTTGCTAAACGTGGTGCTGCAATTATTGAAGCCAGGGGAGCGTCTTCTGCTGCTTCAGCGGCAAACGCTGCGATAGATCATATGCGTGATTGGGCTTTGGGTACACCAAACCGAGATTGGGTTTCAATGGCTGTTCCTTCAGACGGTTCATATGATGTTCCTGAGGGGATAATCTCAAGCTTTCCTTGTACTACATCAAATGGTGAGTATTCAATTGTGCAAGGTTTAGACATCGATGAATTTAGCCGTAAACGAATTGACGCGACTGCTGAAGAACTAGTTGCTGAGCGTGACGCTGTAGCCAAACTAGGGCTTGTCTAGATTAACGAATGTGTTGAAGACGAAAGCCGTGATATTTTCTTTTATCACGGCTGAGGTTCTGACTCAGCTTATTATCTACCTGTTTTTTTTAAAGAACTAGTAGTTGACTCTCTCAGTGTTGTGAACAAAGGTAGATCGAATTTTACTTTGTCTAGTTCCATTTCCATAGCAGTAAGAACAGTACTATTCTCAAATTCGCTGGCAACTTCACAAATATGGGTCATTGCCTTTTCCCAATAAGCCTGACCATCGACATCTCTACTCTCAGAATAATTTTCGAGCATGAATCTAAAAGTCTTTGCATACAAATCCGACTGACTTGTAAAATCTCCAGGCTGATTACCAAAACTAATCGCACTTATGAAAGGCCGTAGATCTAGATTCAAACGATGTGCAAGAGGGTAAATCAATGCTCGCTCATTAGAACTATCTTGTCGACTCAAAAACACAAAAATAAATAAAACAAACTGAGTAGCCGCCGTTGCGTCGTCAGCAGTTAACGTGTCAATCTCAGCTAATACAATTTCTCGAGACGGATCATCCTCATCAGCCAAAAATAGATCCACCATAAAACCTCCGAAACGCCTTATACAAATTCTATCAAGCAAGAAACGTACTGACATGCAACCTTTCCTGCAGTAGTTAATTGGCGGTGGGTTCAAGGGATCAACGCAACACTATTCATAGTTTATGACTATATGACTGACCAAGTTTGTTTGTCAGGCCTTTGAATTTCGGATGATTCGACTTTTGAACCCTAATGCATCTGAACATACAACTTATATACTTGAAGTCGTGGGCAGGAAAGAATATTTACAACTTCTAGGATTCGGTGAAGATGAGTTTCCAACAATAGAAGAAATTAAAAAGGCAACAAAAGACTTGTCTATAGCCAATCATCCTGACAGAGGGGGTGAAGAAGGACGAGTTCAAGAAATCCAAGACGCAGGCTACAGGCTAATACAATAAGCTAAAAGTGCTTCTTCTAGCTTATTTAGCCAAACCGGACCTTCTACAGAAGCTGCAAACCCAGAATGGCTAAATGAATGGTATGGAACTAATGGTTTTAGCAAATTTGCAGATTATTTGCTCCCAAGATGCACCTTTGCAGATATTGCAGCAGCAATTCGAGAAGAAGGCCATAAATTTGAATGTCCAACACAATTACATGGTATCTGTGGCTCCATTATGAGATTCCAACTTGAAAAAGAAGGCGAAAAACTTCTAACAAGGTACCAAAAAACCTATATTGGTCTACCAGAAAAGCTACTGATGATAATAGGGTTCGAAAAATATTTGGACAGAATGGGATATGACCTCAGTGATCCACCAACTAAACCCTATCCCCAGGGGAGAAGCCGCTGATCACAAACTCAAACTCTATGAAACAATTTCATTTAGTGGAGAGAATATTTCTGGTGCGGCTGCGATGACTGGGTTCGGGAGCATATTTTGGTGAAAGTCTGTCACAGTTGCTCCGGCTTCTTTTGCTATGAGGGTTCCTGCTGCCACATCCCAGGTTTTGCAAGACCTCTCAAAGTAAGCATCTTGTTTTCCCTCTGCGACATAACATAAATCTAAGGCAGCAGAACCAGTACGTCTGATATCTCGGACTTGAGGTAACAGTGTTACAAGTAGTTCAGCTTGTTCTCTTCGCTCATCTTTAATATAGGAAAACCCTGTTCCGATTAATGCTGAAGCCATCTCATTTTTATCCGAGCAGCGAATGGGTTTATTGTTTAGAAAAGCACCGAAACCCCTACATGCAGAATACATAGAATTATTAACCGGATCATAAACCACCCCAGCTACTAATTCATCATTCAGAGTCGCCCCTAAAGAAATTGAGAATTCTCGACCATAAACAAAGTTTGTAGTGCCATCAATTGGATCAATAAACCAAGTAACACCACTCGTGCCCGCCTTGTTAGTGCCCTCTTCACCAATAATTGCATCATCGGGTCGATTCTTTTCTAAGCCTTCACAAATTATTTGCTCAGACTTTTTATCAGCACTTGTAACGACATCAACATTGCTTGCTTTAGTCTCCTGGCTGAAATCAGATTTGTCTCTAATGTCGGTAACAACTTTACCCGCCTCTTGTGCCAGTAATATTGCCAGTTCTTTGAGTTCAATCATAGATGATTACACTAACATCAAATATGTCTAGACAGAGGTGCATCTTGATGGCATACTTTGTGAATGAGGACGACAGTAACTTTGGATGATGATGTATTAGCTGTGATAGAGCAAATGCAATCTACTAAGAAAATTGGTCTAAGTGAAGCCATAAATAGCCTTATCAGAGTTGCCTTGGTTAGGACTAGTACTTCAGCCAACACCTATGTGCATCAAACCAAAAGTTTAGGAATGAAAATAGATGTAACAAATATAGGTTCAGTT
>ENA-ORXT01001124-ORXT01001124.1-marine-metagenome-genome-assembly--contig:-NODE-1124-length-37455-cov-5.964364_pt1 | contig 37455 bp, 29 predicted proteins | sample MGYA00237868_ERZ511482 | MGnify/ENA metagenome assembly ERZ511482 | reverse complement strand
GTCCAGTTCATGTCGAACAGGTAGTGCGCGGTGATCGACAGCAGTGCCCAGGTGATCAGCACCCCGAGGGTGATCAGGCGTGTCACCACCGAGCCGTGACCGCGGATGTCGGAGAACTTGAGCGTCAGCCCGCCCTCGAACAGGATGATCGCCACCGCCACCGAGACGAACGGGAACAGCAGGTCGCCCAGGAAGACATCCGGATCGAACACGCCGAACACCGGACCGACCAGCAGCCCCGCGGTCAGCAGGAACAGGATGGAGGGCAGGTTGACCCTCCAGGCCAGCCACTGGCACACGCCGCACAGCAGGGCGAGACCGGCGAAGGCGAAGAGGGGATTGTCCATCGGCAACTCGAAACGGTGTGAAGCGGCGAGGCTAGCAGAGCGCAGCGTTCAGGCCGCCCGGTCGTGCAGATTGCGGGTGCGCACCTCGGGCTCCGCACCGCCGCGCAGGATCGAGTTGCCGGCGTAGTCCTGCCGCTGGTCGATCGCGAGCGGTTCCAGCCAGTCCGACTCGTGCATCTGCCCGCTCTGGCCGTAGGCGGCCAGCGCGTTGGCGTAGCAGGCCAGGTGCACCGCCTCGGCCGGTACGCCGGAGGCGAGCGCGAGTTCGGCGGTCTTCACCACCGCCAGCGGCTCGGAGATGCCCCAGTCGCAGGCCGAGTTCACGATCACCCGTTCCGCGCCGTAGCGCTTCATTAGCGACACCATGCGCTTCTTGCCCATCTTGGTGGTCGGGTAGACCGAGAAGGCCGCCCAGTAGCCGCCTTCCAGCACCGCATCGATGGTCTCCTCGTTGTTGTGATCGACGATCACCATCGACGGGTCGATGCCGTGTTCGGCGCACACCGCCATCGAGCGAAGCGTGCCGGCCTTCTTGTCGCGGTGCGGGGTGTGCACCAGGATCGGCAGGTCGATGCGCCTGGCCAGCTCGATCTGAGCGCGGAAGTAGAGATCCTCCAGCGCGGTCTGCTCGTCGTAGCCGATCTCCCCGATCGCCACCACGCCCTCCTTGAGCGCGAAGCCCGGCAGGATCTCCATGACCGCCTCGGCCAGCGCCTCGTCGTTGGCCTCCTTGGAGTTCAGGCCCACGGTGCAGTAGTGGCGGATGCCGAACTGGCTGGCCCGGAAGCGCTCGAACCCCATGATGGCGGCCAGGTAGTCCTCGTAGGTCGCCACATGGGTGCGCGGCTGGCCCTGCCAGAAGGCCGGTTCGATCAGCGCCACGATGCCGGCATCGCGCATGGCCTGGTAGTCGTCGGTGGTGCGCGAGATCATGTGCGCGTGCGGGTCGATGTACATCAGGCGGCTCGTCCGTGTTCGTGTTGGTTGGCGGCGCTGCCGGCGCCCGCGTCCGCGTCCGGTGCGCAGCGCCACAGGTCGTGCGGGACCCGGCGTCCGGCGGCGCGGCGCTCCGCGGCGTAGTCGAGCGCCATGCGCGCAAGCGTCGGGTTGAGCCGCGCCTCGAACCCGACCAGCGGTTCGAGCGGCACCTCCATGAACAGCGCCTTGAGCACCAGGTGGTTCCAGCGGTGCTCGTCCAGGTGGGCTGCCGGCCAGGGGTTGTGGTGGGCGATCGCCTCGAACACGGGTACCGCATGGGTGCGCAGCCCTCGGCCGAGCACCTCGTGCAGGTCCAGATGGGTGCCGTACAGCGGCAGGCCGCGGTACAGCGCGACCTGTTCGGAGACGTCGGCATGGCGTGCCAGCCGATCGATCGCGTCGGGGTAGAGGTCCGAGAAGCGGGCGACGATGAGCACGCGTGCCGCCTCGTCGAGACGCCAGCGTGCCGGGCACCAGCCGGGCAGCAGGGCGTGTGCGCGCGCGCCGTCGTCGGCGCTCAGCGGCAGGGCGCGCTTGTCCAGCCGGCGCGGGGCGAGCCCGAACGCCAGCTGCGCCGCTTCGCGCTCCTCGGCCATCAGCAGCGCACGGCGCAGCCACTCGGCACCCTCGGTGTCGAGCGTGGCGCACAGCCAGCCGCCCAGCGCATCGCGCGCCGCGTGGATCGTCCCTTGCTTGCAAGGCTCGTCGTCCGCCTCGCCACCCGCCTCGTCACCCGCCATGCATCCGGTACTCGTCATCCTCGTCGTCGGTCTGTCGCCGGATCTGCTCGGCGAGCACACGCCGCACCTGTGCAAGTTGGCTGCCAGGGGCGGGCAGCGCAATCTCGAGACGGTCACCCCGGCGGTGACCTGTTCGGTGCAGTCCACGCTGGCGACGGGGGCGATGCCGTCGGCCACCGGCATCGTCGGCAACGGCTGGTACGAACGCGATCGCGCCGAGGTGGCGTTCTGGAAGCAGTCCAACCGGCTGGTGAGCGGCGAGAAGCTGTGGGAGCGGGCGCGGCGCATCGATCCGGACTGCACCACCGCCAAGCTGTTCTGGTGGTACAACATGTATTCCACCGCGGACTGGAGCGCGACGCCGCGCCCGCAGTACCCGGCCGACGGGCGCAAGATCCCGGATCACTATGCGCACCCGGCCGAGCTGCACGACGAGCTGGACGCCCGCTTCGGCACCTTCCCGCTGTTCAGCTTCTGGGGCCCGCGAGCGGACATGGCCTCCAGCCGCTGGATCGGCGATGCCACGCGCCACGTCATCGACACCCGCGCACCGACCATCGCGCTGACCTACCTGCCGCACCTGGACTACAACCTGCAGCGCCTGGGACCGGACCTGTCGGCGGCCCCGTTGCAGAAGGACCTGCGCGACGTCGATGCGCTGTGCGGCGAACTGATCGAGCAGGCCGAGCGCGACGGGCGCGAGGTGATCGTGGTGTCCGAGTACGGCATCACCGCCGTGGACGAGGCGGTGCACATCAATCGCGCGCTGCGCGAGGCGGGGCTGATCGCGGTGCGCGAGGAATCGGGACGCGAGCAGCTCGACGCCGGCGCCAGCGCCGCGTTCGCGGTCGCCGATCATCAGCTGGCGCACGTGTACGTGCGCGATCCCGGCCGTATCGAGGCGGTGCGCCGGCTGCTCGGCGCCGTCGACGGTATCGAGCGGGTGCTGGATGCGCAGGAGCAGGCCGACATCGGTCTGGCGCACGCGCGCAGCGGCGAGCTGGTGGCGATCAGCGCCGCGAATCGCTGGTTCAGCTACTACTACTGGCTGGACGAGGCGCGCGCGCCGGACTACGCGCGTACCGTCGACATACACCGCAAGCCCGGCTACGATCCGGTCGAGCTGTTCGTGGATCCGGCGCTGCGGTTCCCGAGGGTGAAGGTGGCCTCGGTACTGGCGAGGAAGAAGCTCGGGTTCAGAAGCCTGATGGAGGTGATATCGCCGAGCGACACGGCACTGGTCAAGGGCTCGCACGGGCGGCCGACGGATGCGCCCGGGGCGGGGCCGATGGTGATCGCCTCGCGCGCGGATTGCCTGCCGGAGGGGGCGTCGGTGCATGCGACCGAGTTCGTCGACGTGGTGCTGGCGCACGTGTTCGACACGGTGCGGCGCGAATGGCGCGAGGCGGCGTAGCGGGTCCGTTCGCCCCGGCCACCGGATGCGTTCAGCGCGCAGGTTCCTGCCGGTTCGCATCGACACCGAAGACCTCGTCGTGCAACGCCATGACGCCCTCGAAGTCCGGGTTGAACGTCGTGCGGGCGACCGGCACGCCGTCCGGTGAGGCGGTGGCTTCCGCGCCGTACCAGTGCGGGCCCTTCGCGTAGTACAGGCAGGCGCTGAACACCGACCACTCGTTGCCGTTGCACACCAGCTGCGTTCCCCGCTCGCCGAACAGGGCATTGCGCGGCGACACCATCAACCCCTGGTGCGACTGGTTCAGGATGCGCACCGCCGGGTAGCGGCTCGGGCGCACGATCTCGTGCTCGCCCGCCTCGACCGGGCTGTTGCCGTAGAGCAGCAGACGCCGCCGCGACGAGCCGAACCGCGTCGCGAAGAGGTGGCGGGTCGCCGCGACATCGACGACCGAGTCATCGATGGTCTCGACCACCAGCACCGGCATGGCGAGCGTGCGACCCTTCCAGCGCCGCTGCAGGTGGCGCGCCATCCGGTAGTACTGGGCCGCGGCGTTGATCGGGATCGAGTTGTACTTGGTCGGGTTGTCCTCGATGATCATGCCGCCGAACACCCAGGGCTTGAACGGCGCGACCAGCGACGCCCAGCGCAGCAGGTTGACCCGGGTGCTGCGCCAGGCCGGTGCGAACAGGAACAGGCCGTCGATGTCGTCGCTCTCCAGGGCCAGCAGGGTGGCGATGACACCGCCCAGCGAGAAACCGCCCAGATACATCGGCACGCCCGGCGATCGCCAATGCTCCAGGTGCGAGCGGGCCGCACCGAGCCACTGTTTCCAGGAGACGTGCAGTTGCGCCTCTGGCGTGTTGCCGTGCCCGGGCAGCAGGATCGCCCGCACGTCGAAGCCGCGCGCCACCAGGGCCTGCGCCACGTCTCGCCAGACGGCGGGCGAGTCGTTCAGGCCGTGCACGAGCAGGTAGCGGCCGCGATAGGGCACACCGTCGCTCGCACGCCGTTCGAACGGCACGTTGTACTCGACATCCCGTGGTCGACGCCCCTCGAGCTGCGTGTCCAGCAGATGGGCACGCACCTGTTCGATGTGAAGCTCGAAGTCCTGCCGGGGTGGGGGGAACCGGTCGAGCACGTCGTCGGCGAGTGCCGTACCCGCGTGTGCGTGGACACCGATCAGGATCAGCAGGCACCGCCAGATCGAAAGGGTCGACGGTCGAACGTCGATCCGCTTCATCGCGCTGCCCGGGCCGGGAGGTGTCGATGGTACGCGGGTGCGCAGCGCCGCCCGGAGGCCGGATGGCATTCGAGGGTGTCGAACCGGCGATGGGCGGGCACCCGATGCCATCGGCTGGTAGCATCCTGCGCCGTCCGGCACACCTGCAGCAAGGATGCGCCACGAAGGGCCTTCCACCACTCGTCACCGACATTCGCTCCCATGCCCACGCTCACGCCCGACGGCCAACGTCTCGTGCAGGAACTCGCTCGCCGCCACGGTTTCGGGGAGGAGGCGATCTCCCACATGCTCGACGCCGTCGCCGCGGGTCACGGCCGCATGGCACAGTTCTCCCACCCCGAGTTCGGCGGCAGCGGGCAGTGGATGTCCGGCGGGATGCTGATGCTCGGCAGCCTGTTCGATCAGGAACTGAAAGGGAGGGTGGGGGCGCTGTGCAAGGAGCTGGCAGGTGCGCCCGATGCGATCCTCGCCTCCTCGACCTCCTCCGGGTCGAACGCGTGGTGGCCATCCGGACTCGGCACCCCGTCGGCGAGCGGCTCGCAGGGCGCGATGCGTTACGCCTACTTCGCCGACGCGTGTCGCCTGGCGGTGGAGGCCGGCGGCGAGGTGTGCGTCCGCGATACGCTCGATCACCGGATCGGCGGCTTCTCGCAGCAGCAGGGCGGCACCGGCAGTCTGTCGATGTCGAGCCAGCACGGCGCGGTCGAGCTCGAGACGCTACCGGTCGTGTCCGACGAGGACGTGGCAGGGCGTTCGTCCGCGCAACTCGGCCCGGGTACCGCGCCGGTGCCCGATGCCGGCGCGCGCGCTGCACCGTCGGTAACGGCGGCGTCGACGGATGGGGTCGACGCCGCCGACGCTGATCCCCTGCGGCTCATCGAGCGGCTGGGCAGGTTGCACGAACAGGGGTTTCTCACGAGCGAGGAGTTCAGTGCGAAGAAGCAGGAGCTGCTGCAGCGTCTCTGAGGCCGTTGCGCCGACGCCCCCGAGTCCGATAGGGTCGCTCTCCCAACCCATCCCAGCCGCCTCTCCGGTCGGCGTGCCATGCAGAGTTCCATCGTAGGCAAGCTCCTGACGACGCTGACCGTGGTCAGCGAGGCGAGACGGCCGCTGACGTTCTCGGAACTGGTGAGCGCGACGGCTCTGAGCAAGAGCACGTTGCACAGGATTCTCGCCCTCGCCACGCAGAACGGCCTGCTGCAGTTCGACAAGCCGGGCAAGACCTATCTGCTGGGGCCGACCCTGTTCAGCCTGGTGCAGAACGCCCACAAGGGCCACGACATACAGGTCGTCGCGCTCGACGAGATGCTGCGGTTGAACAGGCTCACGCGCGAGAACGTGACGGTGGGCGTGCCGTACGGGTCCAGCACGGTCTACCTGCGCGTGCTGGAGGACTATCATTCGATCGGTTCGGTTCCCCGGCCCGGCATGCACGAGGCGTTTCATTGTTCGGCCTCGGGCAAGGCGCTGGCGGCCTTCCTGCCGGACAGCATGATCGAGGCGAAGATCGACGGGTACCCCTTCGAACGCTATACCGCCCGGACCATCACCACGCCCGAAGGTTTCGTGAAGGCGCTGGACGAGGTGAGACGGGTGGGCTACGCCACCAACGATCGCGAGGAATACGATCATTTCGTCGGCGTCTCCGCCCCGGTGTTCAACTACCTGTCCGAACCGATCGCCGTGCTGAACATCTGGAGCCTTCACCAGCGCTGTCCGCTGGAGAGCCTGTGCCGGTGGTCGGACGAGCTGCTGTCGTCCGCCTCCCGGGTCACCGGACTGATCGGTGGCAGCGCTCCACCGCTCGGACAGCTGATCGGGCGCTAGCGAGCCCGCGGCCCGGCGGCTCCGGGTTCGCGGGATCTCTCTCTCACGGTCTGTCGAGTCGCCGGTCCAGCCAGTCCTTGATCGACATGGCCGGTGCTGCCAGCGGTATCAACGATGCCAGCGGCGCGCGCAGGAAGATCGGCTTCACCGGCACCACGGGAAACGGCAACGTTTCCTCGGGATCGCCCAGGATCTTCCGGGTCAGCGCGCGGCCCATCACCGAGGTCATCGCGATGCCCCGTCCGCTGAATCCCAGCGCCGCTGTGACCCCCGGCGCCGGTTCGTGCAGATGGGGCATCATCTCGGGCGTGACCGCGATCCGGCCGGCCCAGGTCGACTCGATCCCGATACCCCGAAGCTGCGGGAAGACGGTGTGCAGTCCGCGACGCAGGCGAGCGTGCCCGCCGAGCGTGCCGACCCGCTCGGAGCTGCCGACGCAGCCGAAGATCAGGCGGGCGTCGCGGTCGTAGCGGCAGTAGTAGATGGCCATGCGGGTGTCGGAAAGTGTCACCCGGTCGGGCAGCACGACGGCCTGCTGTTCGGGGGTGAGGGGTGCCGTCGCGAGCGAGATGCTCACCATCGGCATGAACGTGCGTTGCAGGCCGGGTGACAGCGAGGGGCCGGTGTAGGCGTTCGTGGTCAGTATCACCTGCTCGGCGCTGACCGAACCGGTCGGGGTCTCCAATCGCCAGCGACCGGCGTGTCGGCTCATCGACCGGACGCGCCCGCCGCAGTGGATGGTGGCACCGCGAGCGATCGCCGCCGCCGCGTAGCCGCGAACGAGCGACAACGGCTGGACGTGCCCCCCCGTGGCGTGAAACAGGGCGAAACGGTACTCGGGGGAGCCGCTCAGGGTCTCGACCCGATCCCCTTCGACGGTCTCGATCCGCGCGCCCGCCTCCGCCCACCCCCGATGGAGCGTCTCCAGGGCCTTGCGCGAGCCGGCGGTGTGCGCCGCCTGCACCCAGCCCTTCTGCACCGGGTCGCAGTCGATGCCGTAGTTCCGGATGTCGCCGAACAGGTCGTCGGCCGCCGACAGGGTGGTGTTCACCAGGCGTTCGGCCCGGGCGGCGCCGAAGCGCCGGGCCAGCTGCGCCGGCGTCTCCCGCCAGACAGGGTTGCATTGACCGCCGCTGCGTCCCGAGGCGCCCCAGCCGATGTCGTGCTCCTCGAGCAGCGTGACGGCGACGCCTGCGTCCGCCAGGCCCAACGCGGTCCTGCAGCCCGTCAGGCCACCGCCCACCACGACCACGTCCGCTTTCGTGTCGCCGGTCAATGGCGGGTGGTCGATGGCGGGCGTGGCGGTACGCGACCAGTGCACCTGCTCGGGGGGATGGGGCATCGCGCGTGAACCCGTCATCGTTTCGTTCCGGATTACGGAACAGGCGTGCTGACCAATGGAACTTAATCCGTGATCGGGATATAGTCAATCCTGTCGAAACGGCAGCCTCCCGACGGCCGGCGTTCCCGGTACGCGATCCGGTAGGATCAGCGTCAACTCATTGCAGGAGTCGAGCATGAAACTTCACCCCGTCCACGTCCTGGTGGCTGGTGCCCTGGGCAGCGCCCTGGCGATCACGTCGGCCCAGCCGGTCCTGGCACAGGATCTCGATGAACTCACCGCCGGCTACTTCCTGGAGTGGCCCATGCCCATGCTGGCGGCCAAGGCCTCGGGTGCCTTCGAGGAGGCGCTCGGCATGCCGGTCAAGTGGGTCTCCTTCGAGACCGGTACCGCCATGAGTGCCGCGATGGCTTCCGGCGACGTGCAGCTCTCGGTGTCCCAGGGGGTGCCGCCGTTCGTGGTGGCGGCATCCGGCGGGCAGGACATCCAGGTGGTGGACGTCGCCGTCAGCTATTCCGAGAACCAGAACTGCGTGGTGGCTTCCGGTCTGGAGATCGACAAGGACAGTGCCTCGGAGCTGGCAGGCAAGAAGGTCGCCGTGCCGCTGGGCACCGCCGCCCACTATGAGTTCCTGCGCCAGATGGATCACTTCGGTGTCGACGTGGCCGGCCTGCAGGTGGTCGACATGGCACCGCCCGAGGGTGCGGCGGCGCTGGGGCAGGGTGCGGTGGACTTCGCCTGCGGTTACGGCGGCGGACTGACCCGCATGAAGGAGCATGGCAACGCCCTGCTGACCGGTGATGAGAAGGAGGCGCTGGGCATCCTCGTCTTCGACGTGACCTCCGCACCGGCCGCGTTCATCGCCGAGAACGGGGATCTGGTGGCGACGTTCGTCGGTGTCACCGCCGCGGCCAACGCGGACTGGAACGAGAACGGCAGCGACGAGATGCTGCAGGTCATCGCCGACGAGTCGGGCATGGACCTGGAGGCTGCGCGCAGCTCCATTTCCACCATGAAGTTCCCCTCCATCGACGAGCAGCTGTCCGACAACTGGCTCGGCGGCAATGCGGCGGTGTTCATGAAGGGCGTGGCCGACGTGTTCGTCGAGGCGGGGTCGATCGACTCGGCGCTGGACAGCTACGAGAATGCCGTCAACGTCGGGCCGTTGCAGGCTGCGCAATAACGCTCGTCGAGGCTGGAACGCATCCGGCGCCGGCGCGCTATCTCGACGCCGGCGCCAGTCCGGACCTGGACGACCGTTCCCTGCCGTACCCCCTGATCCAGGAGATCATCCATGGGCACCCTGTCGCTCGAAAACCTGTCGATGCGCTTCGACCTGCCTGACGGGGAGGCGGTGCAGGCACTGGAGAAGGTTTCCCTGACGCTGAAGGCGGGCGAGCTGCTCAGCGTGCTCGGCCCGTCCGGGTGCGGCAAGACGACGCTGCTGAACATCGTTGCCGGCTTTCTCGCCCCGACCGAGGGCACGCTGGTGCTGAACGGCCACGACATCGTCGGCCCCGACGCCGAACGCGGCATGGTGTTCCAGCAGGGTGCCCTGTTCGAATGGATGTCGGTGCGGCAGAACGTCGGGTTCGGCCCATCGATGAAGGGCATGCCGAACGCCGAGAAGGTGAAGATCGTCGATCACCTGCTGGACGTCGTCGGGCTCCGGGACTTCAAGGACAAGGCCGTCTACGAGCTGTCCGGCGGCATGCAGCAGCGGGTCGCGCTGGCGCGCTGCCTGGCGAACGAGCCGGACGTCATCCTGATGGACGAGCCGCTCGGCGCCCTGGATGCGCTGACGCGGGAGAAGATGCAGAGCCTGGTGCTCAAGCTCTGGAAGGAGACCGGCAAGACCATCATCCTGATCACCCACTCGGTGGAGGAGGCGCTGCTGCTGGGCGAGCGTCTGATCGTCATGGCACCGCGCCCCGGGCGCATCCACACCGAATACCGCCTGCCGTTCGCCGAGATGGGCGTGAGCACGGATCTGCGCGAGGTCAAGAAGCACCCGGAATTCGCCACCCGCCGCGAGGAGATCCTGAACATGATCTGGGACATGGAGGAGGAGATCATGGGTGCGTCGGAGGCATCGGCATGATTCCGCTGCTCATCTACGTCGCCATCTTCGTCGTCGCCTATCTCGTTGTGACCCGGGTGATCCGGAGCGCCGGGGCGCGGGGTTTTTCCTCCCGCAAGACGGTGACGTTCGGAGACGAGAGCGCGGTGCGGCCCAATCGCGTCGCCAGCGTGATCTCCATCGCCTCGATCTTCCTGCTGTGGGGCATGTTCACCGGCTCCGCGCTGCTGCCCGGATTCCTCCACATGCCCGGCCCGTTCCTCGGGACGCTGTCGTTCACCTACACCGTGCAGGATGGCGCCGGCGAGAGCGACGACGCCACGGTCGAGGTCCTGGTCCATCCGCGCGGCGAGAGCCCGGCGCCGCCGGAGATCGAACCGGGCGACGGGTTCGCGAAGAACGATGCGGCCGTCGTCGCCCAGTGGCGCACGAAGCTTGTCAACGTCGCCGGCAACGACGAGACCGCCGACGGTGCCAAGCCCACGGTCGTGGCGATCGACGGGCAGAGTGTGAGTCCCGGCGATCGGGTGGGCATCGACGGCGGTTCGGTGACCCTGTCGGACAAGGGCACTCCGAACGTCGAACCGTCCCGCGGGTGGCAGATGGAGTCGCTGTACCTGCCCGCCCCCGAAGCGGTATGGACCCGCACGCTGCGGATCATGGACGAGGGGTTCCGGAACTTCACGCTGGCCGAGCACCTCGGGTACTCGCTGTTCCGGGTCATCGTCGGGTTCGTGCTCGGGGCGATCGTGGGCATCCCGCTCGGTTACGCGATGGGCCTGAGCAACTGGTTCCGCGGCTGGTTCGACCCGATCGTGGAGTTCATGCGTCCGGTGCCGCCGCTGGCGCTGATACCGCTGGTCATCATCTGGGCGGGCATCGGCGAGTCGGGCAAGATCATCCTGCTGTTCCTGGCGGCGTTGTGGATCATGGCGATCTCGGCGCGTGCCGGCGTGTCGGGCGTCAACATCGCGAAGGTGCACGCGGCCTACTCGCTGGGTGCGGGCAAGTGGCAGATCATGCGCCACGTGATCATCCCCAACTCCCTGCCGGAGATCTTCACCGGCGCCAGGGTGGCGATGGGGGTGTGCTGGGGCACGGTCGTCGCCGCCGAGCTGGTGGCCGCGGAACAAGGGGCGGGCATGATGATCATGACCGCCTCCAAGTTCCAGAACACCGACATCGTGATCATGGGCATCATCCTGATCGGGGTGATCGGCTTCGGCATCGATCTGCTGATGCGCTGGGCCGAGCGAATCCTGGTGCCGTGGAAGGGCAAGGGCTGAGATACCGGATGGCCGCACCGCCGGGCACCCCGCCCCCGATCCGTTCGCGCAACCCGGCCGCTCAATCGCGATTCCCGCCGTGCTCGGCGACCAGCGACTCCACGAACAGCGATGCGCTCCTGCCCGGCGCCGGCCGCTTGCGGGTGACCACGGCCATGGTGCTGGTGTAGCTGGTGAGTTCCGGCAGCACCGTGTGCATGCGAGCCGCATCGATGAAGGGTCGCGCGACATGGATCGGCAGGAAGCCGAGGTAGCAGCCGGACAGGATCAGCACGCTCAGCGCCTCCTCGCTCTGCACGCGCGCACGGGTGCGCAGGCGCAGGCGCTGCCCGCGGTGCAGGCTGGGCGAGTCGAAACCGAACCCGGCGTAGCGGTACTCGGCCAACGCGTCCGGGGTCGGCGGCGAGGCACCGTGCTTCGCGCGCAGCGGATGCCGGTCGCCGACGCACAGCACCATCGATTCGTCGTAGAGCGGCGTGCGCTCCAATGTCGGGTCGGGCTGGCGCATCGGCACCACGCCGACATCGAACCGGCCCGACACCAGCCCGGATTCGATCGCGTGCGGCGGCACGACCGAGATCTCCAGATCCACCGCGGGTGCCGCCGCCACGAAGCGGGCGATGGCTCGGTCGACGTGCGCCCGCGGGTTGCCGGAGGACAGGTCGAAGCAGCGGCCACGGTGCGGAACACGCGCAGCAGGCGCAGGTCGGTGTCGCTCAGGCGGCGGGGCAGCGTTCGCGAGACGGTGGCCATACGTTGCATGTTCCTGAAACCGCAGGTGAGTAGATTGCCATCCAGTGCACCCTACGGCGTGAGGTAGTGTCACCGGTCCTGCAGGCGTGATGCGCGAGGCCATCGCAACCATGAGCGTCGAACCGTCCGACATCCGGGTGCCCGAACGTGCCAGCGCCGTCGTCATCGGCGGCGGCGTCACCGGTGCCAGCGTCGCCTACCACCTGGCGAAGCTCGGCTGGCAGGACGTGCTGCTGCTCGAACGGCGCCAGTTCGCCTGCGGCACCACCTGGCACGCCGCCGGCCTGATCGGCACGGTGCGCGCCAGCGAGAGCCACGCCAAGCTGTGCGAGTACTCGATGCGCCTGCTCGGCGACATCGAGCGCGAGACCGGGCAGGGCACCGGCTTTCGCCAGGTCGGCAGCCTGTCCATCGCCCACACCGCCGATCGCTGGGAGGAGCTGCGGCGGGTGGGCGCGAGCAACAACGCCTTCGGCGTCACGCGCGTCGACGAGGTGACGCCTGCGGAGATCGGCAACCTGTTCCCGCTGATCGATACCGCGGGCCTGATCGGCGGCACCTTCGTCGCCCACGACGGCAAGGGCGATCCGACCGGGGTCACCACGGCCTTCATCAAGGGCGCACGTGCGCGCGGTGCCAGCTGCCTGGAAGGCGTCACGGTGGAGGACGTGCTGTTCGAAGGGCATCGCGTCACCGGCGTGAAGACCGATCGCGGCACCGTGGCCACCGACTTCATCGTCAACTGCGGCGGCATGTGGGCGCGCGAACTCGGACGTCGCTCCGGCGTGAACGTGCCCCTGCACGCCTGCGAGCACTACTACGCGCTCACCGACAAGCTCGACGTGGTGACACCCGACCTGCCGGTGCTGCGCGATCACGATCGCTGCCTCTACATCAAGGAGGATGCGGGCGCGCTGCTGGTCGGTGCGTTCGAGAAGCGTGCCGTGGCCTGGGGGCAGCGGGGCATTCCGGCCGACTTCTGCTTCGACGAGCTGCCCGGCCACATGGACGAGCAGCTGATGCCGGTGCTGGAGGACGCCATGGAGCGGGTGCCGGTGTTGCAGGAAGCGGGCTGGCGCAGCTTCTTCTGCGGACCCGAATCGTTCACCCCCGACGACCAGTTCCACGTCGGCCCGGTGCCCGGCAAGCGGGGCTACTTCGTGGCCGCCGGGCTGAACTCGGTCGGCATCCAGAGCGCGGGCGGGCTGGGCAAGGCCTGCGCGGAATGGATGCACCACGGCCACTCGCCGCTGGATCTCTGGAGCAACGACATTCGCCGCATGTACCCGTTCATGGGCACGCAGCGCTTTCTCGAGGAACGCGTCACCGAGAGCCTCGGGCTGCTGTACGACAACCACTTCCCGTTCCGCCAGTTCGCCACCGCGCGCAACGTGCGGCTGTCGCCGATCCACCGGCGCCTGGTCGAGCATGGCGCCTGCTTCGGCCAGGTGGCCGGCTGGGAACGCCCGAACTGGTTCGCGCCCGAAGGCGTGAAGCCCGAGTACGCGTACAGCTTCGGGCGCCAGAACTGGTTCGAGCACTCGGCCGCCGAACACCGCGCCTTTCGCGAAGGCTGCGTGCTGTTCGACCAGACCAGCTTCTCGAAGTACCTGGTGCAGGGCCGCGACGCACCCGCCTGCCTGCAGCGCATCTGCAGCGCGAACATCGATGTCGAGCCCGGGCGCATCGTGTACACCCACTGGCTCAACGAGCGCGGCGGCATCGAGGCCGACCTGACCGTGACCCGTCTCGACGAGCGGCGTTTCCTCGTCATCTCGGGGGCTGCCACCACCCACAAGGATCTGGACTGGCTCGATCGCCACATCGATCCTGACGCCGCCTGCACGGTCACCGACGTGACCGGCCAGTCGGCGATCTTCGGCATCATGGGGCCGAACAGCCGGCGGCTGCTCGAACCCCTGCTCGGCATCGACCTGTCGGATGCGGCCTTCCCGTTCGGCACCAGCCGCGCAGCGGAGATCGGCTACGCGCCGGTGCGTGCCACGCGCGTCTCCTTCGTCGGCGAGCTCGGCTGGGAGATCACCGTGGACACCGACATGGCACTCGGCGTATTCGACCGGCTGCTCGCCGCGGGAACGGAGCACGGGCTGAAGCTTGCCGGGCTGCACAGCCTGGATACCGGGCGGCTGGAGAAGAAGTTCCTGCACTTCGGCCACGACGTGGCCGAGGAGGATACGCCGCTGGAGGCCGGTGTCGGGTTCGTCTGCGCGCTCGACAAGCCGGGCGGGTTCATCGGTCGCGACGCGATCGCGGCCCAGAAGGCGTCCGGGGCGCACCTGACCAAGCGTCTGGTGCAGTTCGTGCTGGAAGATCCCGAACCGCTGCTGTGGCACCACGAGCCGATCATGGACGGCGACGCGGTGCTCGGCTACCTGAGCTCAGGCGGGTACGGTCACACGCTGGGCGCCTCGGTCGGGCTCGGCTACGTGAAGGGTTCCGAGCCGATCGATCGGGCGCGGCTGGACGCCGGCGACTGGTCGATCGACATCGGGGGCGAGCGCCACCGGGCGAAGGCCCACCTGCGTGCGGCGTTCGACCCGAAGGGCGATCGGTTGCGCGACGGCGGAGAACCGGCACGGTGACGAGCGTGACCGCCGGCAGGGTAGCCGCCAGCAAGGAGGAAGGTGCAGCCCCGACACTTCCCGGGCGCGCCCGCATCGTCATCATCGGCGGCGGCGCGGTGGGTGCGAGCATCGCCTACCACCTGGCCGCGGTGCGCGGCGAGGCGGACGTGCTGCTGCTCGAACGCGACGAGCTCACCTCCGGCTCGACCTGGCACGCCGCGGGCAACGTGCCGACGTTCAGCTCCGATGTCGGCATGCTGCGGCTGCAGAAGTACTCGACCGAACTCTACGCACGCCTGGCCGCCGATCCGGAGCACCCGATCGCCTACCACCGTACCGGGGCCCTGCGGCTTGCGCGCACGCCCGCCCGGCTCGACGAGTTCCGCCGCGTGACGGCGATGGCCAACGCGCGCGGCTACGGCTACGAGCTGCTCGCGGCCGACGAGATGCCGCACCGCTGCCCGTTCATCGAGACCCACGGCGTGACGGGCGCGCTGTGGGATCCCAACGACGGTGACATCGACCCGAGCCAGCTCACCCAGGCGCTGGCGCGCGGTGCCCGTGCCGCCGGTGCACGCATCGTGCGGTTCACGCGCGTGACCGGTATCGAGCGCGTCCGGTCCGCCTGGCGCGTGTCGAGCACGGCGGGAACGGTCGAGTGCGACGTGGTGGTCAACGCGGCGGGCTTTCGCGGTGCCGAGGTCGCGGCGATGGTCGGCTCGACGCTGCCGATGGTCACCATGGAGCACCAGTACCTGGTGACCGGATCGGTTCCGGAGCTCGAGGCGCTGGCGGCCGAAGGTCGCCAGCTGCCGCTGGTGCGCGACCCCGACGACTCGTGGTACCTGCGCCAGGAGAAGACCGGACTCATCCTCGGACCCTACGAGCGCGATGCCCGGCCGCACTGGGCGGACGGCGTGCTGCCCGACGACTTCGCGAACGGGCTGTACAACGACGACCTCGACCGGCTCGAGGACTACATCGAGAGCGCCTGCGAGCGCCTGCCGCTGCTCGGCACCGCCGGTGTGCAGCGGGTCATCAACGGCCCCATCCCCTACGCGCCCGACGGCCTGCCGTACATCGGTCCGGCCTACGGGCTGGACGGGTTCTTCCACGCCTGCGCGTTCACGTTCGGCATCTGCCAGGCGGGCGGGGCGGGCAGGGCGGTGGCGGAGTGGATCCTCGACGGCGCGCCGGCCGACGACCTGTGGTCGCTCGACCCGCGCCGCTACGGCAGCAGCGCGGACGCGGCGTACACCGTCGCCCGGGCGATCGACACCTACGCGCACGAGTACGCCATCGCTCACCCCGAGGAGGAACTGCGCGTGGCGCGCGGCAAGCGGGTCACGCCGGTGCACGAGGCGCTGGTGGAGCGCGGCGCGCTGGCCGGTGCCCGCGACGGTTGGGAGCGGGCGGTGGTGTTCGCGCGCGACGCGCCCGAGCGCGCGGCCTTCGCACAGGCCGCGCCAAGCTACGACCGGGCGGTCTGGTTCGACGCGGTCGGGGCGGAATGCCGGACCGTGCGCGATCGGGTGGGACTGCTGGAGCTGTCGGGGTTCGCGAAGCACCGCGTGCGCGGCAGCGGTGCCGCCGCCCGCCTGGATGCGCTGACCTGCACGAAGCTGCCGCGCGTCGGCCGTGTCGGACTTGCGTACGGTTGCACCGCGGCCGGTGGCGTGCTGGTCGATGCGTCCGTGGCGCGGCTCGCCGAGGACGACTTCCTGGTGATTTCCGGTGCCGCTGCCCGCCGTCACGATGGTGACTGGCTGCGCCGTGGCGGTGCCGCGGGTCCGGGTGGCGGACCGGCTGCCGGGTCGGACGGCGTCACCATCGATGACGTGACGGACGAGACGACCGCGCTGGTGATCGCGGGGCCCGCGTCGCGCGCGTTGCTGGCGGGGCTGACCGGTGAGCCCCCGGGCAACCCGGGCAACCTGGGCAACGCCGATTTTCCGTTTCTCGGAGCGCGGCGCATCCGGGTGGCGGGCATCGAGGTGCTGGCGCTGCGCGTGAGCTACGCCGGCGAGCTCGGCTGGGAGCTGCACGTCGCGATGGGGGATGCGCTTGCGTTGCACGATGCGTTGCGCGAGGCGGGCGACGCGTACGGGCTGGGCGATGTCGGCATGTACGCGATGGAGTCGATGCGGCTGGAGAAGGCGTACCCGGCCTGGAAGGCGGAGCTGGGTACCGAGCGCTCGCCGTTCGCCGCCGGCCTGGGGCGCTTCGTGGCGCTGGAGAAGGGGGAGTTCACCGGCCGCGACGCGCTCGTCGCGGCGTCGGCACCGCAGCAACGGCTGGTGCAGCTGGTGCTCGACGGCGAGGCCCGGCTGCCGATGGCGCACGCACCGGTCCTGGCCGGCGGCAGGATCGTGGGCGAGATCGCCTCCGCAGGGCACGGTCACCGCACCGGGCTCGACCTGGCGCTCGGCTACGTGCGGGCGGATGCCGCCGAGGGCAGCGATGCCCTGTCCGTCGACGTGTTCGGTACGTCGCGTCCGGCGCGGGTGTCCGCGGTGCCGGTGTACGATCCGGCAGGGGCGCGATTGCGGGGCTGAATCGCGGTGACCGTGCAGCGGCCGGCACGGGTGCCGCGTTGCCGATCCCGCCCCGCCCCGCTCGAATCGCTACAGGATCGCCCGCGAGATGTGCCGGGACACCTCCACGATGGCCGTGCTGCCGCTGAACTCGAACTTCACCCGGCCCAGGCTGGAGAAGTAGATCTCCAGCTCGGAGTCCAGATCGAACGTGCCCGAGGTCTCGATCGAGTAGGCGACGATGTTCTTGTAGGGCAGGGAGGTGAAATCCTTCTTGCTGCCGGTGATGCCCTGCACGTTGATGGCGATGATGCGCCGGTCGGTGAACACCACCCCGTCACGCATCGAGCGGTAGGCATCGATCACGCTCTCGCCGTCCATCAGCAGTGCGGATGCCGTCTCGGCATACTTGCCATCCTGCTTGAGCTTGAAGAAGCCCTTGTTGGAAGAATCGATCACGGTGCGACCGACCTGCTCGCGCGGGCCGTGGCGCCGGACGAGCGGGCGGTCGTGCAGGGCACCAACGACACGCTGATCGCGCTCGCCTCCACGGTCTGCGTGTTCGCCTCCGGTGCGATCGTGACCGGCTTCGGGTGGGTGCCGCTGGCGCTGTCGGCCCTGCCGATCCTGATGGTGACCCTGCTGTGGGCCGTGCCCGGCCGACGAAGCGGTTGCCCTCCAGGCCACCCTCCACGCCGGCCAGCTTCAGCACCGCGCCGTGGTCGGGGCAGAGGTTGCCGCCGAGCACGCGCAGGCCGCCGGTCTCCTTGAACGGCTGGCCGACCGGATGGACCACCGTGCCGTCCGGTTCGCCCGCACCCAGCCGCTCCAGCTGCCCGGCCAGGGTCTCGCCGGTGCAGGTCGGCACGTCGCCGTTCAGCAGGCCCGCATCGAGCAGCGCCTTCACGATGACCCGCACGCCGCCCTTGTCGGCGATGTCCACCATCGAGTACCGGCCGTAGGGGCGCGCGTCGGTCAGCACCGGTACCACGTGTTCGGACAGGTGGTTGAATTCCTGCGGCGACATGATGTCGCGTGCGAAGTCGCCGAAGCCTGCCGCCCGCGCGATCTCGGGAGCGTGCAGCATGACGTTGGTCGAACCGCCGATCGCCATGGCGACGATGACGGCGTTCCTGATCGAGTCGCGGCCGACGATGTCGCGCGGCGTCTGCCAGCGCCCGATCAGCGAGTAGCGCATCTCGCGCGTGCCGTTCCTCATGCCGTCGGAGGTGGCCACGGTGTACTCGGGCTGCACCAGCCGCAGCGGCAGCTGACCCTCGCCCCGGCCGAGGCGGGCCCGGAGCGCCTCGTGGATGGCCTCGGCCTTCCTCTGCACGCCGAGGTAGCACTGGCTGTCGCCCTTGGTGCCGATCACCCCGACGGAGGGCTCGTGGATGAGGTCCATGTCCGTGCCCAGTTCCCGGGCGATGCCGTAGGTCTGGGCATTGCGTCCGGGGTTGGTGTCGAAGACCACCGCTTTCGATTTTCTCGTCATGGGCGCATTCTAGTGGGCTCCGGCACCGTGAGGATGGCGGACGCGACACCACCCCCCAGGAGCCGCCCGTGAACACTTTCAACGCCCTCGTCGTCCGCGAGACCGAGCCCGGCAATCCCAGCTCCGCCGCCGCCTCGATCGAGCGGCTGGGCGACGCCGACCTGCCCGTCCACGAGGGTGCCGACACGGTGGTGGTCGACATCGACCGCTCGTCGCTGAACTACAAGGACGGCATGGCGCTGACCGGCAAGGGCCGCATCATCCGCACGTATCCGATGGTGCCGGGCATCGATCTGGCGGGCACGGTGGCGTCGTCGGAGTCCGAGCGCTTCTCGCCCGGCGACGGCGTGATCCTGACCGGCTGGTCGGTGGGGGAACGCCACTGGGGCGGCTACAGCCAGCGCCAGCGGGTCAAGGCCGACTGGCTGGTCGAGCGGCCCGCATCGATGACCAGCGAGCAGGCGATGGGCATCGGCACGGCCGGGCTCACCGCCATGCTGTGCGTGCTGGGCCTGGAGGCCGGCGGCGTGCGGCCCGGCGACGGTCCCGTCGTCGTCACCGGTGCCGCGGGCGGCGTGGGCAGCGTGGCGATCGCGCTGCTGTCGAGACTCGGCCACGAGGTGACCGCGGTCACCGGCCGTCCCGAGGAGCACGACTACCTGCGCTCGCTCGGCGCATCGGCGTTCCTGTCCCGCGAGGAGATGTCCGAAGCGCCCAAGCCGCTCGAGGGCGAGACCTGGGCCGGTGCGGTCGACGTCGTGGGCTCGGCCACGCTCGCCAAGGTCATCGCGCAGACGAGGTATCGGGGATGCGTGACCGCGTGCGGGTTGGCCGGCGGCATCGACCTGCCGGCCACGGTGATGCCGTTCATCCTGCGCGGCGTCAGGCTGCAGGGCATCGACTCGGTCATGGCGCCGAGGGCCGATCGCGAGGCGGCCTGGTCGCGCCTCGCCTCCGACCTGCCCACCGACCTGCTGGAGGCGATGATCGAGGTCGTGCCGATGTCGTCGCTGCTCGAACGGGGCGAGGCGATCATGGACGGCCGGACGCGCGGCCGCATCGTGGTCGATCCCGCTCGCTGAACCGTCCCGCCTTGCGCCGTCTTCCGTGCTCGTCGGGCGAGCACCACCCGCCGCCGGCACGGTAGCCTGCGATTCGCACCATAGCCACAAACGAGGAAGCACGCTTGGACGTCATCACCGTCAGCACCCGACCGTTCGACGATCAGCGGCCCGGCACCAGCGGCCTTCGCAAGAAGACGGCGGTGTTCGAGCGCGAGCACTACCTGGAGAACTTCGTCGCCGCCACCTGGCAGGGGATCGGCGGCGCGCACGGCAAGACGTTCGTGCTCGGCGGCGACGGGCGCTACCTCAACGACCGCGCGGCGCAGGTGATCCTGCGCATGGCCGCGGCGTCCGGTGCGGTGCGGGTGATCGTCGGGCGCGATGCGTTGCTGTCCACCCCGGCCGCCTCCCACCTGATCCGCTCGCGCGGTGCCGATGGCGGGATCATCCTGTCGGCCAGCCACAATCCCGGTGGACCCGACGAGGATTTCGGCGTCAAGTGCAACACCTCGAACGGCGGGCCCGCGCCGCAGGACGTGACCGACGCCATCCATGCGGCATCGCGGACGATCGATGCCTACCGGATCATCGATGCGCCCGAGGTCGACCTGTCGCGCACCGGGGAAACGATGCTCGGCGACATGACGGTCGAGGTGGTCGACTCGGTCGAGGACTACGCCGAGCTCATGTCCGGGCTGTTCGACTTCGACGCGATCGCCCGACACCTCGCGGACGGGTTCACGCTGCGCTTCGACGCGATGAACGCGGTGACCGGGCCCTACGCGAAGGCGATCCTCGAGGATCGGCTCGGCGCGCCCGCGGGCAGCGTCGTGAACGCCACGCCGCTGCCGGACTTCGGCGGCCTGCACCCGGATCCCAACCCGACCTGGGCGAAGGATCTGGTCGATCGGATGATGTCCGACGATGGACCCGACTTCGGCGCGGCGTCTGACGGCGACGGCGATCGCAACCTCATCCTGGGGCGCGGCAGCTACGTCACGCCGTCCGACAGCGTGGCGGTGCTCGCCGCGAACGCCACGCTCGCGCCCGGCTACGCGCAGGGCCTGTCGGGGGTGGCGCGTTCGATGCCGACCTCGAAGGCGCTCGATCGGGTGGCCGAGGCCCGCGGGTTCCCGGTCCACGAGACGCCCACCGGCTGGAAATTCTTCGGCTCCCTGCTCGATGCCGGCCGGGTGTCGATCTGCGGCGAGGAGAGCAACGGCACCGGGTCCGACCACGTGCGCGAGAAGGACGGCCTGTGGGCGGTGCTGTTCTGGCTGAACGTGCTGGCGGTGAGGAAGGTCTCGGTGGCCGAGCTGATGCACGGGCACTGGCGCGAATTCGGCCGCGTCTACTACACGCGCCACGACTACGAGGGCGTGGACAGCGAGGCTGCCGAGGCGCTCGTCGACGACGTGCGGCAACGGCTCGGCACGCTGCCGGGCCAGACCTTTGCGGGGCGTACCGTCGAATCGGCGGACGAGTTCTCCTACGAGGATCCCGTCGACGGCAGTCGCGCCGACGGTCAGGGCCTGAGGATCTACTTCGAGGGCGGCGGTCGGACCGTGCTGCGCCTGTCCGGCACCGGCACCTCGGGGGCGACGCTGCGCGTCTACCTGGAGGACGAGACCGACCCGGCAGGGGATCTCGCACGCGATTCGCAGGAGGCGCTCGCACCCATCATCGCGGCCACCGAGGCGATTGCGCGGATCCGGGACCGCACCGGTCGGCGTGAGCCTGACGTCAAGACCTGAGCGAGGCGCGAGACGGGCCGAGGAGCCGAGCTGTCCTCGATCGCCACGATCCCGACGGCGGGCAGCAATCCGCCCCCGCCGGTGACCATGCGCGTGGCGGGGCGTCGCCGAAGGGCGGTTCCGGCGAGTGTCGGCCATTCGATCCGCATGTCCGGGCTGGCCCGGGTGAAACGGTCCGACGATGCCTGCATCCGGATCATGTCGCCGTTGTCGACCGTGGCGATGTGCGCGCCGATACACTGTCGGCCCGCAAGACAGGATTCCGGGCGCGCCGCCGAGCGTTCTCCCGATCCGGCCCGCCTGATCGGCAGGCCCCGGTCTCGATACCGACACGACATCCGCGAGCCGACTCGAACGTGAATGCCCGTGAGCCGTCCGACCGAAATGCCGTGCCCGGCGCGAGGCGTGTGTTCGCCTACCTGCTCGGTCACCATCCCGTCGTCATGGCGGCATTGCTGAGCGCCGTCATCGCCTGCGGCTTCTTCGCCTGGCAGCTGATCGACGGCACCCGCCACGCCTCTCACGCCACCGAGCCGGTCCTGGAGCCCTGGATGTCGCCGCTCTACGTCGGCCGATCCTGGGACCTGCGCAAGGCGGACATCTTCCGCATCATGGAGATCGACGGGGCGGTCGGGCGGCGGGCGATGCCGCACACGCTTGCCGACGTGATGGAGCGTACCGGCCTCGATCTCGAGGAACTGCAACGGCGCGTGCGGACCGCGCGTGGCGAGGGCCGGCGTCGAGTGGGCGGAGGCGAGGTGCGCGCACCGGACAGCGATCCGCGATGACGGAGGCGCTGCTCGCCCTCGTGCCGACCTACGGCCTCTGGCTCATCGGCGCCTCGGTGATGCTCTCCTGCCTGGCGCTGCCGTTGCCCTCGACGATCCTGGTGATGGCCGCCGGCGGATTCGCCGCGGCGGGGGACCTGGTGTACTGGCAGCTCGTGCTCGTCGCGTTCGGAAGCTTCGTGATCGGCGACCAGGCCGTCTACCGGGTGGCGCGCCAGGGAGGTCCTGCTCTGGTGACAAGGATCGGGCGGCGTGCCCGGGGGGCCTCCGCGCTCGCCTCGGCCGAGCGGCTGGTCGAGCGTTTCGGGGTCGTCGCGGTGTTCCTGAGCCGCACCGTGCTCAGCCCGATCGGACCCTGGGTGGGGTTCCTGGCCGGTGCGCTACGCCTGAGCTGGACGCGCTTCAGCGTCGCGTCCACCCTGGGTGCGATCTGCTGGTCGCTGGCGTACAGCACGCTCGGTTACGCCTTCGCGGACCGGATCGCCACCATCGCCCCGTTGATCGGCAGCTCGACCGGTCTGGTGATCGCGGGATCGGTGGCGGCGGGACTGGCGATGTGGCTCGCACGCAGCTGGAGATCGTCCCGGGCGAGCGGTTCCGCAACGGTCCGGGAGCGTACCAGCGTGTAGCCGGGCAGCCGTTCGACATGGCCTGCGGCGACCCTCTCCGTCGCGAGGAGGCAAGCCCGGCAGCGTGTCGATGCCCAGGGCACCGGCAGTCCACCGCCGCCCGCTCGAACCCACGCCGGCCGGGCACGCCTATCTGGTGCACGTGCGCGAGGCGCTCGGACAGCTACGACAGGGCGCCGTGGCGGTATCGCTCGCGGATCTCACCCGGCTGAGGCGCCTGCGGCTCGGTGTCACAGACGATCTCGACGGCGAGATCACGCCGCGCCTGGCCACGGTGCTCGCGGATGCGTTGCCGCGCTGCGAGCTGTCGCTGCTGACGGTGCCGATGATCGGTCGCCAGATCGGTACCGACCTGGCGTGGCGCAAGATCGTCCTGCCCGGGAGGATCAGCGTCGACAGCAACCCGGTGCTGTTCGGCCTGATCGCCGGCACGGTGCGCGAAGGCCTTCGCACGCGGGTGGTCGACCCCATGCTGGCGACATGCCCCCGGGCTCAAGGAGGCGCTGTTCGTCGTGGAGCAGCACGCGTTCGCCCGACGTGACGGAGGAACGTGACGAGGCTGCAGGACCGGAATTGTCCCGTTCGTTTTCCGAAAGTCGGCCACGACGGTGTTGACCCAGGCCGAGCGAGCGTCGAAGGTCGGGCTCACGTTCATCCTCCGGGGGTCGGTATCCGTCATGAAAGGCACCGCACGCGTCGTCGTCATCGGCGGGGGCATCGCGGGATGTTCCACGCTCTACCACCTGACCCGTGAGGGCTGGAGCGATGTGGTGCTTCTCGAGCGCGACGAGCTGACCTCGGGCACCACCTGGCACTCGGCCGCCCAGGTCACCAACTTCGGTACCAACCAGACAATGATCGGGCTGAAAAGCCATTCGATCGCGTTGTACCGGGAGCTGGCCGCCGATCCGGACTATCCGGTCGGCTACCACCACGGGGACGGCGGCATCCGACTGGCCAACGATCCGCGGCAGATGGACGGCTACCGTCACTTCGCCAGCGTGGCGCGCGGCATGGGGGTCGAGTTCGAGGTGCTGGACGCCGCAGAATGCGCACGCCGCCACCCGCTGATCTCCACCGACGAGCTGCTCGGTGGCCTGTGGGACCCCTCGGACGGTGACATCGATCCGGCACAGCTGTGCCAGGCGCTCGCTCGCCGGGCCCGCGCGGCCGGTGCCGAGATCCACCGTCACACGCCGGTCACGGGCCTGACCCAGCGATCCGACGACAGCTGGACGGTGCACACCGCGCAGGGTGACATCGACTGCGAGATCGTCGTCAATGCCGGTGGCTACCGGGTCAACGAGATCGGCGCGATGATGGGGGTGCAGCATCCGGTCACCTCCATGGAACACCAGTACTTCCTGACCGACCCGATCGCGCTGCTGCAGGAACGCGACACGCGGGTGCCGTTGCTGCGGTGTCCGATCTCGGACTTCTATTCACGGCAGGAGAAGGACGGGCTGCTGATCGGATTCTACGAACAGGATTGCCGCACCTGGGGCCTGGACGGCATCGATCCGGCGTTCACCAACGCGCTGTGCCCCGACGACCTGGACCGCGTCACCGACGTGCTCGACGGCGTGTTCTCGCGCATGCCGGCGCTGATGGATGTCGGCATCCGCTCGATCGTCAACGGACCGATCACCTACACCATCGACGGCGCGCCGCTGGTCGGCCCGATCCCCGGCAGGCGCAACGCCTTCTGCATCATCGGCCTGCGGGCCGGGCTCGGCGAGGGCGGCGGCCTCGGCTGGCTGCTGGCCCAGCAGATCGTGCACGGCGAGGCCGAACTCGACACATGGGTCATCGACCCGCGCCGCTTCGGCGCGCACGCCACCGTCGAGCTCTGCGCGCTGAAGGCCGTCGAGGACTACCGCAACGAGTTCCGCTTCCACTACCCGCACGAGCACCGTCCGGCCGGTCGTCCGATGAAGACCACGCCACTGACGCCCTTGCTCGCGGCCGAGGGCGGGGCGTTCGCCCTGGTGTACGGGTGGGAGCGGCTCGATTACATCAGGCCCGATGCCTCGTTCCGCGAAACGTACGGCTTTCGCTTCGACGAATGCTTCGATGTGGTGGCCGCCGAGGTGCGGGCGGTGCGCGACCGGGTGGGGCTGACCGAGGTGAACGGGTTCAACCGCGTGGAAATCGTCGGGCAGGGCGTGCACGCCTGGCTCGACACGCTGTTCTGCGGGGCGGTTCCGACGCGGGCCGGCCGGGTGGGATTGGGCTACCTGCTCAACGGGCACGGCAACATCAAGGCCGAGGCGACGCTTGCCAACCTGGACGGGCGGACCGTGTGGTACGGCTCGGCCGCCGCATCCCAGCGTCACGATCACGACTGGTTGAGTGCGCACCTGCCCGCCGACGGATCGATCACGCTGCGATCGCTGACCGAGAGCTGGACCACGCTGGTGCTGGCTGGGCCCGCCTCGCGCCAGGTGCTGTCCGCCGTATCGCGCGGGGACTGGAGTCGCGAGGCCTTCCCCTGGCTGTCGGTGCGTCGTGCCTGCGTCGGCGTGGCGCCTGCGGTGATCTGGTCGGTCAGCTTCTCGGGAGAACTCGCCTACGAGCTTCATGTGCCGAGCCATCAGCTGACGGCGGCCTGGTCGGCGCTGCGCGAGGCCGGTAGTGCGCACGGTCTGACGCTGTTCGGCGCGCGCGCGGTCGAATCGATGCGTATCGAGAAGGGGTTCCGGCACTGGAAGGCGGACCTGGTGACCGAGTACGATCCCTACGAATGCGCGCTGGAGCGGTTCGTGCGCCCCGAGAAGAGCGCCTTTGTCGGCCGGGAGGCGCTACGGCAACGGCATGCGAAGGGTGGTCGGCGCCGATGCTTCGTCACGCTCGGGCTCGACTGCGACCATGCGCCTGCGCACGCCGGCGCCAGCATCGTCGCCGACGGGCGGGTGGTGGGTACCGTCACCTCGGCGGATTGGGGGCACCGCGTGAACCGCAACCTGGCGATGGGGTTCGTCGACCCGGCGTACGCCGACGTCGGCCGGACGCTGACGGTCGATGTCGTCGGCGAGCCGGTGCCCGCCGCGGTCATTCCGACCGGTCCGTACGATCCGACGCATGCGCGGATGCGCTCGTGATCGTCGATATCCGGCAACGACGGACGCTCTACGCCGGCTCGGCCGATCCGGACGAGAACCACTGCGCAAGCGCTGCGAACCCTTCATCGATCGATACCTGCGGCGCCCAGCCGAGCGCATCGCGCGCCGGCCGGGGGTCGAACCAGTGCGCCGTACCGAGCTGCTCGGCCAGGAAGCGTGTGAGCGGCGGCTCGTCGTCGCGACCGAGCAGCGGCCAGACCCGCTCGATCACCGAACCGAGTCCCTTCGCCACCGGCAGCGGGACATCGCGGGGCGCGAACGGCACGCTCGCGGCCGTGCAGATGCCGGCGAGGATCTCGCGGATCGGGCGTGGCTCGACGTTGGCGATGATGTACGGCCTGCCCGAGCACGCCGCTCCCGGCGCGACGGCATCGAGGGCGGCGACCAGCGCCGAGACGGCGTTGTCGATGTAGGTCGTGTCGACCAGTGCCCGTCCGCCACCCACGAGCGCGAGCCGGCCCGCCCGGGCGCGCTCGACGATGCGGCCGACCAGCTGGGTATCCCCCGGACCCCACACCAGATGCGGGCGGATGGCGACGACCCCGCACGCGTCCGACGCCGCATCCAGTGCGATCCCCTCGCCGACGGCCTTGGTGGCCGGGTACCAGGCCGTGCCGTGCTCCGGGATGGCGGGGTCCGCTCCGCCACCGACGATCGGCTCGCCACCGTGCGCGACCGACGGCGAGGAGACGTGCACGAACCGCGCGATCCCGTGGTGGCGGATGGCATCGACCACGTGCCGGGTGCCGTCGACGTTGATCGATTCGTACTCGCTGCGCGCACCGACGACACCGACCTTGGCGGCGAGGTGGATCACCGCATCGCAGCCGCTCGCGGCGTCCCGCACCGCAGCGGCGTCGCGCACGTCACCGAGCGACTGCTCGATCCCGATCGGCAGGGATGCGCTGCGCGATCGCTGGAACGCCACCACCTCGTCGCCACGGTGCAGCAGCACGTCGGCGATGCGGGCCCCCATCAGGCTGGAGCCGCCGGTGATCAGGACCTTCACGAAGGGAGCCGTCCGCCGGCCAGCAGGCGCGACGCCCATCCGGCCACCGCGGCACGGTCGATCTTGGCGTTGTGGCGGATGTCGACCGGCATGTCCGGCATCACCAGCACGGCAGCGACGGGGCGATCGACCGCGGCGCGCACGGCGGCACTCGCCGCCTCGTCGGCGAGCCCGCCGGACGAGGTGCCGGGCAGGCCTTCGAGCACCACGACGATCGTGGCACGACCCGCCGGACCGACGCCGACCGCGGCCACCCGGCCGGCACGCGCCATCGACACCGGTACCAGCGCCCGCTCGACGGCGCGTTCGATCGGCACCGACGTCACCGGCCCGTCGACGGTGTCGATGACGTGGATGACGCGCCCCTCGACCCACAGGCGCCCGTCACCGTCGAGGTGCCCGACATCGCCGGTGCGGTGCCAGCCGTTGCCGGGCCGGGCCAGGCGCTCGGTCCGCCACCGCCCGAGATAGCCTTCCGACACCCACGGGGCGCGTACCAGGATCTCGCCGGTAGCACCGGCGGCAACCGTGTCGATCGCCTCGATCAGGGAACCCGGGGGGGCCAGGGCATCGAAGTGCAACGGCGCGATACCGAGCTCGCAGCCCCGGACGGGTGGACCGACGCACACCCCGGCAACCCCCTCGGCGGTCTCGGCCGCATCGATGCCGACCAGATCGATGTCGGCGACCGGCAGCGCCTCGGTCATCCCGTAGGGCGTGTGCAACGAGGCGACGGGTGCCAGCTTCGCCACGGCGTGCAGCGTCTCGGACGGCACCGGTGCGCCGGCGCTGAAGACCAGCTTCAGGGTCTCGATGCCCTGGAGCGGGCCGGCATCCGGTGCGGTCGCGACCACGTTCGCCAGCGCGGCGGGGGAGGCGAACACCATCGTGGCCGATACCGCGATGCACGCGGCATCGAGCGCCCGTGCGGTCAGCTTGCCGGGCCTGGTCACATCGCTGTCGGCCAGGGCGGTCGGCACGCCCAGCGACGGCCCGTACAGTGCGAACGGGGCGAAGGCCGCCACCAGGCGGTCATCGTCCGAGATGCCGTAGGTGGCCGCGAGCGCATCGCGCTGCGCCGCCAGCTGGCGGTGCCGGTAGCGCACCCCCTTGGCCGGTCCCGTCGCACCGGAGGTGAACAGGATGGCGACATCGTCCTCGGGATCCGGTGCGGCCGCACCGGATCCGGTCGCGGTCCTCGCATCGCGCATCAGCTCCGCCACGTCGATGTGGCGCGCGCGCGGCGCCCACCGCAACGCCGCGCCGACGATGCGCGCCGCACGCGGCCCGATCGCCCAGGCCGGGCGGGCCGCGGAGACCGCCGCACCGAGCCCGCGCAGGCCCAGGCCACGATCGGCGATCACGGTGACCCCGCCGGCCCGCCACACCCCGTAGACGGCGACGATCAGGTCGATGCCGGGTGGCGTGAGCATCGCCACGCGGTTGCCGCGTCGCAGGCCCCGATCGATCAGGGCCGCGGCGACGCCGTCGACCCGGGCGACGAACGAGGCGAAATCGATCGCCTTGCCCGATGCCAGATCGCTGATGGCGATCTCGTCGGCATCGCGGCGGCGTTCCAGGCCGCTGAATACCGAGCTGGGTGGCGAGTTCGATGGCGTGCCCGATGCGGTCCTTGCAGGTCCCGGATCCGCATCCGGGTGCTCGTCGGTGCTGTCCGGTGCCGGTGCGAGCAGATCCGTCAGCCAGGTGTCCACCGTGCCCGCGACATCCGCCTCGGCCATCACCAGGTGGTTGGCATCGGCGAAGCGCTGCAGCCGCGTGTCCGGGAACCGGTCGGCCAGGTCGGCCGCGAAGTCGTCGTCGAAGACGATGTCGCGCGCGCCCCACGCGAGCAGGACCGGCGCACCCACCTCGCCCAGACGTGCCGCCACTCCCTCCAGCGCGGCCGCGGACGGGTGCGGGGTGTCGAGAGGGACGTCACCGACGAAGTCCGCGATCGCCTGCCGATGTTGCGCGCGGCGGTACGGTGCGCGGAACGCCTCGCGATCGATGTCCGAGATGCGCGATCCGGACAACCGGACGGTACCCTCGACGAAGCCTGCCGTGCGCCGGCACACGAGATCGCGCAGCGGCCTGGAGGCCGCGAGCCGGATGATGGCGGGCGCGCCCCGGCCATCGGGCACGCCGATGCCGGTGTTGCACAGCACCATGCCGGTCAGCCGATCGGCGTGGTCGACCGCCCACCCCATGGCGATGGCGCCGCCCCAGTCGTGCGCGGCGAGCACCAGGGGGGATGCCGGATCGATGTCCAGCGCACCGATGATGTCGTCCAGGTCGATGATCCGCTGCGCGTAGCGGCGCGGTGCCGCGCGTTCGCTGTAGCCCATCGAGAGCTGGTCGATGGCGATCACGCGGTGGCGGCCGGCGAAACGGGCGAGCAACGTCTTCCACGCGTAGGCCCAGGTGGGATTGCCATGAACGCACACGATCGTCGCCGTGCGCCCGGGCAGGGTACCGGCGGGTGCGTCGATCGTCGGCGAACCCGTGTCGAGCACGTGCCAGCGGCGGGACGTGCCATCGCGGTCGGTCACGTCCAGCTGTCGGGACCACGACGGCTCGATGCCCCATCTGGCCCACGTCGCCTCGTCCGGCAGGGCGGGGGACGAAAGCGCTGCCGGCATCACCAGACGATTTCGGTGAAGTTCGTGTTCAGCCCCGAACCGATGCCCATGCACAGCACGCGCTCGCCCGGCGAGATCCTGCCCTGATGGGCGGCCAGCGTGATCGGTATGGCGGCGGGCCCGACGTTGCCGTACTGCGGAAACGTCCGCGGGCAACGCTCGGGATCGATGCCGAGACGCTCGCACAGCAGCTCGGTGTGCCGCTGGCTCACCTGGTGGACGATGTAGTGATCCATGCCGGCCTGCCAGTCGAACCGCTCGGTGCTGCCCTTCCACGCCTGCTCGGCGAGTTCCAGACCGGCCACCATCAGGCCGTGCGAGTCGGTGCGCATGCGCTCCAGATCACCGATGCACAACCGGTGGTGAGCCGTGCCGCTGCGCGACGCGCCACCGACCAGCCGGTGGGCGTGCGGGTGCTGGTCCATCCGGCACAGCACCATGGCCGCCGCACCGGAGCCCAGGGTCAGGGATGCGAACTCGGCGAACACGTCCGCAGCGGTCGCCTCGGGCTGCCTGAGCCGTGCGAGCGTGGTCTCCTGAATCGAGCGGCTGCCCTCGCCGTCGACCACGAGGGCGTAGTCGATCGAGCCGGTATCGATCGCGGCGGCGGCGATCTGCATGCCGTTGATGAACCCCAGGCACGCGTTGCCCACATCGAAGTTCAGGCAGCTGGTCGACAATCCGAGCTCATGATGCACCGAGCAGGCGATCGACGGCTCGAGGTGGTGCTTGCACACCGAGGTGGAGATCAGCATGCCGATGCGATCCGTGTCGATGCCGGCAGCATCGAGAGCCTTGCGACCGGCACGCGCGGCCGCCTGGTCGAACGTCACCTCCTCGGGCCACCAGCGGCGCGCCTCGATGCCGGCCAGATCGGTGAGGATGCCGGGCTTCAGGCCGTTGCGCGCGTACGTTTCCGACAGCTGCTCGTCGATCCACGCCGAGGTGACGACCTCGGGTGCTTCGACGGCAGCGACGGTCAACACCCCGACATTGCGGTGGGTGAGAACCGAGTTGACAGCCATAGACATCCCTTCGCAGCGCGCGAACGCGAATTTCCGACGTAACCCGCGAGCCTACGTCATTTCGGGACGACTGGCGCCGTCGGGGACGAGAACGGGCCGGGCGCTCGTCGAGGGGGCGCGGCGCGAAGTTCGGCAATGCGTGTTCCTTCGTGCCCGGCCCGTACTCCGATCGCCCCGGTCGGCTGCGTTCGGTTCAGGGACGACGGAAGAAGGCGGTGCGCCCGAGCTTGACGCGTTCGTAGGAGGCGTCGACATTCAACGGCGATTCCGACCCGCCCAGGATCAGGTGCCCGCCGGGCCTGAGCACGCGTCCCGCTTCCTGGAGAACGCGCTTCTTGGTAGGCATGTCGAAGTAGATCAACACGTTGCGCACGAACACCAGATCCATGGGCGGTGTCGAGGTCGGCCAGGCCCGGGCGATGTTCTGGACGCGCGCTTCCAGGCGCGCTCGCAGGGCCGGTTTCACCACCCAGCGCTCGGCCCTGCGTTCGAGGTGCCTGGAGCGCAAGGGGTCCGGCAGGCCCCGGTTGACCTCGAGATCGCTGTAGGTGCCGGCACGGGTCTGCTCGACCATCTCGCTCGACACGTCCACCGCCAGGATCTTCACCCGGGACAGCAGGTGCGGCAGGTGCTCGGCGATCAGCATGAGGATGCTGTAGGGCTCCTGGCCGGCCGAGCAGGCCGCGCACATGATGTTGATCGGCCCGCCCGAGCGCTGGCCGATGTCCGGCAGGACGTGTTCGCGCAGCGCCTCGAACGTTCCAGCGTCGCGGAAGAAGGAGGTCTCGTTGGTGGTCATGCTCTCCACCATCTTGCCGTGCAGCCGCTTCTCGCCCGGATCCCTCAACTTCGCCACGAGTTCCTCCAGCGAGGCGATGTTCTCGCGCATGGCGAGCTTGGAGAGCCGGGCGTGGACGAGGTAGGCCTTGTCGTCCGTCAAGGAGATCGCCGCATTGTCGTGTACGAACCGGCGTACCAGTTCGAACGACCGCTCCGAGAGTTCGCTCATGACCTTGTTCCCGCCGTGTGGTTGACCAGATGGATGTACGGGGAAGCCAGTCGCCTGGCGACCTCCTTGCCGATGTCGCCCAGCGGCAGCACCGCGTCGTGCAGGTCTTCTCGCGCCACCGCGCCCGGCATGCCCCAGACCACCGAGGTGGCTTCGTCCTGGATCACGATCTGGGCCTTCGTCTCGCGCAACCGCCGGCAACCGATCAGCCCGTCCTGGCCCATGCCGGTGAGGATCACCGCCAGGGTTCGTGCGCCGTAGGCATCGGCCACGCTGCGTAGCAGCACGTCCACGGCCGGGCGACACCCCTGCTCCTTGGAACCCTGGTGAAGCTTGAGGGTGGCGTGCGTCCCGGTACGCTCCACCTCCATGTGAAAGTCGCCGGGAGCCACCCAGACCCTGCCGGCGGCAAGCGCCACGCCATTCGTCGCCTCGCTGACGACCAGCGCGCTGCGCGAGTCGAGTCGCTCGGCGAGCTGGCGGGTGAAGACGGGCGGCATGTGCTGCACGATGAGCACCGGCACGTTGCAGTTCGCCGGCAGGGCGGCGATGACCTCGAGCAACGCGCAGGGACCCCCGGTGGAGGAACCGATGACCAGGATGTCCGGTCTTCCCGGCGTGCGCGGCGGGGCGCTCCTGCGCCTGGCCGGCGGGGCGACCAACGACGCGGCAGACGAACCGGCAGCGGCTCGCGGCCGGGGCCTGGGCGGCACAGCGGCACCGATCAGGGCCTTGACCTTCGGGACCAGTTCCTGCGTCATGACGCGGGACGCATCGAGGCCGCCCGCCGGCGGCTTGGCCACGCAATCACTGGCCCCCTTCCGGAGCGCATCGAGCGTGGTCGAGGTGCCGGGTCCCGTGAGGGTGCTGAACATGACGACGGGCAGTGCGGGGTGGCGCATGCGGATCTCCACCAGTGCTTCGAGCCCGTTCATCACCTGCATGCCGACATCGAGCACGACCGCGTCGGGCACGTCGCGCTCGATGAAGTCCAGCGCCTGACGCCCGTTGCTGGCCTCGCCCGCTATCTCGAACGCCGGTTCGGCGCCGAGCGCGCGACGCAGCATGTGTCGCATGACCGCGGAACCGTCCACGATCAGGAGACGTGTGCGGGCAGCGGGCGGTGCGTCCGGGTGGGTGCTGCCGCTGTTGCTGACGTCGGTCATCGTCGAGGCTGTCCAGTCACCGGTCGCGCAAGGAAGGTCCGGCGCCGATCCAGCCCGTCAGGCCGCTTGAACGACGGCGGCCTGGGAGATCCTTCTCAGGAGCCGCGTCACGTCTATCGACAGAAGCAGTTCGGTCTCCAGCTTGTAGGCGCGATCGATGACCTCGCTCACGGCGTCGTCCAGGGTGATGGGGGGCATCTCGCACATCGACTCGTCGAGTTCGAGGACGTCGCCGATCCGATCGACCAACAGGCTGAACGAGCTTTCCGCACCGCGCACGATGACGTTCATGCGCGGACGCTCGGAGCTGTTGGAGGGCAGCGATAGCAGGGTGCCCAGACCTATGGCCGTCACGATCTGTCCTCGCAGGTTGATCAGGCCGTGCACCAGGGGTGGTGCCAGCGGTACCCTGGTGATCTCCTGGAAGCGGATGATCTCCTGGACCACCTCGACTTCGATGCCGAACATCTGCCGACCGATGTAGAAGGTGCAAAATTGCTGCGAGCCGCTCATGCGCACAGCCTCGGCGCGGCGTCCGCCGGTTGCTTGGAACCCAGGAAGTAGCTGACGTCGAGCATCTCGGTGACCTTCTCCTGGATGACGGCGGTGGCGAGCACGCCATCGCGGTTCGAGTCGCCGACGATCATCAGAGATTCGTCCACCACGTCGACGATCTCGCGCACGAGCAGCCCGACCTGCTGGCCGCTCTCGCCGAACACCACCACGCGCCGCACTCCATCGTCCGTGCCGTCCTCGCAGCGTTCCGCGAGCACGTCTGAAAGTTCCACCAATGGAAGGATCTGCCCCCGGTACTGAACCACCTGGCTATCGCCGACCGACTCCAGCGTCGCGACGGAGAACTGCTCGAGGCGGGAAATGTCGTTCAGCGGAATGGCCACGCGTCCGCCGCCCGCCGACTTGACCAGCAGCAACGAAAGACGCGCATCGTCGGACGTCTCCTCGTCGTTGTCGTAGCGCTTGAGCTCCTGCTGGCTCTGCGAGGAAAGCACGTGAGCACGCTCGGCCAGACCCGGCACGTCGACGATCAGGGCGAGACAGCCGTCGCCCATGATCGTCGCACCGGCGAACACCGGAACAGAGCGGACCACCTCGGCGAGCGGCTTGACCACGATCTCCTGGGACTCGTTGATCTCGTCGACGACCAGCCCGAAACGGCCGTTGCCCGCCTGCAGCACGACCAGGTTGAGCGTGCAGGCACGGGTTTGCGCAAGCCCGAGCTGCTCGTTGAGATAGACCAGCGGCAGCAGCTTGCCGCGCAGTCGGTACACCGGGCAGTCGCTGATCATCTCCACACCGAGTACATCCTTGGACCCGTCGATGCGGATCAGCTCGAGCAGGTTGGCCTGCGGAATGGCGAAGCGCTCGCCGCCGCTGGTGACCACCAGAGCCGGCACGATGGCCAGGGTGAGCGGCACGCGGATCTTGAAGGTCGTGCCCCGACCCGGAACGCTCTCCAGGTCGATCGCACCGCTGATGGCATCGATGTTGGTCTTGACCACGTCCATGCCCACGCCGCGCCCGGAGATGTTGGTCACCTGCTCGGCGGTGGACAAACCGGGAAGGAAGACGAGCTTGCACTTGTCGGCATGCGACATGAGCGCCGCCTGCTCGGAGGTGATCAACCCCTTCGAGACTGCCTTGTCGCAGATGCGATCCGGGTCGATGCCGGCACCGTCGTCCTGGATCTCGATGTGCACCTGACCGCCCTGGTGATAGGCGCGCAGCAGCAGTATCCCCTCGGGTGGCTTGCCTCTCGCCACCCTTGCATCAGGACTCTCTATGCCATGGTCGACCGAATTTCGTATCAGATGGGTCAGCGGATCCTTCATCGCCTCGATCAGGCTCTTGTCCAGTTCGGTCTCCTTGCCCTCCATCTCGACGCGGATCTGCTTGCCCACGCTGCGCGAGAGATCGCGCACCACCCTGGGCAGTTTCGCCCAGATGCTGTGGATGGGCTGCATGCGCGTCTTCATGACCCCGTCCTGCAGTTCGCTGGTGATCTGGTTGAGCCGCTGGGTGGAGGCGATGAAGGCGGAATCCTCGTAGCGGCTGGCGTACTCGACCAGCTGATTGCGCGCCAGCACCAGTTCGCCCACCTGGTTCATCAATGCGTCGAGCAGCGACACGTCCACGCGCACCGATGTCTCCACCGGCGAACCGGCTCCGGCCGGAGCGGTGCCGGGTCCGGCGCTCTCGGCCCGACTCCCGTTCGTGCCTGCCGCCCCGCTCCCGGTCCCGGCCGGCTGCGTCTCGGCAGGGGAGGGAATCGCCGGTGATGGCACGGTGCCCTGCGTCAACCGCGACAGCTCCTGCCCGAGCGTCTCGAACGTGTCCTGGCCGTCATGGCCATGCGTCTCGATGGACTGCACCATCGACAGCATCGCCTGCACGGTGCTCAGCAACGCCTCGCTCGCCTGCGGGGTCATGCCGACGCTGCCGTCGGCAAGACTCGCCAGGAGCTTCTCGCACTCGCCACCGAGTGCACCGAGCTTGTCGAAGCCGAGAAGTCCGCAGGCGTTGTCGCACGCCTTGACCGTTCTCGAAACGCTCACCAGATGAGCCGCAACGCCGGGCCCGCCCGTGACATCGTCCAGCTCCCGGGCGGTGCGTTCGAGCCGTGCCCGGATCACCTTCCAGAGCTCGCCGGACTTCCCGGTCGCTCGATCACCGTCCGGCGGCGGATTGGACGGTGTCGTGCCTGCATCGACGCTACCGGCACACGAAGCCGGAGCATCGGCGGGCACCGTTGCCTGCCGGTCGTCGAAGACGATGACGTTGTCGCATGTCCGGGCCTCCGGCGGCGCGATCGGCATCGTGATCGGTGGCGCGACAGCAGGTGCGTCGTCGAAGAGCGTCACGTTCACGCACGCGGACAGGTCCGGTTCCGGGGCGGGTGCCTCGGGCTCGCGTTCGCCGCTGACGTGCGCATCGAGTTCGCCGATCAGCTCGGCGTAGTCGCCCCGGTCGACGCCTTCGCTCTCGACGCTGTCCAGCAGCGTCCGGATCGCATCGACCATGTCGAGCAGGGTGCTCGTCATCTCGCTCGTCAGCCGCAATTCGCCGTCCCTCAGCTTGACGAGCAGGTTTTCGCCTGCGTGGGCGACACCTTGCAGGGTCTTCAGGTCGAAGAATCCGCACGTGCCCTTGATGGTGTGGATGGTCCGGAAGACCGCGGCGAGGATGTGCAGCGCGTCGGGCGTGTGCTCCAGCTGGACGAAATCGCCATCGAGCCGATCGAGGCCCTCGCGGCTCTCGGTGATGAATTCGACCAGCACATCGTCCACGGTCCTGACTCCTTCGCTGCACGGCGCACGGTACCCGCTCGGGTCGGCATGTCGGCAACGAACCATCGTCGTTCGCTGCCCGCACCGACATCGAACGGTTCGATCAGGACCGGGGCCGCGCTCATGATATCGCTGAAACCGGTCGTATCCAGATCCGTTTCCTGAGAGATGAGGTCGCCGATCACGCTGCTTGTCTGGGCAATCTTGCCATGCGCCCACAAACTCTGGGTGGCAGTTGTCGTGCCCAGCAGAAAGACAACCAGCAACGGGGCGATGAACGCGAATTCGATCGCGGCGACGCCTTGTTCGTCGCGGCGGAACCGCATGAGGGCCGCGAGGGATCTTGTGCTCAGTGTGCTCATCATGGTGTGATGCATCCTGTTGTCGTGCCGTAGGGTTCGTTCTTGAAAGCGGTGCTGGCGGTCAGCAGCATCTCGCCGTTGTCACCCCCCATGGTTTCGCTGAGCAACGGGAACATCACGGTCCAGCGGTAGAAGGTGCGCAGCAGCATTGTCGATTCGGAATCGCCCGCCTCGACGAAGTTGTCTATCTTGTCGAAATCGGCATCGGCTTCGAGGCGCTGGCCGTCGAAATCGCTCAGCTCCTCAAGAATGACCTTGAGATTGGCATTGCAGTTTTTGGCGCTCTGCATCCCGATTCGGTCGCAGATCTGCTTCTTGACGGTGTCGATTGTTGCGCAACCCGCAGCGCCGGTATAGATCGGGCGAGACGCGCCCTCGACGGCGTTTGACACCGAACTCCGCATCAGGTGGACCATGGCCACCTCCATCGTGCCCAGGGTAATGGCGAGGAAGGGACCGATGACGAAGGCGAATTCGATGGCGGTTACGCCGCGTGTATCACGCCGGAAACGTCGCGTTTTGCGCTGTGCCTTCTGGCACAGGGATGCAATTCTGAGTTTGCTCATCGGTTTTTCGTGCCCCTGCCGGTGCTGTGATTTGGGAGCGAGTATGCCACGGACAGGTTTCGCGACTTTCAACGTCCGGCGTAATTTTTTCAAATCCTGTTGTTTTCCATAAAAACCGTCATGTCAGAGCCTGAAATCACAACGCTTCGGCGAAACCTCTACGGACGGCGTGGCTCTCGCTTGCGAGGGACGCGGCGCGATGTGTTCGATGCGCGCCGCGACCGCTATGCCGCGCTGAGCAATGCCGCCGCGACGCCTCGACCGACCTTTGCGACCGGCAAGGACATCTGGCTGGAGGTCGGATTCGGGGCGGGCGAGCATCTGGTGGCGCAGGCGCGGGCGAATCCGGCGGTTACACTGGTCGGGTGCGAGCATTACATCGACGGGGTC